>DSLFR04102__coassemble_10497_pt1 | contig 2040 bp, 2 predicted proteins | sample DSLFR04102__metabat2_low_PE_023 | metagenome-assembled genome bin DSLFR04102 | reverse complement strand
GAGCAGTTCGCGCGAAACGGCGTGATCCTCGTCACCATCAATTACCGCGTCGGCGCGCTGGGCTTCTTTGCCCATCCCGACCTCGCGGCGGAGAACCCCGAGGGGATTTCCGGCAATTACGGCATCTACGACCAGATTGCGGCGCTCACGTGGTGCCGGCAGAACATCGCATCGTTCGGCGGCGACCCGGACAACATCACGGCGGCGGGGCAGTCCGCCGGCTGCATGAGCGTGCAGATCCTGATTTCCTCGCCGCTGACGAAGGGCATGATCCGCCGCGCCATCCTGCAGAGCGGCGGCGGGCTGAACGGCCTGAACCGCGACTTCTCGCAGGAATCCCGCGAGTCCGTCTCGAAAAAGCTGATGGAAGCGCTCGGCGCGTCGACCATCGAGGAGATGCGCGCGATTCCCGGCGAAAAGATCGCCGAAGTGCAGTATACGATCCGCGCGGAAGACGGGCTGTGCTGGACGCCCGTCGTGGACGGCGTGCTGCTGACCGCGCCGGTCGACGACGTCGCGAGGGCCGGCGGAGCGCACGACATCGATTACATGATCGGCTCGACCGGCGACGACATCGGCGCCGATGCGCGGCGGCTCGAGTACAGCGCGGTGTACTGGGCGAAAAACCAGCTCGCGCTCGGGCGGCGTCCGGCGTACCTCTACTTCTTCGACCGCAAGCTGCCCGGCGACGACGCGGGCGCGTTCCACTCGGCGGAGCTGTGGTACGAGTTCCACACGCTGGACCGCGCGTGGCGGCCCTGGGAACCGTGCGACCGGGCGCTGGAGAAGGCGGTTTCCACCTACTGGGCGAATTTCGCGCGCTGCGGCGACCCGAACGGCGCCGGCCTGCCGCACTGGCGGCCGTATACCGCGGACGCGCCGGTGCAGATGCGTCTGGCGGAAACGATCGGCGAAGAAGCGGCAATCGTCGCAGAAGGCTGAATTTTCTGCAAAAAACCCTTGACAAGCGGCGTGCCGACTGCTATAATAACACTTGCTGAGCGCGAGTGCTGGAATTGGCAGACAGGCACGTTTGAGGGGCGTGTGTTTATGACGTACGGGTTCAAGTCCCGTCTCGCGCACCACAGAATTTGAGAGAGACCCCGCTTCCATTTGGAAGCGGGGTCTCTTGTTGTGTTTTTAATATACACGAGCACCTGGGGGCGGCGGTGGGGGTGTCCCGTCTACAGTTTCGTAAGATCTTTCGACGATATAGCCGTCATAGAATTGTTGTTGCAGCCAATGGTCATATGCGATATATGCGGCAACACCAGCGACAATTATTACGCAGGTTGCAATAATCGCAATAATCGCAATTCTTTTTGTTTTCCAAGCCTTTTTTACTTCGACATAATTTTCTGTAGCCAAAAAGTTTTCCGCAATGTCTTTCGGCGTGCCGAAGTGGTCGGCAATCGCCTGCTTGTCCAGATCTTCGCCGCAGTTGTCGGCAAACTCTTCAATGTCTGTACGCAAACGCTGCAGGAGCTCCTTTTTCCGCTTGGGGGAGCAGGTCATTTCCTTTTCCACCTCGTGCAGGTACTGGGAAATCGCAGGGTTAACAGCATCCATTACGCATCCACCTCTCCGGAATTTAAGATGTTCTGAATCCCTCTATGAACTGCTTCGTATTCTTCGCGCAGTACGCGGAGCCGCTCCCGGCCGGCAGGCTCGAGATGATACATGATCCGCATGCGGGAGCGCCCGGTTTTCATCTTCACAAAGGTCTCCTTGCCCGTGATGAAGCCGTCGTCGGCCAGCCGGTAGAGCAGGGGGTAGAAGGAGCCCTCCTGCACCGATAAAACGCCCCCGCTCCGCTCCTTGATCTGCTGCGCCAGCTGGTAGCCGTATGCGTCGCCCTCGCAGAGCAGAAACAGCACGAGCATTTCAATGGAGCCTTTTTTCATGGTGTCGATTGCCACGATTCAGCTTCACCTCCCTGAAATAACCTTACAAAAATATAAACGATCCGTCAATACCTATTTTTAATAAATAACTGTTGACAAGCAACCGGATTGATGCTAAAATTTTAACAAAGGAAGA
>DSLFR04102__coassemble_8999_pt1 | contig 2299 bp, 1 predicted proteins | sample DSLFR04102__metabat2_low_PE_023 | metagenome-assembled genome bin DSLFR04102 | reverse complement strand
GATTTAAAATTCTCTAAGCAGCTTCCGGCATAGCTGGAAGCTGTTTTTTTGTCCCTCCTCCGCGCAAAAAACGGAGCCTGCCGGTATCTGCCCGGCAGGCTCCTGCTCTATTCTTTTCCGTTTTTCCCGCAGGCGTCCGCAAAACCGCAGACGCGCTTTCCGAAAACCGGATTACTTCTGATGCTTGATGAGCCCGAACGCCTTCGAGAGCTCCATGACGACAAACGGGACAAGCGAGAGCCCGAGGCCGATCAGGTAGAGCTGCGGCGAAAGCGTGATGAGGCCGAACGCGATCGACACCGGCGTGAACAGGACGAGCGCGACCAGCACGACCGACAGCAGACACGCGAGGTTCAGCCGGCGGTTCGTGAAGAAGCCCGTCTTGAACAGCGAGCGGTCGGAGCGCATGTTGAACGCCTGCACGACCTGCGACAGCGCGAGCGTCATGAACGCAAGCGTCTGGCCGCCGGCGAGGTCGCCGGTCGACTGCCAGCCGATCCAGAACGCCGCAAGGGACAGAATGCCGAACATCAGACCCTGCAGGACGACGCGGACGCCGAGCCCGTGCGCGAAGATGCCTTCGTCCTTCGGCTTCGGTTTCTGCCGCATGACGCCCGGCTCGACCTCTTCCATGCCGAGCGCGATCGCCGGCAGGGAGTCCGTGACCAGATTGATCCACAGAAGCTGCATCGAGAGCAGCGGCGAGCGGTGCCAGAGCAGCATGGCGGCAAAGACCGTGATGACTTCGCCGATGTTTGTGCCGAGCAGGAAGCCGACCACCTTGCGGATATTGGCGTAAATGCCGCGGCCCTCGCGCACGGCGTCGACGATCGTCGCGAAGTTGTCGTCGGTCAGCGTCATGTCGGACGCGCCCTTTGCGACGTCCGTACCGGTGATGCCCATCGCGCAGCCGATGTCGGCGGCCTTGAGCGCCGGCGCGTCGTTGACGCCGTCGCCGGTCATGGAGACCACCTGGCCCTTGCGCTGCCAGGCCTTGACGATGCGGATCTTGTTCTCAGGCGAGACGCGGGCGTAAACGGAGATGTTCCCGACTTCCCGGTCCAGCGTTTCGTCGGTCATGGCGTCGAGCTCGGCGCCGGTGATCGCGCGGTCGCCCGGCTCCATGATGCCGAGCGCCTTCGCGATCGCGGAGGCGGTCACGACGTGGTCGCCGGTGATCATGACCGGCTTGATGCCCGCCTTGCGGCAGGTGGCCACGGCCGCCTTGGCTTCCGGGCGCGGCGGGTCGATCATGCCCACAAGGCCGAGCAGCGTCAGGCCGTCTTCCAGCTCCTCCGAGGTGGGGTTGGATGACGACGTAAAAGATAAACAGCTTTTTCGAGGGGCCGCGCCCCTCGTTGCCGACCTCGTGCATGTGGTTTTCTCCTTTATTGGGCTGTGTTTTCCGGCGTTTCGCGCTTGCCGGAGATCCCTTTGAGGGCTTTCTTGAACTGGAAGGTAAAGAAGATCGCGGTGAAGGTGACGGCGATGAAATCGGCCACCGGCTCCGCCATATAGACGGCCGTCGTCTTGTCGGCGGAGAAGAGCAGCGGCATGATGTAGATCAGCGGGATCAGCAGGATGAATTTCCGCATGACCGCGACAAGGATGGAGGCCTTTGCGTTGCCCAGCGAGGTGAAGGTCATCTGGCAGGCGATCTGGATGCCGAACAGCAGCAGGCAGGCCATGTAGATGCGCAGGGCCTTCTGGGTGAAGGTCATCAGCGTTTCGGAACTCGTGAACATGGCGGCGAAGGCCTGCGGGAAAAGCATCACGAGGGCCCACAGCAGCGTCGAGTAGACCAGGCTGGACTTCAGCAGCAGCTTGAAGGCGGCCTTCACGCGCTCGGGGTTGCGGGCGCCGTAGTTGTAGCTGATGATCGGCTGCGCGCCCTGGCCGAGGCCCTGCAGCGGCAGCATCGCGAACTGCATCACGCTGGTGAGGATGGTCATCGCGCCGACGGCGATGTCGCCGCCGTAGCTCTGCAGCGAGGAGTTGAAGCAGATGGAAATGATGCTTTCGCTGGCCTGCATGATGAACGAGGAGAGGCCGAGCGCGAGGCTGGGCAGGACGATTTTCCGGCTCAGGCGCATGTATTTGACGCGCAGCCTGAGGTGCGTTTTCTTTCCGCACAGGAACAGCAGCACCCACGCGCAGGACATGGCCTGCGAGATGATGGTGGCCCAGGCCGCGCCCGCAACGCCCATGTTGAAGCCGAAGATGAAGATGGGGTCGAGCACGATGTTGGACACGGCGCCGATCAGCACCGAGAACATGCCGGTCCTGGCAAAGCCCTGCG
>DSLFR04102__coassemble_8481_pt1 | contig 2416 bp, 2 predicted proteins | sample DSLFR04102__metabat2_low_PE_023 | metagenome-assembled genome bin DSLFR04102 | reverse complement strand
ATTGTAATTACTGTCTTACGAGCGCACAACTACACACGAACGCCTTATTCGACGGCCACCCACTCGCCCGGCACGGCCTCCGCCTTGTGCGCGGCCTCGAGGATCGCCGCGATCGCGACCGTCTCCCGCGCGTCCACCTGCACTTCGCCGGTCTCGAAGAAGCGCACCATGCCGGCGATCAGCCGGTCGAAGGTCTCGGTCGATTCCGCGATCGGCACGACCGCGCCGTCGGCGAATTTCACCGTCGTCTGGAACGGCCCCTCGACGAGCAGGTTCGCGACGCCGAGCTTGCCGTCCGCAAACTCGACGGTGTAGCTCGCCGCACCCTCGACGCCCGCGTACAGCACGCGCACCGGGCGCGCGCGCAGCAGCGCCACCATCGGCTCGATCTGGTGGATCAGGTAATTTTCCGGCTTTCCCGGGCCGCTCAGCAGCACGAAGCGCACGTCCTTTTCCGGCAGCTCGGCAAGCTCCTTTGAAAAGCGCAGCGCCGAGGAGGAGTACATCGGCGTGCCGTTTTCCTCCGCGAGCGCGAACAGGTCGCGGGCGATCTGCGCGGTCGGCGCGAACGTCTTGTCCACGTACACGCGCTTGCCGCTGCGCAGCGGCTTCTGGCAGAGCGCCCAGTGCTGCTCCGGATTGTCCGGCGAGAGCACGATGATGCAGTCGCTCTTCTCGATCAGCGCGTCAATGCTCTCGCAGCGCTCGACGTGCATCGCGTCGCACCACTGCGCCGTCGTCTTCCCGCCGAGCGGCGAGTCGATTTCGCCGTACGCGTACGCGACCGTATACGCGCCGCCCGACGCCTTTTCAATCCACGCGGGATAATTGTTTGCGTGCCATTCGTCGAGATAATAGTCGATGAATCCGATTTTCTTTGCCATTTCAATCCACACTCCTTGTTTTGCGCCCCCGGCCCTGCGCCGTAAACGCCGCTTCCTGTGCGGCAGCCCTGCGGGCCGGGTTCCAGTTTCATCTTAGCGCAGGCCGCCCCAAAAAACAAGAGGCGGGCGAAACTCCATGAAAAAGAGCAACGCCCGCTTTTATTTTGGTGAAATGGAAATTTGAAACGGCAGACGCGCGTTCCGCGCCCGCGCCGGTTCAGCGAATCGCGCCGCAGTCGCAGTACTGGTAGTCCACGTAGGTCTCCGTCTCGTACCAGCCCTGGTCCTCCTGATGGGAGCCGACCTGCACCTGCTGTTCTTCGTAGATGGTCTCCATACGATAGTTATCTGGTACGCCCGCACGTAAAAGTTCTTTAGCGTGTTCTTTTGCAGCGTTTATGTCACTCGTCGTATAGCCGTCATATGCGAAAATATATGTCGTGCCTACGGGAATCTGCTGTATCTCATAGTCCGGCACCTCCACCAGATTCTCCACCCAGACCTCCCGGGTCGCGGTGTGGTCCTTCCACTGGTGGACGTGCGCCGGCTGCGAGGGCTCGTCCGCACCGCCGCCCGTGCTGCCGCCCGTACTGCCGGAAGATCCGCCGCTCTGACTGCCGGAGTTCGAGCCGCTGGAACTCGAGCCGCCGGGCGTACCCGTGCCGCCGCTCTGGCTCCCGCCCGCGCTGCTCTCCTGCGTGTTGTCCGCCTCGGACGCACGGCTCGACTCCGCTTTCCCGTCGTCCTTTTCGGGCGCTTTCGTGGCCTGCGGCTTGCTGCTCTCCGCCGCGGGCTCCAGCGCGTCGAGGATCGCCTCGCCGTTTTCGCCCTGCAGGCTCTCGTCGCCCTTCTCCACCGCATTGCGGATCTGCTCCTCGAGCGCCTGCAGCATTTCGTCCGTCACCTTGTCGGCCGGGACGCGCTCCATCGCGCAGTCCACCGAAAGCGCGCCCGACGCGTCGACCGTGATCTCCTTCGCGTCGCCCGTCTCATAGACCGCATAGTCGTCGCCATCCCGGACGATGGGGCTGATGAATGTCACGGTGTATTTGCCCGCCTTGAGCTTCACGCTCGAAGCGCCCCGGTTTCCGTCGGCGTCCGGCATTATGGCGTGGTAGAAGTCGACGTCCGCGTTCGCCTTGTCCGCGCCCTTGATGTGGACGATTGCCGGCATGGCCTTTTCGCTCCACCCGTCGTCCGCCGTGATCTCGAGGGCGACCTCCACCTCTTTCGCTTCCGGCTCCGCCGACGGCGACGCCGATGCTTCCGGCGCGGAGGATTCCCCGCCCGCCTGCGGCTGCGCCGAGAACAGGCCGAGCCCCGCCGCGACGGCCGCGGCAATCGCAATAATAATCACAACCGCAATCGCCGCTGTCTGCGGCTTATGCGTTTTCATCCACTGTACAAATTTCTGCATTGTCTTCGCCTCCTGAATCAAGCCGGCCCCTGGCCGGCCGGTTTCCAGTATAGCCCAAACTGCGCGGCTTTTCAAGAGGCCCCGCCCCGATTTTCTCCCCTTTCCCCCGCACCGG
>DSLFR04102__coassemble_6459_pt1 | contig 3054 bp, 3 predicted proteins | sample DSLFR04102__metabat2_low_PE_023 | metagenome-assembled genome bin DSLFR04102 | reverse complement strand
GGTGCAGCTCAAAAGTCCGGTTTCCTTCTGACGCCCGGTATAAACCACTTCAAACCGCACGCCGTTGTAATTGCGGATTTTCAGCTCCAGCACGATCGTCTCGTCGAACCGGATCGGGTGCTTGTAGTTGCACGTGACGCCGAGCACCGGGATCAGGATCCCGTTTTCCTCCATCTGCCGGTACGGGAGCCCAACGTGATTCATCAGCTCGATCCGGGCCTCCTCAAACCAGCGGATGTAATTGGAATGGTGGACGATGCCCATCTGGTCGGTTTCATAGTACTTCGCCGTACGCTCAAATGTATACATGCCGAAACGCCTCACAGATGCATATCGATCAGGTTGGCATAGAAGTCCTTCTGGTGCGCGCCGACCTCCACGTTGATCGGCTTGCCGTCCTTGAACAGGATCACCGTCGGGATGCTCTCGATGCCGTACTGCGTCGCAAGCTCCTGCTCCTCGTCGATGTCGACCTTCGCCACGACCGCCTTGCCGTCATACTCCTCGGCGACCTGCTCGATCAGCGGGGCGATCATCCGGCACGGGCCGCACCACGTCGCAAAAAAGTCGACGAGCACAATTTTATTCTCCTGAATCAGCGATTCCAGCGTTTCCGCCGTCGCGTGTACAAGTGCCATATCGTGTTCCTCCCTGTTTTGATTTATTCATACGGGACAATCTCCGCCGAGAGGATCGTTACCTCCGTCAGCGGCATATCGTTGTCATCCGTTTCGACCTGCATAATCTCCCGCACAACGTCCATCCCCTCGAAGACCTGCGCAAACACCGTGTGCCCGGTGCCCGCCGTAGAGTAGGCGCCGTCCAGATGCGGGTTTCCGCCGTTCTCTTCGTACAGGGACTTGTATTCGTCCGTCACCTTATCCATGTCGAGCGTTCCGCCGTACATCGCGGTGAACTGGTCCGGCGCCGTCTCATAGTAGCTGTAGAGGGTCTCATACTGGCTCCAGTCTATTGTAACCGGCTCCACCGCGTTTATGAAAAACTGGCTGCCGTTCGTATTGGCGCCGCGGTTCGCGCACGACACGGCTCCCGTGATGTTCAGAAGGTTCGTGTGGAATTCATCCTCGAAGTCCTCGCCCCATATGCTCTGGCCGCCGGCCCCGGTGAAATCGTCGATGACGCGGTGGAAGGTCAGGCCGTCGTAGTAGCCGGAAAGCGCAAGCGACTTGAAGTTGTAGACTGCCTTCGGTGCCGCATCCGGGAAGAAGCGCAGCTTGATATCGCCGTAATTCGTTTTCAGCACACAGATCTCCTCGCCCGCTTCGGGCGCCTCCAGCTGATAGCCGATTGCCTCCTTATCCGCATCCGAAGAGGGCGTGAGATCCTCCATCGCGACAGTTCCTTCCGTTCCGATGACCTGCTCGGCCGCATTCGGGCCGGAAGCACAGGCCGCAAGTGACAGCGTCACAAGCAGCGCCGCACAGAGTGTGCAGATTTTTTTCATATCCTTTTTTCCTTTCATGTGGGCACTTTGACCCACGAACGCTTTGTTTGCTTCTCATTTTATACCAATTTTGTTCAGGAATCAAGGTCTTTGCCCGCCTTCACGAAAATTTAAGAAAGTGCATGTTTGCGGTTTCCGGCTCATATAGTTCATTGTAGTCAAAAGGAGTGAAATCAATGAAATTTTATCCGGAAGGCCATCTGATCGACAGAGCCGAAAACCAGGCCGCCATGCTGAACGCCGCCGCGCTCTCCGACGCCATGCGGGACGCGCGCATTCTGGAAGCGCGCAGCATCATCTGCGATAACGAACACAACCTGATCGTCGATTTAAAGTGCATGCGCGGCATCATCCCGCGCGAGGAGGGCGCGCTCGGCATCCGCGAGGGGACCGTGCGCGACATCGCCATCATCTCGCGCGTCAACAAGCCGGTGTGCTTTGTCGTCACTGATTTCATCCGCGACGCCGCAGGGCGGATCACGGCGGTGCTCTCGCGCCGCAAGGCGCAGGAGCGCTGCCTCGCGCAGTACATATCCGGCCTGACGCGCGGCGACGTGATCGACGTGCGCATCACCCATCTCGAGCCGTTTGGCGCTTTCGCGGACATCGGCTGCGGCATCGTCTCCCTGCTCCCGATCGACGCGATCTCCGTTTCGCGCATCGACCACCCGCGCGAGCGCTTCACCGTGGGCATGGATATCCGCGCCGTCATCCGCGCCAAGGAGGAGAACCGGATCACGCTGAGCCACAAGGAGCTGCTCGGCACCTGGACGCAGAACGCCGAGCGCTTCCGCACCGGGGAAACCGTGGCGGGCATCGTCCGGAGCGTCGAATCCTACGGGATCTTCATCGAGCTTACGCCGAACCTCGCCGGTCTCGCCGAGCTGCGCGAAAACGTGCGCGCGGGCCAGCAGGCCAGCGTTTTCATCAAGAGCATTCTGCCCAGCCGCATGAAGGTGAAGCTCGTGATCGTGGAGTGCTTCGACTACGATTACAAGCCGGAGCCGCCCGCCTATTTTTTCACGGGCAGCCATATGGATTCGTTCATCTACTCGCCGCCCGAATGCGACAAGCACATCGAGACCCGGTTCCAGTAGCCGGCCCCGGCGGACGCGTGAAAAATTGTCATTGACAAGCCGGGAAGCGTGTGCTAAAATGTCGGGGAAATAAATACAGTTCTGCTTGCCGCCGGGTAAGCTGTAAAGCATTGATTTCATATCGATAGGCCGTTGCAGATATGAAAGTCAGTGCTTTATTTTTTGCTGTTTTCAGCCCAAAAGCGCAGGCGCTCCGGTTTCCCGGGCACTGCAACGCACGGCGGACTGCCGCTCCAAAGCGCAGGTCCGCAATTTTGAAGGTTAAAGTTTTGGAGGTTGAAATGAAAACAAACTGCTTTCGGGATTTCGCAAAATACGCGTCCCTCAATGTAATGGGCATGATCGGGCTTTCCTGCTACATTCTGCCGACACCTTCTTTGTCTCGAAAGGGCTCGGCGCCAACGGCCTGACCGCCCTGAACCTTGCCATTCCGATTTACAGCTTCATCAGCGGCAGCGGCCTGATGATCGGCATGGGCGGCGGAACGAAGTA
>DSLFR04102__coassemble_5478_pt1 | contig 3527 bp, 4 predicted proteins | sample DSLFR04102__metabat2_low_PE_023 | metagenome-assembled genome bin DSLFR04102 | reverse complement strand
GGTGTGGAAATCAGTTTGTTGGAGATATTAAGGAATATTTGTTGTAAAAAAGAAGATGTAACAGTTCATTACACGGTGCAGAACCCCATACGCATAAATAGAATGTGATTTATTCGCTTAAATACTTTTATTACTTTCAATTTAAATTCACAATTATATATTGCCATGAAAAAACGATCTTCCAATTGTTGGCTTTTAGGGCTAACTTTTGGGAGATCGTTCTTTGATCCATTAACAACCGGCTGATTTTATCCAAGTAAAATCGTATGCGAATTATTTACAGCAAATCCAAAAGAATAACGAGTATCGGATTTTGATACAAAAATCCAAACGAGTTAAAAAATTGGGAGACAACTTCTTTGCGAAGTGTCTCCCAATCGGCGATCCTTTTTGTTTGTTGTTTGAAAATCAATAGTTTTCGGCGCGGAGTTCGAAGTAAGCCTTCGGATGCGCGCAGACCGGGCATACCTCCGGCGCTTCCTTGCCGACGTGGATGTGGCCGCAGTTTCTGCAGATCCAGACCATGTCGCCGTCTCTCGAGAAGACGATGCCCTCCTCGATGTTCGCGAGCAGCTTTCTGTAGCGCTCCTCGTGCTCCTTCTCGATCGCCGCGACCTGCTCGAACAGGTAGGCGATGTGGTCGAAGCCCTCGGCCTTCGCGTCCTCGGCGAAGCTCTTGTACATGTCGGTCCACTCGTAGTTCTCGCCCTCGGCGGCGTCCTTCAGGTTCGCGACCGTGTCCGGAACGTTGCCGTCATGCAGGAGCTTGAACCAGATCTTCGCGTGCTCCTTCTCGTTGTTTGCGGTTTCGGTGAAAAGCTCGGCAATCTGCTCGTAGCCGTCCTTCTTCGCCTTCGATGCGTAATAGGTGTACTTGTTTCTCGCCTGCGACTCGCCGGCAAAGGCGGCCATCAGGTTCGCTTCGGTCTTTGTGCCCTTTAAGTCTTTCATACCAGTTTCCTCCTTGCTTTCTGTCTACAGTCTTTCCATTTTCAGGCGGTCTATACGCCGCCTTTTTGCTCACTGATTCTATTATATACCAGTGTGCTGGAAAAAGCAAGCCAAAAAATAAAAATCATTCTTATTTTTTTTGCCGGGCTCGCAGAAAACGGCATGGCCGCGCAGAAAACCGGGCGGCGGGTTACAGGTCGAACTCCAGCACGCCGCAGTTGGGCATTTTGAAGGCGGCGTAGTCCTCGTTCGGCACGTCGAGAAAATACGTGCGGAGCATCCGGCAGATGCCGCCGTGGCACACGAGCAGCGTCGGCTCGCCGCCCTGCGCCTTCAGCTCGTCGAGCAGCGGGTACAGCCGCCCGGCGAGGTCCAGCATCGACTCGCCGCCGGGGTAGCGCACGGCGAACTGGCGCTTGTTCCGGTTGAAGGCCTCGCCGTCCCAGTCCGTGTTCTCGTAGATGCCGTAGTCCTGCTCGATCAGGCGCGGATCGGTTTCGATTGTTTCGACGCCGATCTCGCGGGCGATCAGCTGCGCCGTGTGCTGGGCGCGGCGCATCGGCGACGCGATGATGCGCCGGATGCCGCAGCCGATGAGGCTCTGCCCGGCCTCAATGGCCTGGCGGACGCCCGTCTCGGTCAGGTCGATGTCGGTGCGGCCGCAGACGCGGTGCGCGGCGTTCATCGGCGTTTCGCCGTGGCGCGTTATGTACAGTTTCATGGGCTTTCTCTCCTTTTCTGCGGCGGGGCTCAGACGCGGTCCGCGATCATGCACAGCAGCTTTTCGGTGTCCTCCCAGCCGAGGCACGGGTCGGTGATCGACTGGCCGCGCACCATGTGGTCGCTGATCTTCTGCGCGCCCTCGACGAGGTAGCTCTCGACCATCACGCCCTTGACGAGCGCGCGCACGCCGTCGTTGTGGGCGCGGCTGTGGAGCACCTCGCTGACGATGCGGACCTGCTCGCGGAATTTCTTGCCGGAGTTCGAGTGGTTGGCGTCCACGATGCAGGCCGGGTTCTGCAGCCCGCTCTCCGCGTACAGCGCGCAGAGCCGGGTCAGGTCCTCAAAGTGGTAGTTCGGGATGTTCGTGCCGTATTTGTCGACGCCGCCGCGCAGGATGGCGTGGGCGAGCGGGTTGCCGGTCGTCGTCACGTCGCAGCCGCGGTAGATGAAGTTGTGTGCGGTCTGTGCGGCGCGGATCGAGTTCATCATGACAGAGAGGTCGCCGGAGGTCGGGTTCTTCATGCCGACCGGAATGTCCATGCCGCTCGCGGTCAGGCGGTGCTGCTGGTTTTCCACCGAGCGCGCGCCGATCGCCTCATACGAGAGCAGGTCGTCGAGGTAGCTGCGGTTTTCGGGGTAGAGCATCTCGTCCGCGCAGGTCAGGCCCGTTTCCTCGATGGCCCGCATGTGCATTTTGCGGATCGCGATGATGCCGCCGAGCAGGTCGGGCGCCTTGTCGGGGGCGGGCTGGTGCAGCATGCCCTTGTAGCCCTCGCCGGTCGTGCGGGGCTTGTTCGTGTAGATGCGCGGAATCAGGATGAGCCGGTCCTTCACCTGCTCGTTGACGCGCGCGAGCCGCCCGGCGTATTCGCACACGGCGTCCTCGTTGTCGGCCGAGCACGGGCCGATGATGACGAGGAATTTGTCGGATTCGCCGCGGAACACCGCCGCGATCTCCGCGTCGCGCGCAGCCTTGATCTGCCGGATTTTTTCGGAAAGCGGGAACTGGGATTTGAGCGCCGCCGGGTCCGGCAGCGTCTTGTGAATGGTCATGGACATGGGAAAACTCCTTTGGGGTATGGATTTTTGCACGCTTTACCGGCCGGCGGGCGGGGAAGCGTCGCCCGCGCCGCGCGGCTGGAAAGCGGAAATTCTCGTTTGCAGCGCGTCGAGGAACCGCGCCACGTGAAAGCCGTCGCAGACGGCGTGGTGGACCTGGATCGACAGCGGCAGGAGCGTTCGGCCCTCCGCCGCGTGCGTTTTGCCCATCGTGAAGATCGGAAGCAGATGTTTTCCACCGCCGTGTATGTTCAGGTTGAAAGCGGAGAAGCGGAACCAGGGGATCATGGAAACGTCGAAAGTGTTTTCCGGCATCCCGGGCTTTGGGAAAAACGCGGTCGCGCGCCGGTAGGTTTCGACGTCCTTCGTGTAGCGCCCCAGAAATACGCGGTAGTCCGGGTCGAACGCCGTCCAGATCACCGAGAAGCGCTCGGTCTCCCGGTTGAAAATCGTGTAGCTCGGGTGCATGGAATCGAAAACGCCGACGCCTTCAGGCGTGTACTGCGTGCGGAATTCGGCGAACGCGTTCACGGTGTCGGTTAGCAGCCACAGCATGGCGGGGTAGAGCTTTTCGCCCTGCAGCGGCGTGACGTCGATGTCGACCGTCGCCGAATAGGAGCAGGCGACGTCGTCTATGTAGTGGCGGTAGACCTCCCTGCGGTCCCACTGCGCCACGTCGATGTAATCAAAGGCCATGTTCAAACCTCCCGGTATGTACGCCGCCGCAGCGGCGGGGGTCACTCGAGGCTGACCTGCACGTTTTTGGCGTCCGCCAAAGTGTTCTGCAGGAAGCG
>DSLFR04102__coassemble_4492_pt1 | contig 4247 bp, 3 predicted proteins | sample DSLFR04102__metabat2_low_PE_023 | metagenome-assembled genome bin DSLFR04102 | reverse complement strand
AAGGTGATGGAGGAGTTCAAGGTCAAGAACTTCGTTTTCAGCTCCTCGGCGACCGTGTACGGCAACCCGGCGTCCGTCCCGATCCGCGAGGATTTCCCGCTTTCGACGACGAATCCCTACGGCACGACGAAGCTGATGATCGAGCGCATCCTGCTCGACTACGCGCACGCAAATCCGGATTTCAACCCGATTATCCTGCGCTACTTCAACCCGGTCGGCGCGCATGAGAGCGGTACGATCGGCGAGGACCCGAACGGCATCCCGAACAATCTCGTCCCGTATATCACGCAGGTCGCGGTCGGCAAGCTCAAGTGCCTCGGCGTTTTCGGCAACGATTACCCGACGAAGGACGGCACCGGCGTACGCGACTACATCCACGTGGTCGACCTTGCCGAGGGACACGTCGCGGCGCTCAAGAAGTTTGAGGAGCCGGACTGCGGCGTGCGCATCTACAACCTCGGCACCGGCGTCGGCTACTCCGTGCTCGACATCGTCCACGCCTTTGAAAAGTGCGTCGGCCGCCCGATCCCGTACGAGATCAAGCCGCGCCGCGCCGGCGACATCCCGGAGTGCTACGCGGACAGCACGAAGGCCTTTGAGGAGCTCGGCTGGAAGGCGAAAAAGACGCTCGACGACATGTGCGCCGATTCGTGGCGCTGGCAGACGAAGAACCCGAACGGCTATGCGGGATAAGCTGCCGCACATCGTTCTGGCGTCGTCCTCCGTCAACCGCAGGCAGATCCTCGAGCGGGCCGGCATCGCGTTCGACTGGATGGCCTCCGACGCCGACGAAACGGCGACGGGCCTTTCGCCGGACGCGCTCGTGCTCGAGCTTGCGCGCCGGAAGCTCGAAGCGGTCCTGCCGCGGTGCGCCGCGGAGGACGCCGTCGTTGCGGCGGATACGGTCGCGTCGATCGACGGGGAGATCCTCGGCAAGCCGCGCGACGCGGCAGAAGCCAGCCGCTTCCTGCACATGCTGTCCGGCCGGACGCATGTGGTCTACACGGGCGTCTGCATCGCCTGCCGCGGGAAGCGCACCGCTTTCTGCCATACGACGGACGTGACGTTTTATCCGCTCTCGGAGCGGGAGATCGCCGATTATGTTGCGAGCGGCGAGCCGTTCGGCAAGGCGGGCGCCTACGGCATTCAGGGCCCGGCGGCGCTCTTTGTCGAGCGGATCTGCGGCGATTACAACAACATCTTCGGCCTGCCCGCAGCGCGCATGATGCGCGCGCTGCGCGCCCTCGTGCAGATGGACGAATAACAAAATTCCCCCTTTCGGCGTATACTGGTATGTCGGAAGGGGGATTTCGAATGCGACGCTTCAGAATGGGACGCCGCCCGGCGCGGGGCCGGCGCATCGCGCTCGTGCTGCTTGTACTCCTCGCTTTGACCGCCGTCTTTGCCGAAATGCGGCTGCCTGCCGTCAAGGCGGAGATCCAGCAGGCCGCGCTCAGCGCCTGGGGGCAGGCGCGCATCGCGGAAACCGTGCAGGCGCACCTGTCCCAGACGCCTGCGGCGGACGGCGAGTCGCTCGTTTCACTCGATACATACGGACTCAGCACAATGAAAACCGCGCTGACGGCCGACCTGCAGGAGGCGCTGACCGGCAAAGCCTCGGCCTGGGTGCCGGTGGGAAACCTCACAGGGCTCACGCTCCTGAACGGCCGCGGCTTTAAAATCCCGGTCACCTTTGCGGTGGACAGCGCCGTCGCGGTCGATTTCGACAGCACGCTCATCTCCGCCGGCATCAACCGCACAAAATACGCCGTGACGATGACGGTCACGGCCCAGCTTTACAGCGCGTCGACCGCGTTCACCGACGTGGTGACGGTCACGAGCGCGTATCCGGTCTACGAATCGGTGCTGGAGGGCGAGGTGCCGCGCTATGCGGCCGGTCTGGTTTCCGGCGGCTGAGGGGAATTTTTTTGCGGAATCCCGTTTTCGGCATTGGATTTCCGCACGCTTTGTGGTACAATAACCGCAAACGGCTTTCGGCCGCACATGGGCGCCGCCGGAAGCCGGGAACAGAAAACGGAGAAAATTCATGACACAGGAACAGGCAAAGCAGCAGCTCGCCGCACTGCGGGAGCAGATCGAATACCACAACAAAAAGTACTACACCGAGGACGCGCCGGAAATCAGCGACTACGAATACGACATGCTGTACCGCCGCCTCGAAAATCTGGAGGCGGCTTTTCCGGAGCTCAAAACGGAGGATTCGCCGACGAACCGCGTGGGCGGCGCGACGTACAACACGTTCGCGTCCGTCACGCACACCGTGCCGATGGAGAGCCTGCACGACTCCTTTTCGGAGGAGGAGCTGCGCGACTTCGACCGCCGCGTGCGGGCCGTCGTCGAAGACCCGGTCTACGTCGTCGAGCCGAAGTTCGACGGGCTTTCGGTGGCGCTCGAATACGTCAACGGCGTGTATACGCGCGGCTCGACGCGCGGCGACGGCGTGACGGGCGAGGACGTGACGCAGAATATCGGCACGATCCGCTCGGTCCCGAAAACGCTCGCCGAGCCGATCCCGTTTCTGGAGGTGCGCGGCGAGGTCTACATGTCGGAGGAGAGCTTCCGCGCGCTCTGCGAGCGGCAGGAGCTGCTGGAGGAAAAGCCGTTTAAGAACCCGCGCAACGCGGCGGCCGGCTCCCTGCGGCAGAAGGACCCGAAAGTCACGGCGCAGCGCACGCTCGACCTCTACGTCTTCAACATCCAGGCCGTGGAGGGCGAGACGGTCCACACGCATTACGATGCGCTCGAGCGGCTCCGCGCGCTCGGCTTCCCGGTATCCCCGGTCTACTGCCGCACCGGCGACATGGAAACGGTCATCGAGAAGATCCGCGAGATCGGCGACCTGCGCGGCACCTTCCCGTATCCGATCGACGGCGCGGTCGTCAAGGTGGACGACTTTGCACAGCGCGAAGCGCTCGGCAGCACCGCGAAGTTCCCGCGCTGGGCGGAGGCGTACAAATACCCGCCGGAGGAAAAGGTGACGACGCTGCTCGACATCGAGGTCGCAGTCGGCCGCACGGGCGTGCTGACGCCGACCGGCGTGTTCGAGCCGGTCTTTCTGGCCGGCACGACGGTCAGCCGCGCGACGCTGCACAATCAGGATTTCATCACGGAAAAGGACATCCGCATCGGCTCGAAGGTCGTCATCCGCAAGGCGGGCGAGATCATTCCCGAGGTCGTGTCGGTGGTGGAAAACCCGCCGGATACCGAGCCGTACCGTCTGCCGGACCGCTGTCCCTCCTGCGGGGAGGAGATCACGCGGCTCGAGGATGAGGCGGCGGCGCGCTGCACGAATCCGCAGTGCCCGGCGCAGCTTCTGCGCAATCTGATTCACTTCGCGTCCCGCGACGCCATGGACATCGAAGGCCTCGGCCCGGCGGCGCTCGACCAGCTCGTGCGCGCGCTTTCGGTCGCGTCCCCGGCCGACCTGTACGGCCTGACGGCCGAGCAGCTCGAGTCGCTCGACCGCTTCGGCAAAAAGAGCGCGGAGAACCTTGTCGCGGCGATCGAGAAATCGAAGCAGAACGATCTTTCGCGTCTGCTTTTCGCGCTCGGCATCCCGCACATCGGCGCAAAGGCCGCAAAGCTCCTCGCCTCGACGTTCAAGTCGATGGACGCGCTGCTTGCGGCGGACGTGGAAGCGATCGCGGCGATCGACGGCTTCGGCGGCATCATGGCCGAGGAGGTCTACAGCTTCTTCCGCAAGCGCTCGGCGCTCGAGCTCGTCGAACGGCTCCGGGCGGCCGGCGTGAACATGCAGGCGGAGGACGCGGGCGGCGGGGAGACGCGGCTTCTCGGCAAGACGTTCGTTCTGACCGGCACGCTGCCGACGCTCACGCGGGCCGAGGCTTCGGCGCTGATCGAGCGCAACGGCGGCAAGGTGACGTCCTCCGTCTCGAAAAAGACGTCCTACGTCGTGGCCGGCGAGGAAGCCGGGAGCAAGCTCACAAAGGCGCAGACGCTGGGCATCGAGATCCTGACCGAGGCGGACCTGCTTCAGATGACAGAATAAAAGGGAAAGGGCGCGCAGGCGGAGACCTGCGCTGGAACAGGTGGTTCGTGTGAAAAATACTTTTTCACACACGATTTGTGCCTTTGCCGCGACGAGCAGAGCGGCAATCGGCTTCGCCGACCGGCACAAAAAAAATAAGGCATGGTGATTAAAATGAAAACGAAATGGATCGGGCTTCTTCTCCTGCTGGTCGTGGCTTTGGGCGCGGTCGGGTACG
>DSLFR04102__coassemble_4130_pt1 | contig 4597 bp, 4 predicted proteins | sample DSLFR04102__metabat2_low_PE_023 | metagenome-assembled genome bin DSLFR04102 | reverse complement strand
TGAGGCCCGTGACGGAGGCGACGGTGGCCTGCCAGGTGCCCCAGCCGAGCGGCGCGAAGATCCAGGCGATCGCGTTGCCGATCGTCGCGAGGATCGAAGAGCCGATTTCCTCGTCGGTCAGCATGCGGAAGGTGCCGTCCACAAAGCCGAAGTAGCTGAGGAACCAGACGAGGATCGTGGAGAGCAGGATGATCGTGCCGGCCTTCTTGATGAAGGACCAGCCGCGCTCCCACATGGAGCGGAGCACGTTGCCGACGGTCGGCAGGTGGTAGGCCGGAAGCTCCATGACGAACGGCGCCGGGTCGCCTGAGAACATCTTCGTCTTTTTCAGCATGATGCCGGAGACGATGATGCAGGCCATGCCGAGGAAGTAGGCCGAGGTGGAAACCCAGGCGGAGCCGCCGAAGATCGCGCCGGCGACCATGGAGATGAACGGCATCTTCGCGCCGCAGGGGATGAACGTCGTCGTCATGATGGTCATGCGGCGGTCGCGCTCGTTCTCAATCGTTCTCGAGGCCATGATGCCGGGCACGCCGCAGCCGGTGCCGATCAAAATCGGGATGAAGGACTTGCCGGAAAGGCCGAACTTGCGGAAGATGCGGTCGAGCACGAAGGCGATGCGGGACATGTAGCCGCACGCTTCGAGGAACGCGAGCAGCAGGAACAGGACGAGCATCTGCGGCACAAAGCCGAGCACTGCGCCGACGCCAGCCACGATGCCGTCGAGGATCAGGCCGTTGAGCCACTCAGGCGTGTTGGCGGCCTCCAGACCGTTGCCGACGAGCACCGGAATGCCGGGCACCCAGACGCCGTACGCCGCCGGGTCGGGCTCCGCATATTCGTATTCGGCGAGCGTGGCGGGCGCGGCCTTCAGGTCGGCGCCGGTATAGGTGACGGTTTCGGTGGAGAGATCCTCTTCGTTTTCAATGTCGATGTCCGCCGTATCGGTGTCGGCAAACTGCGCCGCATACGCTTCCAGCGCGGAGGCTGCCGCCGCCGGGTCGAAGCTTTCCGACTCGGTGTCGAGCGCTTCGGAGAGCGCGTCGGCGCCGTCGGCGCCGGTGCCGATGAAGGCGTCGACCGCGTTCATCGCTTCGCCGTAGGCCTCGGAAGCGTCCTCGTACTCAGCCGAGCCGATGCCGAGCAGGTGGTAGCCGTCGCCGAACAGGCCGTCGTTGGCCCAGTCGGTCGCCGCGGTGCCGACCGTGACCATCGAAATGTAGTAGACAAGGAACATGATGACCGCGAAAATCGGCAGGCCGAGCCAGCGGTTCGTGACGACCTTGTCGATCTTGTCGGAGGTCGAAAGCTGGCCGACGGATTTCTTCTTATAGCAGGACTTGATGATCGAGGCGATATAGATGTACCGCTCGTTGGTGATGATGCTTTCGGCGTCGTCGTCCAGCTCCTTTTCGGCCGCCTGAATGTCCGCTTCGATGTGCGCAAGCGTCTTCTGGTCGATGTTCAGCTGGCCGAGAACCTTGTCGTCGCGCTCGAAGATCTTGATGGCGTACCAGCGCTGCTGCTCCTCGGGCATGCCGTGGACCGCCGCCTCTTCGATGTGGGCGATCGCGTGCTCGACGCAGCCGGAGAAGGTGTGCATCGGGATCGTCTTCGTGTTCTTTGCCGCGTCGATCGCGGCCTCCGCCGCCTCCATGATCCCGGTGCCCTTCAGCGCCGAAATCTCGACGACCTTGCAGCCGAGCTGGCGGCCAAGCTCGGCCGTGTCGATCTTGTCGCCGTTCTTGCGCACGATGTCCATCATGTTGATGGCGACGACGACCGGGATGCCGAGCTCGGTGAGTTGGGTGGTCAGGTACAGGTTTCTCTCGAGGTTCGTGCCGTCGATGATGTTCAGGATGACGTCCGGGCGTTCGCCGATCAGGTAATTTCGGGCGACCACTTCCTCCAGCGTGTAGGGGGAAAGGGAGTAAATGCCCGGCAGGTCGGTCACGACCACGCCGCTGTGCTTTTTCAGCTTGCCTTCCTTTTTCTCGACCGTGACGCCCGGCCAGTTGCCCACGAACTGGTTGGAGCCGGTGAGCGCGTTGAACAGGGTAGTCTTACCGCAGTTCGGGTTGCCCGCAAGGGCGATTCGTAAATCCATCTCCAAAATTCCTTTCTTTCTAACAATTAGCGATAACTAACCATGGTGGTAAAAAAGAGGGGGATGCCCCCGGCTCTTTGTGCAGCTTATTCCACTTCCACCATTTCCGCGTCGGCCTTGCGGATGGACAGCTCGTAGCCGCGGATGGTCACTTCGATCGGATCCCCCAGCGGCGCGACCTTGCGGACGTGGACCTGAACGCCTTTTGTAAGCCCCATGTCCATGATCCGGCGTTTGACCGCACCTTCGCCGTGAAGCTTGACGACCTTGACCGTGTCGCCGATCCGGGCCTCTCTCAATGTCTTCATGGATTTCTTCCTCCTTCTGTCGAATTGCATACGATTTATTGCAAAAAATCAGATCATGATTTTTCGTGCCATTTCCTCGCTGATCGCCACGCGCGCGTCCTTGACGTTCACGATCACGTTTCCGCCAAGCGCCGTGATGACGGTCACGCTTCCGCCGACGACAAAGCCGAGGTTTTCCAGATGCTTTTTCACCTCAGGGCTTCCGCCGATTTTCTTGATGGTGTTTTCCTCACCGATGTTTGCCAGTGCCAACGGCATCATATTACGCCTTCTTTCTCGGTATAAACGGGATTAGCTGTGACTAATCCAAGGGTTTGAAATAAAGTTAGCTTTAGGACTTTCTCCCGCCGTTGTCAAGCCCTTTTGAAAAAATTTATGTGTGCGGAGGAGAAACGGTGACCGGCGGCGCTTCCCCGGCGGATCCGCGGCAGGACGGCGCCGGTGCCCGCCGCGCCTTGACTTTCGGCGCGGATGCGGGTATAATATCCATACCCCTTACGGTATGGAGGCGATGGTATGCGACAATGTATGGACGCGGACAATCTGCACCGCAGGCTGAAAAAGATCATCGGGCAGGTTCAGGCGATCGACCGCATGGTCGACGAGGACGTGCCGTGCGAGGACATCCTCTCCCAGCTCAACGCGGCGAAATCCGCCCTGCATAAGTGCGGCCAGGTGGTGCTCGAGGGGCACATCCGGCACTGCGTGAAGGACGGCATCGAGCACGGCGACGCCGACAAGACGATCGAGGACTTCACGAAGGCCGTGGAGCGCTTTGCCAATATGGGTTGAACAGCTTGTGGAAGGGCAGCCGGAAAGCGGCTGTCCTTTTTGTCTGCCTTCCCGGAAAGATTTGTTGCGGAAGCGTTTCTTTTTGCGCCGGATTGTGATACAATAACCTTGTTTTCAGCAAATCACAGGCCTGTCCGGAAAGGAAGCTGACATACGATGGATTTGGAAAGAATAGAAAGGGCCGTGCGGGAGATCCTGCTTGCGGTCGGCGAGGACCCGGAGCGCGAGGGGCTGGAGGAGACGCCCGCCCGCGTTGCGCGCATGTATGCGGAGATTTTCTCAGGGCTGCAGGCGGACCCGAAGCAGCACCTCAAGTTTTTTGACGCGGGCGGCCACGACGAGCTGGTGCTCGTGCGCGACATCCCGCTGTATTCGGTCTGCGAGCACCACCTGCTGCCGTTTATCGGCAAATGCCACATCGCCTATATCCCGAAAAACGGGCGCATCATCGGGCTTTCGAAGTTTGCCCGCATTGTGGACTGCTTTGCGCGCCGCCCGCAGGTGCAGGAGCGCCTGACCGCGCAGATCGCCGATTTCATCGAGGAAAACCTCGACCCGCGCGGCGTGGCCGTGTTCATTGAAGCGGAGCACCTGTGCATGACGATGCGCGGCGCCCGCGCGGCCGGCGCGCTGACCAAGACCTCCGCGCTGCGCGGCTGCATGCGCACGGACGCCAAAACGCGCAACGAGGTCATGCTGCTGCTTTCAAAGTGAGCAAAGGAGGAAGGTTGAAACACAGTAATTTAAGCACGATTCCGAAAAAAGGGCGTACAAAACCAAGCCCCCTAAGAGCGGGCGAAAAATGAAAATAAGGTTAAAGTCTAAGGAGTTGGTGGAGCAGACACTAAATAACCTTGCCGTTGTAGAATGAAGACGGCTTCTTCCACGGAAACTTCCCGGTGTGCAGGTGGCCGGTCGCCCTTGCGGTAGAGTTCAGAGTTGTACGGTTCGTTCTTTTTGAGCATATTGTAGATAGCTGTAAGGAGCATCCTGGCAACGGCGATGATGGCTTTCTTGTGACCTCGGCGCTTTTTGAGAGCGAGATAGCGATTTCGGACTTCTGGGAATTGTTTGGCACGAATCGCACTGAGGGCGCACTGAACGAGCAGCGGCTTGATGTAAGCACCTGCCCGGCTGATTCTGGTGGTTTTCTTCTTCCCGGCACTTTCATTGTTCTGCGGCGTAAGCCCGGCCCAGGAGCAAAGATGCTTCGAGGTGGGAAACACGGACATATCCACTCCAATCTCAGAAATGATGCCAATTGCGGCAAAGGATTGGATACCCGGCGCTGTCATAACAAGACCCAGTTGGGGAAGGTACTTCTCAGCAACAGATAGAATCAGCGATTCCAGATTAAGCTTACACAGTTCAAGGCTGTCCATGTGGGAAC
>DSLFR04102__coassemble_4053_pt1 | contig 4671 bp, 7 predicted proteins | sample DSLFR04102__metabat2_low_PE_023 | metagenome-assembled genome bin DSLFR04102 | reverse complement strand
CTTCCTGCGCCTGCGCGACGGCAACCCGCTGTTTGACGATGCGCGCGCCGCGGGCGGCATCGGCATCCCGTATCTCGTTCTGGAGGACGGCACGGCGACGTTCGACTGGGAAGCGCTCTTGCCGCAGGAGGCGCGCAGTGAAAAAGCGGACTGAGGTTGTCGCCGCGCTGATCTGGGACGGCGGGCGCTTTATGATCTGCCAGCGCCCCGCGCACAAGGCGCGCGGCCTGCTGTGGGAGTTTGTCGGCGGCAAGGTCGAGCCGGGCGAGACGAAGCCCGCGGCGCTCGCGCGCGAATGCCGCGAGGAGCTGGGCGTCGAGGTGGAGGTCGGCGGGGAATTCATGGCGGTCACGCACGACTATCCCGACCTGCTCGTGCACCTGACGCTCTTTCACGCGGTTATCCGCGCCGGCACGCCGCAGAAGCTCGAGCACAACGACATCCGGTGGATCGCGCCGGACGAGATCCCGCAGTACGATTTCTGCCCGGCGGACGTGGAGATCCTCCGCCGCATCCGCCTGCAGTACGGCGCCGCGGAAAAATGAATATGGACCGAACAGCGGCGCCCGGGCACACAGCCCGGGCGTTTGCCATGCCCGCGGAAAAATCCCGCCGCACGGCGCGTTTTAATAAAACGCAAACAACTCGGAATCAATTCGAAAACACAACCGCCCTAAAATAAAACCATCCAATGCGGAAGCACACAAAAAAAGATTTGGAGGTTGTTCAAAATGAAGAAGAAGGATTTTATCACGTTGGTTATGAGCACGGTGGGCGGCATTCTCTTTGCCCTCGGCATGTGCATGGCGCTGATTCCCGAGTGGGCGGCCATGACGCAGGGAATCGTGATCGGCGCGATCGGCGCGGCCGTTCTGCTGGCCATGGTTCTGGTCCGGCGGAAGATGAGCGGAAAGCCCGCGATCGTCTTTAGCGGCAAGGCGATCGGCATCACGCTGCTCGGCGTATTCGGCGCGATCGTTTTCGGCGTCGGCATGTGCATGACGATGGTCTGGAACATTCTGGTTCCGGGCGTCATCGTCGGCCTCGTCGGCATCGTGCTGCTGCTCTGCCTGATCCCCGTCATCAAGGGCCTGAAGTAAGGGGGTGCGCGCATGGCAAAGCAGATTCTCTCCGCCGTGGCCGGCGCTGGTCGGCGGGTTCAACAAAATATCGGATAAGTTTGTCGATGAATTCCTGACGAAAGACGGCGAGACCGTCGAGCATGCCAAAGCGCGCCTCGCGCAGGAGCAGGCGGCCCGCGAGGCGGAAAAGGCCGAAACACAAACAAAACTTTAACATTTCCGTGGTATAATGCAGAAGAATGAGGAGGCATGCACGATGTTTAAAATTCTGGTTGTGGAAGACGACCGCGAACTGAACAAAACCGTATGCGCGTATCTGCGGCAGAACGGCTATGAAGCGGTGGGGTGTCTCGGCGCGAACGAGGCCTACGACGCCATGTACGGCGGCGCGCTGTTTGATCTGATCATTTCGGACATTATGATGCCGGAGGTGGACGGCTTCGAATTCGCGCGGACCGTGCGGGAGCTGAACCGGGAGATCCCGATTCTGTTCATGACGGCGCGGGACGACTTTGCCGCAAAGCAGCGCGGCTTCCGCGCGGGCATCGACGATTACATGGTCAAGCCGGTCGATCTCGACGAGCTTCTGCTGCGCATTGCGGCGCTGCTGCGGCGCGCCGGGATCGCGGCGAGCAAGAAGCTGACGGTCGGCGATCTGACGCTCGACGCGGAGGAGCGCACCGCCTGCCTGCGCGGCGAGGAGATCCCGCTGACCGTGCGGGAATTCAACCTGATCTACAAGCTGCTGTCCTACCCGAAAAAGACCTTCACCCGCTCGCAGCTGATGGACGAATTCTGGGACAGCGCGTCCACCTCCGGCCCGCGCACGGTGGACGTGTATATCACGAAGCTACGCGACAAGTTTTCGGAATGCGACGATTTTGAGATCGTGACGGTGCACGGGCTCGGCTATAAGGCGGTGCTGAAATGAGCGGTGAAAAGAAGGCGAGAGGCGTCCGCTGGCTGCTTGCCCTGCGGCGGTACCTGCTCTTTTTTCTGCTGATGGCGTTCGTCATCAGCTGCTGCATGACCCTGTTTTTGAACATGATGTCCCGGACGACGGGGCTGACGCTGACGCAGGTGCACATCGAGCAGGCGGCCAAGGTCACCTTCCTCAACGTGCTTTTGCTGAGCCTTTTGTGCACGGTGATCGACGGCATCCGCCGGAAGATCATGGTGGACCGCCCGGTGCGGAAGATCACGTCGGCGGCGGAGCAGATCATGAAGGGCGATTTTTCCGTCCGGATCCCGCCGATACACACCATCGACAGCGCGGACGGCTTCGGCACGATTGCCGAATGCCTCAACAAGATGGCGCAGGAGCTGGCCGGCATGGAGACGCTGCGCACGGATTTCATCGCCAATGTGTCCCACGAGCTGAAAACGCCGCTCGCGGTCATTCAGAATTACGGCACGATGCTGCAGCAGCCGGACCTGCCGGAAGAGAAGCGGCTGGAATACGCGAAATCCGTCACCGAGGCTTCCCGCCGCCTCGCCAATCTGATCACGAATATTCTGAAGCTCAACAAGCTGGAAAACCAGCAGATCTACCCGAAGGCGGAGACCTACGACCTGGGCGAGCAGCTGTGCGCGTGCCTGCTGGCCTTTGAAAACGCGTGGGAAAGCAAGGCGCTCGAGATCGACACGGACGTCGAAGAGGGCGTGCTGGTGGACGCCGACGCCGAGCTGCTTTCCCTCGTCTGGAACAACCTGTTTTCCAATGCGATCAAATTTACCGAGCCGGGCGGGAGCCTGGCGCTTTCCCTGCATACGACGGGCGATTTTGCCGTCGTGCAGGTTTCGGACACCGGCTGCGGTATCCCGCCCGAGGTGGGGCGGCACATCTTTGAGAAGTTTTACCAGGGCGACACCTCCCACGCCGCGCAGGGCAACGGCCTGGGCCTTGCGCTCGTCAAGCGGGTGATCGAGATCGTGGGCGGGGACATCTCCGTCAACAGCGCGGTCGGCAGGGGAAGCACCTTCACGGTTCGGATCAGGAGAAAGCAGCATGCAGCGGTTTAAAGAAATTCTGCGCAGGCTCCTGTTTCCGGGCGCCGCCGTCGCGCTGTACACGTTTTACACCACGATTATGGCGGTCGTCAATCTGGTGCGCGACCGGAAATCCGGCAGCCCGGTGATGGCCGCGGCGCGGGGCGTCAATCTGGCCGCGGCGCTGGTCTCGATGCTGTCGCTCGAAACCGCGATGCTGACCCAGTTCAACGACGGGAGCAAGGACGCGTTTTTCCGCCGGGCCATGATCGGCTCGACCGGCGGGGCCGTGTGCGTCCTCGTGACGGTCATGGGCCTCTATATGGTGATCCACGCCACAAGGCGGATCCGAAAGCTTCGGGCGAACAGCGGTCCGTCCCAAGATAAGTGAAAGGAGAATTGACTGTGGAAAATAAAAACGAAACCTTTACGTATACCTACTCGGCAAAGCAGCAGGAGGAGATCCGGAACATCCGGAGCAAATACCTGCCGAAGGAAGAGGACAAAATGGAGCAGCTGCGCCGGCTGGACCGGAGCGCCTCGAAAAAGGGCACCGTCGTGTCCGTCACGCTGGGCGTGATCGGCTGCCTGCTGCTGGGCGTCGGCATGTGCTGCACGATGGTCTGGATGCAGAACTGGTTCATCCGGGCATCGTCATCGGCGTGCTCGGCATAGCTGCCGTGGCCGTCGCCTACCCGGTCTACAACCGGATTACGAAGAAGGAGCGCGAAAAGCTGGCCCCGCAGATTTTGAAGCTGACTGAGGAGCTTTCGAAACCGGAATGAGGCGGAATAAAGAAAGAGACCGTGCGGGCGATGTGCTGCACACGGTCTCTTTTTCTATGCGTTTCTGCCGGGGAAAAGCCGCTCATGCTTCGGGCGGGTTTCCGTCCGCACCGGCCTGCCGCTTCTGCCTGCGCCGGCGCAGCAGGCAAAACACGACGCCGGCGTCAGAACAGCATGGCCAGCGTGCCGGCCACAACGAGCGCGAGGCCGACGCCGGATTTTTTTGAAAGCCGCTCGTGAAAGACGAAGTAAGAAAACGCGACCGTCACGAGGATGCTCAGCTTGTCGATGGGGACGACCACGCTGGCGGGGCCGTCCTGCAGCGCCCGGTAGTAGCACAGCCACGAGGCGCCGGTCGAAAGGCCGGAGAGTACCAGGAACAGCCAGGTGCCGCCGGTGATGGAAGCGATCTGCGTCTGCGAGCCGACGAGAAACACCATGAGCCACGAAAACACGAGCACCACAATGGTGCGGATCGCCGTCGCCCCACACGGTTTCGATGTAGCGGGGCTTCGAAGGATTTTCCTCAAGCTTTTCCCGCAGCCGGCTGATGTGCACGGCGACGGTGGCGTTGTCGCCGCCGCCTTTCCAAAGCAGATTATACCATAGGCGGAACAGGCCGTTTATAAACTGCAGATAAAATCTGTGCCCGAACGGGGGTTCTGCACAGCGCAGGGCGCAGCCGCCGTGCGGCCGAAAGGCTATTGATTTCCGCTTTTGCTCTTATTATAATACGGGTAGGATGGAAAAAGCAACGCAGAGCGCCGGCTCCCGGGGTTACCCTTGGAGCCGCCGCGTTTTTGGCAGATGAAAAG
>DSLFR04102__coassemble_3768_pt1 | contig 4996 bp, 6 predicted proteins | sample DSLFR04102__metabat2_low_PE_023 | metagenome-assembled genome bin DSLFR04102 | reverse complement strand
TACAGGTAGCCGAACAGGCACTCGAACGCCGTCGCGTTGTGGTAATCGGCGACGCTCGAGTTCTTCGGCACATGGGAAACGTGCGCGTTGCGGCCGCGCCGGCAGATCTCCGCTTCCGTCTCGGTCAGGAGCGGCTGGAGGTGCTCGGTGAGCATTTTCGCCTGAAACTCGCAGCGGACCATCTCCACCGCGCGCGCATGCAGCTTCTTGACCGGGCAGTTGCCCTTGGAGACGATGTATTCCCGGACGAACAGCTCATAGACGCCGTCGCCGATGTAGGCGAGCGTCAGCGGGCTGAGCTGCTTCGGATCCGTCTGGACATTCATAAGCTTTTCCAAATACGCACCTCTTACTCCACAAAGTCGAATTCCAGATCGTACATGCTGACCGTATCGCCCTCCTGGATGCCCGCTTCGCGCAGGGCGTCGATGACGCCGGTGTTGATCAGCACGCGCTGGAAGTACTGCAGCGACTCGTAATCGTCGAAATTGACGGTTGAAATCAGCTTCAGAAGCCATTCGCCCTCGACAAAGTACACGCCGTCCTCGACGCGGATGTCGACGTGCGTCTTGCCGAATTCCTCGACCGGCTTGACGGCGACCGGCTCCGGCTCGTACTGCTCGACCGGCGGCAGCGTGGAAAGCATTTCCGTCACCTTGTTCAGCAGCGGGTCGACGCCGTAGCGGATCGCCGCCATGATCGGGAAAAACGCGTAGCCCTGCGCCTCGACGAACTTGCGGAAATCCTCCACCTGCTCGTCGCTCGTCAGGTCGCACTTGTTGCCGGCGACGACCATCGGCCGCTCCGCGAGCGCGGGGTTGAACTTGCGCAACTCTTCGTTGATGATGCGGAAGTCCTCCTTCGGGTCCCGCCCTTCGCTTCCGGAAACGTCGACGATGTGGATCAGCATGCGGCAGCGCTCGACATGGCGCAGGAACTGGTGCCCGAGGCCGACGCCCTGCCATGCACCCTCGATCAGGCCGGGGATGTCCGCCATGACAAACGAAACGCCCGGCTGCATGCGCACCACGCCGAGCACCGGCGTGATCGTCGTGAAGTGGTAGTTCGCGATGTCCGGCTTCGCCTCGCTGACGACGGAAACGAGCGTCGATTTGCCGACGTTCGGGAAGCCGACAAGGCCGACGTCCGCGAGCAGCTTCAGCTCGAGCTGCAGCTCAAACGCTTCGCCGGGCGTGCCGGGCTTCGCAAAGCGCGGGGTCTGGCGCGTCGGCGTCGCGAAATGCGTGTTGCCCCAGCCGCCGCGGCCGCCCTTCGCGATGACCACGTCCGCATCCGTGGACATGTCCGCCATGATGCGCCCGGTCTCCGCGTCGCGGATCACGGTGCCGCGCGGCACGGTGATGACGAGCGGCGGCGCGCTCTTGCCGGAGCAGCGCTTTCCGCGGCCGTTTTCGCCGCGCTGCGCCGCATACTTGCGCTTGTAGCGGAAATCGGCGAGCGTCGAAAGGTTGTCGTCCACGCGGAACACGATGTCGCCGCCGCGGCCGCCGTCGCCGCCGTCCGGACCGCCGGAGGCCACGTATTTCTCGCGGTGGAACGCGACGGCGCCGTCGCCGCCGTCGCCCGCCTTGACTTTGATCTTAGCAATATCAATAAACATACCGTATACTTTCCTTTCCTGTTCGGTTCCGCATGCGGCCAAGAAAAATGGGCCTCTCCGCAGTCCGAAGAAGCCCGTTTTCATCGAAGTATTCGGGGCATTCGCTTCCGTATGCCCCCAAGGTCAAAAATTACTGCTCGATGGAGTAAACGCTGACCTTCTTGCGGTCGCGGCCCATGCGCTCGAAGCGGACCTGGCCGTCGATGAGCGCAAACAGAGAGTCATCGGAGCCTCTGCCCACGTTCTCACCCGGATGGATGTGCGTGCCGCGCTGCTTGACAAGGATGTTGCCCGCGAGGACATGCTGGCCGTCCGCACGCTTCACGCCAAGTCTCTTGGACTCGGAATCGCGGCCGTTCTTCGTGGAACCCATACCTTTTTTATGCGCAAAAAGCTGGATGTTAATCTTAAGCATTGTATAAGCCTTCCTTTCGCTTGTATTCAGACTTCCGTGTACGTCACACAGAGGTTTTCCGGATACTGCTCCTCCAAACCGAGAAGGTGCAGCTTAAACCCGGACAACAGGATTTGGCACGGGCGCGCATCCCGCTCCGCGATGCGGAACAGCATGTCGCCCTCCTCCGCGCGCAGGGAGACCGGCGCAATGTGCAGGACCTCCAGAACGGTGTTGACCGTCATATACGCTGCCGAGGAAACCGCCGCACAGAGAATATCCGCCCCGCTTTCCGCCAGACCGGCATGGCCGGAAACCGAAAAGCCGAGCAGCGTCCCCTGCGCATCGGCGAAAAATTCCGCGCGAATCATCCGATCAGCCCTGAACAGCCTCGATCTGAATCTTCGTGTAGGGCTGTCTGTGGCCCATCTTGCGCTTCTCGCCCTTCTTCGGCTTGTAGGTGAGGACCGTGATCTTCTTCGCCTTGCCGTTCTTCAGGACCTTGCCCGTAACGCTTGCGCCCTCGACATACGGAGCGCCGATCTTCGTGCCGTTCTCGTCGCTGATCGCGATGACCGGGAACTGGACCGTTTCGTCTTCATTGGCCGTAAGCTTCTCGACATAGATGACGTCGCCGTACTGAACCTTGTACTGCTTACCGCCCGTTTCAATAACTGCAAACATATTTCTGCCTGCCTTTTCTATAGACTCGCTATTGCCGGGCGAGCCGCGCAAACGGCTGCTTTCCTGCCCGCAATAAGCGGCTGTATCATAATAGCATATACCCCGCGCGAAGTCAAGCGGTTTTCGAGGTTTTTTCCGGAAATACGCCGCGCGTGCGGTCCGTCAGTCCGCCCATTCAATCGTGTACACGCCGAACTGCTTTCCGGTTTCCGGCAGCTTATACGCCCAGACAGCGTCGGGCGAGGCGACGCCGCCGATCGAAGAAACGGGGATCGTCTGCCCTCTTTCGTTTTGCGCTTTATTTCCGATCAATCGTGCGTGAGTTTTCCGGCTTGCCGGAGCAGCGCTTCGGCGTCCTCGACGGTCGGCACGGTGGTGACCAGCAGGAGCCCCCGCGAGGACAGGTTTTCAAGAAGCACCTCCACCTGCTTCGGCTCCACCAGAATGACGAGATTTTTGCCCGCCGCCTGTATGCGCTTCAGCTCCGGCAGATACTGCGTGCACGGCGGCTGGCCGGCCACCTGCGTCCACTGGATCGCGCGCAGCTCCGGAATCGAAAGCAGGTCGTCCAGATGGCGGATCTGCTCCGCGCCGTCCAGATGGTAGAGCGGGTACTGCAGGAAGCGGCACTGCGTCTGCAGCTCCGGCAGGATGAATTCCCTGAACAGCGGGTTCGAAATCATCACGGACAGGTCGCACTGCATCTGCGCGTGGAAGCCCGGCGCCCAGGTGCTCAGCCAGTCGACGCAGCTTCCGCCCTCGTTGACGCCGCGCACGATGTCGTACACCTCGCGCATGGTCCGCTCGTAGACCGTCTCGATCTTCTGCAGCGCCCGCGCGACGGCCTCCGGCTCCTCCAGCATGGCGGGCAGCAGCTCCTCCGAGCCCATCAGGTGGGCGAGCGCATCCGCGTTTCCCGTGGTATCCGGCATGGAAACCATGTAGTCGCCGCCGCTGTCCTGTGCAAACGCGCGCGCCAGCTCCAGCGTTTTCTGATACATGAAGCCGTTTTCATCGAACTCCAGCGCGTCGATGTCCGTCAGCGACGGAAAGAACCACACGGAATCGCCGAAATAGTGCTTCTCCCCCTTGAAGAAGCCGGCGTGCCCGGCCGCGCCGAGGTTCACGAAAATGCACGGAAAGGCTTCCCCGCCGTAATACGTGTGCTCCATGGCCGCGCGGTCCCGCTGGATGATGTACTCGGGATCCGTCCAGTGCCGGAGCCGTTCGGCATCCGTCTGCGGCATCGCCTGCGCCGCCTGCCCGGGCACCTTCACGCTGATGCAGCAGCGATCCAGAATGTCCCGGTCCCAAAATGCGGTCAATCTCTTTTTTGCCATGTCCCAATCCTGTTTGTAGCGCATGGCCTTCCTCCTCCCTCTTCCTGCGCGCCGTGCGCAGGGCATCCGTCGTTTTGCGGAAGCTATCGCTGCGCTTCCTCCATGGCGACGCGGTTCCAAACGACAAGGTTTTCCAGATTGTACCCCGCCGTGCTGATGTCCTTGAGCAGGATCTCGCAGGGCGTTCCGTTCGCCCGGCATGCGTCGATGATGTTGCGGATCTCTTCGCGGATCAGCGCGGGGTTTTCGGCCGCATACGGCAGGTTGGCCGGGTTTGGCTTCGCCGAAATCACGTAGTCCCCGCCGACCGCCTCCGCCGCGCGGCGGATGTCCGCCCACGGCGTGATGGAGATCTTGCGCAGATTCGGGATCTTCTTCACGATGTCGATCTTCCGGTCGAGCGGCTCGCAGCAGCCGTAGTAAACCAGGCCGAAGGGCGCGAGCGCTTTGGCGGCATACTCGATTTCAAACTCGTCGTGCATGGCCGGCGATACCGTGGCCAGAATCTGCGCCAAGCCGCGGCCCCACACGTTTTTCGCCTTGACGTGCTGGTAATCGACCGGCTCCCGCAGCAGATCCCGCGAAGCCGCGCTGGAGCAGTGGCAGTACGCGCTGTCCGCATCCAGCAGATTCAGCGCCTCATACTGCCGGACCGTATCGATAAAGATATCCGTCAGCTTGCCGACGAGCGCGTGCATCATCTCCGGCTCGTCCACGAGCGCGTAGAGCAGATTGTCGACGCGCATCATCATCGCAATGATGTCCCACGCCTTGTGGCCGAGCCCGTAGCCCGACGCTTCGCCGACGAGCTTTACGGGCAAAATGTCCCCGATCGCCGCGCTGATCTTTTCATACAGGCTGCGGGAGGCCTCCGCGTTATACGTGATCACCGGGTTGTGCAGCTTTTCGACGTCCTCGATGGAATCGAACTGGTTCTCGTACCGGTGGGAAACGATG
>DSLFR04102__coassemble_3520_pt1 | contig 5360 bp, 5 predicted proteins | sample DSLFR04102__metabat2_low_PE_023 | metagenome-assembled genome bin DSLFR04102 | reverse complement strand
CTGTGAAGCGGAAAAGCTTTACGTGACGGTCGAGGAGGGCGAGCAGCAAAACACGCTCGAGGTCGGCTTTCAAGCGCCGGTGCGCGGCAAGGTGTGCGCAAATAGCGAGGAACAGCTCGTCGCCGTTCGCGGTCTCTGGACGCAGAACGAGGACGGCGTGCCGGTGCTGAAGCTCGACATCGCGTTCCTCGAGCAGGCGAGCACGCGGCACATCAAGCTGTTTTTCGACGCGGCGGACACCGTGCGCATGCGGCTTTCGGAGACGCCGAGCAAGCAGGCGCTGCAGGACGGCGCGGCGGTCGTCATGGGCGCGAGCCGGCTGCTCGGCGCGCTCTCGGGCGCGGTCGACGGCAAGGGGCGCATGGAATCGTGGCTTACGGCGATTGCCGAGCCGGAGCTGACCGGCAGGCTGGAAAAGGCATGAAAAAAGGCTTCTGTCTTTTGCGGACAGAAGCCTTTTTGTGAAGTAAAATAGCTTTACAGGTGGAGGCGGTCGAGCTCCTCCTCGGTGTAGACCGGGATGCCGTTTTCGAGCAGCAGCGCGGCGGTCACGCCGTTTCCGGGCACCTTGCTGCCGGAAAAGGTGCCGTCGTAGATCAGGCCATTGCCGCACGAGGGGCTTTTCGCCTTGAGGATCGCGAAATCGGCGCGGTTGAGCTGCGCGAGGTACAGCGCGGCTTCGGCGCCCTTCCGGTATTCGGCGGTGACGTCGCGCCCCGCGTTCGACATCACCTTGTCCCCGACGATTTCAGAGGGCGCACGCGGTGTTTCCAGCCCGCCCATCTGCTCCGGGCATACGCCGAGCAGCACGTGCTCCTTTGCGAGCGCGAGGATCCGCTCGTTCTTGCAGTCGTCGCCCTTGTAGCGGCAGGCGCAGCCCAGAAGGCAGCTGCTCACGAGAATGACGGCCATTGTTTTCCACTTCCCTTTTCCTTGTTGTTGAAACGATTGTAGCACGTTCCATTTTTGTCGTCAAGCCGGTTGCACTTGCGGGGGAACTATGCTATGATTGAAAAAAATTCGCGTCTGACCGCGGGAAATGGTGGTTAATATGGAAGAATATCTCTCGAAGCTGACGGTGTTTACGCATCCGCTGATCCGGCACAAGGTCAGCCATCTCTGCGATGTGAACACCGGCACGAAGGAGTTCAGCGAGCTTGTCAAGGAGCTTTCAATGCTGATGGGCTACGAGGTGCTCAAGGACCTGAAAATGAAGGATGTGGAGATTCAGGCGCCGCTGCAGAAGATCGTGACGCCGGTGCTGGCCGAGGACTTCACGATCGTGCCGATCCTGCGTGCGGGGCTCGGCATGGTGGACGGCCTGCGCGCGCTTTCCCCGACGGCGAAGGTCGGGCACATCGGCCTGTACCGCGATGAAAAGACGCTCCTGCCCCAGACGTACTACTTCAAGCTCCCGGTCGACGCGCAGGACGGCCCGGTCATCGTCGTCGACCCGGCGCTTGCGACGGGCGGCAGCGCCGACGCGGCGATCCGCTTCGTCAAGGAATCGGGCTGCACGAGCATCAAGTTCGTGTGCATCTTCGCCTCCGAGGTCGGCGTCCGCCTGCTGTACGAGAACCATCCGGACGTCGAGGTCTACGCGGCGAATTACGCGCCCGGCCCCCTCAACGAGCAGGGCTACATCTACACCGCCGCGGGCGACGCCGGCGACCGCCTGTGCGGCACGGTCAGCTACAAGCCGCAGAAAACGGCCGAATGAGCGCGCCGTCCGGCGCGGCCAAATCTCCCGACACACTGCAAACTCTCCTCCGCATGGACAGCCCGTGCGGAGGGTTTACCGTTTTGCGGGCGCATTGTCCGATTTTGCGGCGCTTCCCGTATCAATTTACAATTTGTTCACGGACTTGACACGATTCGTTGACAATTATGCGGCCGTGTGATAGAATACCGGAAGCAAAAAACAGGGGGAGAGATCCATTTGAAGCTAATCTATGATGTGGCTGACAAGCCCAAGTTCAGCAAAACACTCGTTTTCGCGTTCCAGCAGATGATCGCGATCATGGCGGCGACGCTTTTGGTGCCGATGCTCGTTTCCGGCTACGGGCTGGAGGCGGACGTCGCGGCGGCGCTGTTCGGCGCCGGCATCGGCACGATCGTCTACCTGCTCTTCACGAAGCGCAGAAGCCCTGTGTTCCTCGGCTCGTCCTTCACGTTCCTCGGCGCGTACGCCGCCTCGATCGGCCAGAATTACGGCTACTGGGGCATCATCATCGGCGTGACCTTCGCCGGCCTCGTCTACGTTGTCATCGCGCTGTTTGTCCGCCTTATCGGCTTCGGCTGGGTCAACAAGCTGATGCCGCCCGCGATCATCGGGCCGATTGTCGCGCTGATCGGCCTTTCGCTCTCCGGCACGGCGACGAGCTGGATCATGGGCAACGGCGCGGCGGAAGTCGTCTACACGGAGACGTACAACTGGGTGTCGATCATCTGCGCGCTCTTCACGTTCTTCATGATCGTCGTGGCCTCGGTCAAGGGCTCGAAGCGGGTCAAGCTGATCCCGTTCATCATCGGCATCAGCGCGGGCTATGCGCTGGCGCTCATCTTCACGCTGATCGGCATGGCGTGCGGCAACACCTACCTGCAGGTGCTCTCCTTCCAGCCGTTCATCGACACCTTCTCGAATTTCAGCTTCACGAGCATCATCGATTACCCGAAGTTCTTCTTCCTCAAGGCGATCCAGTCGAACGGCCAGTATCCGCTTGATGCGGCGGCCATCGGCAACATCGCGATGATCTACGTGCCGATCGGCGTTGTCGAGCTTGCGCAGCACATCGCCGACCACAAGAACCTCGGCAGCATCATCAACCGCGACCTGATCACCGACCCGGGCCTCGACAAGACGCTGCTCGGCGACGGCGTCGGCTCGATCGTCGGCGCTTTCTTCGGCGGCTGCGCGAACACGACGTACGGCGAGTCGATCGCCTGCGTCGCGATCACGGGCAACGCCTCGGTCGTTTCGATCCTCACGGCGGCGCTCGGCTGCATGGTGCTTTCGTTCTTCACGCCGTTCGTCGTGCTGATCAACTCGATTCCGAAGTGCGTCATGGGCGGCGCGTGCATCGCGCTGTACGGCTTCATCGCGGTCTCCGGCCTGCAGATGCTGCATAAGGTCGACCTCGGCGACAGCCGCAACCTGTTCGTCGTCAGCGCCATTCTGGTCTGCGGCATCGGCGGTCTGTACTTCGGCTTCGGCCGCAACCCGATCACGGGCGGCGCGCTGCTCAACATCACGTCGCTCGCGGTCGCGCTGATCGTCGGCATCGTCACGAACCTGATCGTTCACAGCGGAAAGCCCTCCGGCGGCGCCGAAAGCACCGAAAGCGAATCGAAAAAGGAATAAGCGGATGGGCCTGAACTGCACCCCGTTTGTCAGCCGGCGTAATATGCTGGACGGCAAGCGGGGTGCAGTTCGCTTTCAGCCTGGGGCCTTTTCTCATGCCCGAAAAGAAAAGCTTTGCAAAGGGACGCGGCGGCTTTTTGGCGGATTGTCAAAAAGAAATTTTCTGCTATACTGAAAACAGGACATACAGATGTCCGGTTTTCCCGTGTACAATTAAAGCGAGAGAAAGGAGCGTCCGAACCATGAAAATCGACCGGCTCATCGGCATTCTGTCGATTTTGCTGCAGCGGGATACGGTCACCGCGCCGGAGCTTGCGGCGCGGTTCGAGGTGTCGCGCCGCACGATCGGCCGGGATCTGGAGGCGCTCTGCCGGGCCGGCATCCCGATCGCCACGCGGCAGGGCGCAAACGGCGGCATCTCCATTCTCGAGAATTACAAGCTGGACCGCACGCTGCTCACGGGCGCGGAGATGCGGGACATCCTGGCGGGCCTGCGCAGCCTCGACAGCGTCAACGGCACGAACCGCTACGGCCAGCTTATGGAAAAGCTCGCGGCCGGGTCGTCGGATTTTTTGACAGGCGACCAGTCCGTGCTGATCGACCTCTCCGCGTGGTACCGCGATTCGCTTGCGCCGAAGATCGAACAGATCCGCAGCGCGATCGACGGCGCGCGCCGGATCCGCTTCACGTATTACGCGCCGGGCGGCGAGACCGTGCGCACCGTGGAGCCGTACTACCTGATTTTCCGCTGGTCGAGCTGGTACGTCTGGGGCTACTGCGAAAAGCGCGCGGATTTCCGCCTGTTCAAGCTGAACCGCATGGACGGCCTGCGCGCGACGGACGAGACGTTCGAGAAGCGGCCCGTGCCGCTGCCGGACCTGCGCAATGAGCGGATCTTCCCGGGCGGCATCCGCGTGAAGGCGCTGTTTGCGCCGGAGTGCAAGTGGCGGCTTGTGGAGGAGTTCGGCGCCGGCTGCTTTACGGTGCAGCCGGACGGACGGCTCCTGTTCGAGGCGGATTATACGAACCGGGAGGAGCTTGTCACGTGGCTGCTGACCTTCCGGGAGAAGGCCGTGCTGCTGGAGCCTGCGGACGTGCGCGAAGCGCTGCGCGCGGCCATCCGGCGTATGCAGGCATTGTATGAAGAATTAGAACAAGAATTGTAGGAAGAAAGGGGAACGGAACATGAAGTATGATTGGCTGGACGCTTACCTGCTGCAGAAACGCGGCGTGACCAAGGACCTGCAGCCGGTGTGGAACTGGGTGCGCTACCACATCGGCGGCAAAATGTTCGCCGCAGTCTGTCTGGACGACGCGGGCAGACCGTATTACATCAACCTGCGGCTGGAGCCGATGAACGGCGAGTTTCTGCGCGCGCAGTACGCCGGGGATGTGATCCCGGGCTACTACAGCGACAAGGTGCACTGGAACTCGGTCAATCCGGACGGCGCGGTGCCGGACGACACGCTGCGCGCGATGCTCGACGAGTCGTACCGGCTCGTGCTCGGCGGCCTGCCGAAGAAGCGGCAGCGCGAGGCCCTCGGGCCGACCTGCTGCGGCACGGAGTGCGGGGACTGCGCGTTTTTTGGCAGCGCGTGCGCGGGCTGCAACGCGCTGGCCGGCAAGGTGTTCCACGCGCCGCCGGGCCGGGCGTGCCCGATCTACGCGTGCGCGGTCAACAGGAACCACCGCGCGACCTGCGCCGGCTGTGAAAAGCTGCCGTGCGAAATCTGGAAGTCGACGCGCGACCCGCAGCTTTCCGACGCGGCGTTTGCGGATTCGATCGCGCAGCGCGTGCGGAACCTGAAGGGGGAATGAGCATGGCGTTCGACTACAAAAAGGAATACAGGGAATTTTATCTGCCGCCGCGCACGCCCGGCCTGATCGACGTGCCGCAGACGCGCTACATCGCGGTTTCGGGCAGCGGCGACCCGAACGCGCCGGACGGCGCGTTTGCGCACGGTGCTGCGCCTTCCGGTCCGCCGCCTGCCGTGACGGG
>DSLFR04102__coassemble_3084_pt1 | contig 6098 bp, 3 predicted proteins | sample DSLFR04102__metabat2_low_PE_023 | metagenome-assembled genome bin DSLFR04102 | reverse complement strand
CAGCAGCGCGCCGGAGTAGACCTCGCCGGTGTCCGTGTCGGTGTAGAGCTTCTCCGGGTCGAGGCCGCGCAGGCGCTGGACATAGAACATCGACTCCGGCTGACGCATCACGACGCTTGTGAGCATCGCCTCGTTCTTGTCCGGCGAGACGAATTCCCACGCGCAGCGGAAGGCGTTGTCGGTCGGGGCGATCAGGCGGTAGAAGTCGCCGTCGCGCACGAGGTGGTTGTACTTGCGGTAGTCGGCGATCTGCTGCCGGACCTCCTCTTTTTCCGCCTCGGTGAGCTTGCGCGGGTCGAGCTCATAGCCGAACGTGCCGCACATCGCGACGTTCGCGCGCGTCGAAAGCGGGGTGCGCGGGCGCGCCGCCACGTGCGCGCCGAAGGCGGAAACCGGGTAGCACATCGAGGTGCCGAACTGGATCGTCAGCCGCTCGATCGCGTCGGTGTTGTCGCTGCACCAGATCTGCGGCGAGTAGTAGAGCATGCCGGGGTCGAAGCGTCCGCCGCCGCCCGAGCAGTTTTCAAACAGGATGTTCGGGAAGGTCTTCACAAAGCGGTCCATCAGGTCGTAGGTGCCCAGCACGAAGCGGTGCATGATCTCCTTCTGGCGCTCCGGCGGCAGCAGGGCCGAGCCGGCCTCCGAAATGTTGCGGTTGAAGTCCCACTTCACATAGTCGATCTTGTTGTTTTTCAGGACGCTGCACATCTGCTCGAAGATGTTGTCGCGCACGTCCTCGCGCGACATGTCGAGCACGTACTGCAGGCGCGCCGGCGAGTTTTCGCGGCCCTTGACGTGCAGGCACCAGTCGGGGTGCGCCTTGTAAAGCTCGCTGTCGGGCGAGATCATCTCCGGCTCGTACCAGATGCCGAACTTCAGGCCCTCCGCGTTGACGCGCTCGATCAGCTTCGAAAGCCCGCCCTTGATTTTCTTTTCGTTGACGTACCAGTCGCCGAGCGAGGAGTTGTCGGACTCGCGGTGGCCGAACCAGCCGTCGTCCATGACGAGCATATCGACGCCAAGCTTTGCGGCCTCGTGCGCGAACGCGACGAGCTTGTCGTCGTCGAAGTCGAAGTAGGCGGCCTCCCAGCTGTTGATGAGCACCGGGCGTTCCACGTCGCGCCACGGGCTTTTGATCAGGTGCTTTTTGTAGGCGCGGTGGAAGATGCGGCTCATCTCGCCGAGGCCCTTGTCCGTGTAGACCAGGACGGCCTCCGGCGCGGTGAAGCGCTCGCCCGGCTCGAGGTGCCAGGTGAAGCCGTCGGGGTTGATGCCGGCGATCAGGCGCGTCGTGTCGAAGCCGTCGACCTCCACGTCGATCGCGAAGTTGCCGCTGTACACGAGGTTGAGGCCGTACACCTCGCCGTTTTCCTCCGAAGCGCCGTGCTGCCGGAGCGCGACGAACGGGTTGTGGTTGTGCGAGGAGGAGCCGCGCTTGCTCACGATGGACTGGATGCCGTGGCAGAGCGGGCGCTCGGCGACCGTGCGCTCCTTCGACCATTTGCCGTACAGGTGCACCATGTCGTAATCGTAGGTCGGCAGCTCGAGGCAGGCGCTGTACACGCGCTCGAGGTCCATCGCCGCGTCGGAATCGTTTTCGACGACGACGCTGCGGGTCATGACCGGCATGTCCTGGTATACGGTGTAGTAGAGCTTCACGACGGCGCCGGTCGCCGCGTCGCGCGTCGTCACCTCGAGCGTCTCGCTGTCGCCGTTTTCATCGCGCAGCGCGGGCATGCCGCAGAGCGCGGGCTTTTTTTCGAGGATGCGGTGGGAGACGTAGCGGATGTCGGTGGAGACGTCGCCGTTTTTGTTGCGGATCTGCAGCGCGGAGACGCGGAAGTCGCCGGTGCCGGCCACGGAATACTCGCTCGGCGTCACGTCCGGCGAAACGCCGGTGGCGACGTAGTGCGGGAAATCCGGGCAGAAGGAGGAGTACATGCCGCGGTCGAGCATCGAAAGCAGGTTGTCGTCCGGCAGGTAAGCGCCGTAATACAAATGGAACAGATACCCCGCCTCGTGCACGGCGAAGGCGTAGCTTGTCGACGGCGTATCGAGCTTGAAGATTTTTCTGGAAGCGTCAAAGGTAATGGCCATAATACAAGTCCTTTCCAAAGATTTCATACTTCTTTTTTCATTATAGCGGCTTTGCAGGGTGCGCGCAATAGGCATTTTGTTGCCTGATTTTGATGCTTTGCGCAAGAGAAGGAGGAGGCCCGGTGCGGGACCTCCTCCGTTTCAGGTCTGGTTATTTGCCCTGCGCCTGCAGGTATTCTTCGAGGCACAGGCCGGATTCATAGATCGCCTTCGCATTTTCCCTGCCGACGTACCGGTAGTGCCACGGCTCGTAGATGATGCCGGTGACGGCGGTTTTGTCGTTCGGGTAACGCAGGATAAACCCGTATTTCCACGAATTCTGCATCAGCCACTGCTGTGTGGCGGTGTCCTCCTGCCCGGCGTCGAGGACCTGATAGCGCAGGTCGACGATGTCGACGGCGAGGCCGAGCTGATGCTCGCTGGTGCCGGGGATCGCCACGGCCTTCGCGGCCTCGGTCCGGGCGTCGCTCGGGCTGTAGCCCTGGGCGATCAGGCGGTCCACCTTGTTTTCATAAAGCCGCGTCTGCGTGTCGTTCGTGCGGTACGAAGAGCAGACGTACGGCTGTGCGTTGCCGTAAACCGCGCAGTCGTCGAGCATCTGCATGAGGTCGCCGTAGCAGCGCTGGTCCACGCTCTCCCCGTCGCCGATTGAGACGAGAGAAACCGCGTAATCCTCGGGAACGGCGTTCCACGGATTGACGAGCAGCAGCGGGTCGGAAACGTCCACGGTGCCGGCGGGCGGCGGGGTCGGTACGGTCGGATCCGGCGTCTCCTCAACAGCGCCGAGGACCTGAATGTAATCCGAACTCATGTAGCCGGTGTAGCTGCCGTACTGCACGCGGTACCAGCCGGAATTGGAGCGGTCGAGAATCGTGATCGCATCGCCGAGCGGCACGGTCAGGTAGATGCGGTAGCCGGTGCTCGGTCCGGAACGAAGGTTGACAAAGGCAGTCGTGCGGCCGTTCCAGCGCGTCGCCGTGTCCGGCTCGGACGGCTGCGGCGTCGGCTCGGGCTGCGGCGCAGGCGACGTGCCGAGCGTCACGCGCAGGTAATCGCCGGAGCAGTAGCCGAAGGTGTTCGAGGATGTGCGGACCGCATACCAGCCGTTGCCGCAGTTTTCGAGCACGGTGACGGTCTCGCCGTTATCGAGCAGGCCGAGCGAGCGGTATTCCGTGCTGGGGCCGGTGCGGATGTTGAGCACAGCGGTCGTGCGCGCCGTGCCGATGGGGTCGGCCGACGCTGACGTGTCCGGCGGCGCCGGCGTCGGCGTGGCCGCGCTCTGCGTCTGGAGGTAATCCGCGCTCATATAGCCGGTGTAGCTGCCGTACTGCACGCGGTACCAGCCGGCGTTGGCGGTATCGAGCACCGAAACCGTATCGCCGAGCGGCACGGTCAGGTAGATGCCGTAGCCGGTGCCCGGTCCGGCGCGCAGGTTGACAAAGGCGGTCGTGCGGGCCGTGAAGAGCACGGTGGACGCGCCGGCGTCGCCGCCGGATGCGAGGATGTAGTCCGAGCACATATAACCGCTGTTGCCCGAGGGCGCGGTGACGCGGTACCAGCCCGGGTTGCCCGTGTCAAGGATCGAGATCTGCGCGCCGAGGGGAACGGTCTCGAGGATTGCGTAGTCGGTGCCCGGTCCCGTGCGCAGGTTGACGTAGGCCGTGGTCGTGCCGGTCGAGGCCGCATGGGCGGAGATCGGCAGGCACGGCAGGAGCAGCAAAACCGCAAGGCAGAGGGCGGTCAGCCGCCTGGCAGGGCGCTTCATGCAGGGTCACTTCCTTTCCGAATCTTTTGCGGATTTCTTGTAAGATCATTATACGATATAAAAACATTTTATTCAATGGAAAAAATAATATTAAAAATGACAATTTTGAAATCTTTTTGAAACGAAAAAGAAAAGATTAGCGGACGGATTTTTCAAAATTTGTCTTTACTTTTCCAGCCGTTTGTATTATAGTATTGGTAGATATGGAAGCGGTTGCAGAGAAAAGTTTCTGTGCAGGCTGCTTTATAATTTTAAAATTCAAGGAGGAAACAATCATGGCAAAAATCATCGGTAAGTCTCTCCCGAACATGCCTTGGCAGGACAAGCCGCAGGGCTATGACAAGCCCGTATGGCGCTATGACCACAATCCGATCATTCCCCGCGACCTGATCCCGACGTCCAACAGCATCTTCAACTCGGCGGTTGTTCCGTTCGAGGGCAAGTATGCCGGTGTGTTCCGCTGCGACAACCGCGGCCTGATGATGGACATCTTTGCGGGCTTCTCCGAGGACGGCGTCCACTGGAACATCAACCATGACCCGATCGTCTTCGAGCCGGCGCCGGGCTGCGACCCGTGCGTCACGCGCAAGGAGTACCGCTATGACCCGCGCGTCTGCTTCATCGAGGACAGATACTACATCACCTGGTGCAACGGCTACCATGGCCCGACGATCGGTGTCGGCTACACCTATGATTTCAAGACCTTCTATCAGCTCGAGAACGCGTACCTGCCGTACAACCGCAACGGCGTGCTCTTCCCGAGAAAGATCGGCGACAACTTCGCAATGCTGAGCCGTCCGTCCGATACCGGCCACACCCCGTTCGGCGACATCTTCTACAGCGAGAGCCCGGATATGACCTACTGGGGCAAGCACCGCTATGTCTTCGGCACGAGCAAGATCGCCGGCTGGCAGGCGAAGAAGGTTGGCCCTGGCCCCACCCCGATCGAGACCGACGAGGGCTGGCTGATGATCTATCACGGCGTTCTGAACTCCTGCAACGGCTTCGTGTACCGCTTCGGCGTTGCGCTGCTTGACATCGACAAGCCGTGGATCGTCAAGGAAAGAGGTCTCTTCTATGTCTTTGGTCCGGAAGAGGACTACGAGCTCACCGGCGACGTGCCGAACGTCACGTTCCCGTGCGCTACGCTCACCGACGCTGACACCGGCCGCATCACGATCTACTACGGCGCGGCGGATACCGTCACGGGCATGGCGTTCACGACGGTTGACGAGCTGCTTTCCTACATGAGAAAGTACCCGCATCCGGTTGACTGATTTTAAAAAAAGCATAGTGTTTTTGGCAGGCGCTCCAGCACGGGGCGCCTGTTTTTTGCGTTTTTCTGGTGCTTTGTTCTAAATTCAATCGTGTTTTTTCGTATGGGATTGTTAGTTTTTTGCGTTGTCAAGCGTGCCGTTTTTCAGTAAAATAGGGGTAAGGGATAAAGACAAAATGAAAAATGCCAAGCAGTTATGTATAAGCAGGCGCGGGATGCGCCACAATGAAAAGGGAAAAATTGGCAGCGACTGAAAGGATTGGTGCATATGGCACTCGAGAAAATGGATATCTATTACAACAGCGTCGCGGAGACGTACGACGACCGCGTGCGCCGCGCAACGACCGACGAGGACGGCTACATCGTCCGCATGGCGGCCGCCTTTCCGATGAAGGAAAACCTCAATATCATAGATCTCGGCGCGGGCACGGGCCTGCAGCTGAAGCCGCTTCTGGAAAAGGAAGCGACGCTGCGCGCCACGTGCGTGGACTGCTCCGGCAAGATGCTGGCCCGCCTCAAGAAGAACCTCGCCGATTACAGCGACCGCGTGCAGGTCGTTTCCGCGGATTTCTTCGACCACGATTTCGGCTTTGAGTTTTACGACGGCGCGACGGCCACGATGGCGCTGCACTACTACAGCGAGGCGCAGAAGCTCCAGCTCTACAAGAACCTGCGCGTCGGCATCAAGAAGGACGGCTTTTTCCTTCTGACCGATAAGTTCTGCCGCAGCGAGTTTGAGCGCAAGCGCACCGAAGCGCGCCAGCCGGAAGGGCACTACTACACGTTCACGCCGCTCACGGTGGCAAACGAGGCGGCGCTGCTGTTCAAGGCCGGTTTCGCAGAGGTGCAGGTGTGCTGGGCGAAATCGAACACGGCGGTTCTGCTCGCGACGCGGTAAGCGCCCGGCGGATTGCGGGAAAAATCCTGCAATACGGCGGAAATCATTATAGAAACCATATA
>DSLFR04102__coassemble_2639_pt1 | contig 7138 bp, 7 predicted proteins | sample DSLFR04102__metabat2_low_PE_023 | metagenome-assembled genome bin DSLFR04102 | reverse complement strand
TTTCCATCTGTGCCGCGCACCCTGTATCTATCGATTCATTTTTTATCCCTTCCGGGGCCAGATGCCCCGGGAAACCGCATGTGCAGGGAAAATGCTTTTATTCCTCATCCTGCAGCGCGTCGTAGCCTCTTTCGCCGGTGCGGATCTTCACGACGTCCTCCACGTCGTAGATGAAGATCTTGCCGTCGCCGTAGCTGCCGGTGTAGAGCGTGTCCTGCACCGTGCGGATCAGCGTCTCGACGGGGATCTTGCAGATGACGATGTCGATCTTGATCTTCGGGAGCAGGCGCGAGCTGACGGGGTTGCCGCGGAAGAAGACCGTGTGGCCCTTCTGCGCGCCGTAGCCGAAGACGTTCGTCACCGTGATGCCCGTGATGCCGAGGCGCTCCAGCGCGTCCTGAAGCTCGCTGAACTTGGTCTGATTCGCGAGGATCGTGACCTTGGTGATCTTCGCGCCGGGCTGCTCGTGGTGGACGACCTTCACGGCCTCATCGCGCGGCACAGATGCTGCAGCCGGTGCGGCCGCCGCAGGCAGCTGCGCATCGGCCGAGGAGATCTCGGTGACGGGCGCGAAATCGGGATAGGCGACGTTGCCGTGCTCGCCGATATCGAGGCCCTGAATTTCTTCTTCCGCGGAAACGCGGATGCCGACCGTCTTCTTGAGGAGAAGCCAGACCAGCCCGGTCGTCACGAACACGAATGCGCCGACCGCGACGATGCCGAGCAGCTGCACGCCGAGGAGCTGCAGGCCGCCGCCGTAGAACAGGCCGTTTGTCGTCGAGAGCGTGGTGACGCCCTCTTCGGCGAAGAGCCCGACGCAGATCGTGCCGAACACGCCGCAGCCGAGATGTACGGAGGTCGCGCCGACGGGATCATCGATCCGGATCCGGTCGAAGAACATGACCGCGAACACGACCAGAACGCCCGCGAGCGCGCCGATGAGGAGCGAAGCCTCGATGGAAACGTAGGCGCAGCCGCCCGTGATGGCCACAAGGCCGGCGAGGCAGCCGTTGACGGTCATGCCGAGATCCGGCTTGCCCATCGCGATCCACGAGGTCACCGTCGAGGTGAGCACCGCGGCGATGGCCGAGGTGTTCGTCGTCATCAGAATATACATGACGTCGGACGGGTTCTCAAAGCTCATTGTGGAGCCGGGGTTGAAGCCGAACCAGCCGAGCCACAGGACGAACAGGCCGATGACGGCCAGCGACATGTTGTGGCCGGGGATCGCCTTGGGCTTGCCGTCCTTGCCGTATTTCCCGATGCGCGGGCCGAGGATCCATGCGCCCGCGAGGGCCGCCCAGCCGCCCACGGAGTGCACGACGGTGTCGCCGGCAAAGTCCATGAAGCCGAGGTTGGCGAGCCAGCCGCCGCCCCATACCCAGTGGCCGACAATCGGGTAGATCACGAGGGTGAGGACAAACGAGAAGATGATGAACGAAACGTACTTCACGCGCTCCGCAACGGCGCCGGAAACGATCGTGGCCGCCGTGCCGCAGAAGACGAGCTGGAAGAAGAACTTGCCCCAGAACGGGACCGAAGACGTGAGCGTGTCATCGTAGAACGAATTGTCGGCGCCGCCGAGAATAAACAGGTGCTCCGTGCCGATGAACGGGTTGTCCCCGCCGAACATGATGCCCCAGCCGAGCAGCAGAAAGCCCAGCGAGGAAACGGCAAAAACAATGAAGTTTTTGGAAAGAATATTGACGGTATTCTTCGCTCTGGCAAAGCCGGCCTCCACGCTTGCGAAGCCTAGGTTCATGAAAAAGACCAGGATGGCGGACAGAAATACCCATAAGGTGTCAACAATGGAAAAATCCATGCAACACGACCTCCTCTTTGTGGAAAAATAAAAAGAAGGACAAGGACGTCACCCGGGAACGTCCTTGTCCTTCTGGCACCCACTATAGCACAATAAGGCGGGTTTGTCAATGGGAGGGTGCAATTTTTTTTGCGCGGCCCCGCAAACGGCGGGCGGAAAGCTTACAGCTCCGCTTTGATTTTGCTCATCGCGCCCTTTTCGAGGCGCGAGACCTGCGCCTGCGAGATGCCGATCTCCTCGGCGACCTCGGTCTGCGTTTTGCCGTCGATGAACCGCATCGAGAGGATCTTTTTCTCGCGCGGGCTCAGCTCGTGGATCGCCTCCTTGATCGCGATCTCCTCGAGCCAGTCGCCGTCCGTCGTGCCGCCCTTGATCTGGTCCATGATGTAGATCGTGTCGCCGCCGTCGGAAAAGACCGGCTCGTAGAGCGAAACGGGCTCGACGATCGACTCCAGCGCGATCACGACGTCCTCGGGCGGCAGGCCGAGCGCCTCCGCGATCTCGGTGATGTTCGGCTCGCGCCCCTTTTCGTTCGTGATCCGCTCCTTCGTCGGTATCGCGCATGGAGCGGCTGACGCGCACGGCGTTGTTGTCGCGCAGGAAACGCTTCACCTCGCCCGAGATCATCGGCACGCCGTAGGTCGAAAACATGACCTCGTGGCTCGGGTCGAAATTGTCGATGGCCTTGATCAGCCCGATGCAGCCGACCTGAAAGAGGTCGTCCGGGTTTTCGCCGCGGCTTGTAAAGCGCTGAATGACGCTGAGCACCAGCCGGAGATTGCCGTAAATCAGCTTGTCGCGCGCGGCCTTGTCGCCGTGCCGGCTGCGGTCCAGCAGCTCGCGCATCTCGTCGTTCCGGAGCGTCTGCAGCTTCGCGGTGTTCACGCCGCAGATCTCGACCTTGCTCTGGGCATAAGCGTACATAAAAATCAACCTCCGAACAAAAAATTTGTCCGCAGGTAGTATGCGCAGAAAAAAGGCGGCTTAATCCTGCAGAGGGAAAAACGGCATACGCATAAAGCGCATGCGCCGCGCATAAAATAGCCTGATTCAACATTTTGAACGGGGGCGATGGCATGCTGACGAGGATCGGGGATATGCGCAGCCGCGAGGTGATCAGCGTCCGCGACGGCGCGCGGCTCGGCTATCTCGGCGACATCGAGATCGACACGGAGAGCGCGTCGCTCGCGGCGATCGTCGTGTACGGCCGCGCGCGGTTTTTCGGCCTGTTCGGCCACGAGGCCGACTGCGTCATCCCGTGGAGCGACATCACGACGATCGGGGAGGACGCGGTGCTGGTCGACTACGCAGCGCCGAAGCGCACGCAAAAGCGCGGCTTCCTCGCGAATTTCTTTGAAAACGGGTGAATTTTCCGGGCGCCGGCCGCCTTTTCGGGGCCGCTTCGGGCCGGAAAGGCGGCGCAGGGCCGAAGCGCGGGAGAAAGCGCAAAAAAACGGCGAAAAAGGCTTGATTTGACGGCGGAGCTGTGCTATAATACTACAGCGATTTGCAGAGTCTGCAAGCAAAAACGCACGTCGGGGCCCTCGGGACGGTGCCGCGCAGGCGGTCTTTTTCCGAAAATATCAGGCCCGGCGGAGGAAAAACCAAGGAGGTATTTTCAAAATGGCAGTAGTATCTATGAAGCAGCTTCTGGAGGCGGGCGTCCACTTCGGCCACCAGACCAGAAGATGGAACCCGAAGATGGCGCAGTACATCTTCACGGAGAGAAACGGCATCTACATCATCGACCTGCAGAAGACCGTCAAGAAGCTCGAGGAGGCGTACAACTTTGTCCGCGACCTCGCGATGGACGGCAAGAACGTTCTGTTTGTCGGCACGAAGAAGCAGGCGCAGGAGTCCATTAAGGAAGAGGCGACGCGCGCCGGCGCTTACTATGTGAACGCGCGCTGGCTCGGCGGCATGCTCACGAACTTCACGACGATCCGCCGCAGAATCCAGAGACTCGCGCAGCTGCGCAAGATGCAGGAGGACGGCACGTTCGAGCTGCTCCCGAAGAAGGAAGTCAGCAAGCTCGAGCTCGAGATCGAGAAGCTCGAGAAGTTCCTCGGCGGCATCAAGGATATGAAGGAGTTCCCGGGCGCGCTCTTCATCGTCGACCCGAGAAAGGAAAGAATTGCGGTTTCCGAGGCGAAGAAGCTCGGTATCCCGATCGTTGCGATCGTCGATACGAACTGCGATCCGGACGAGATCGACTACGTGATCCCGGGCAATGACGACGCGATCCGCGCGGTCCGTCTGATCGCCGGCGCGATGGCGAACGCGATCATCGAGGGCCGTGAGGGCCAGATGGGCGCCGCCGCGCAGGAAACGGAAGAGAAGGAAGAGGCGGAGACGGAGGCGTAATCCGTTTTTCCCGACCCCAGTTGAACCGGAAGGAGAAATAAAAAATGAGCTTTACAGCAAAAGACGTCGCGACGCTCAGAGCGAAGACCGGCTGCGGCATGATGGACTGCAAGAAAGCGCTTGCCGAGGCGAACGGCGACATGGAGAAGGCAACCGAGCTCCTTCGCGAGAAGGGCCTCGCAGCTTCCGTCAAGAAGGCGAGCAGAATCGCTGCGGAAGGCGTTGCGTTTGCGAAGGTTTCGGACTGCGGCAAGATCGGCGTTGTCATTGAAGTCAACGCGGAGACGGACTTCGTCGCGAAGAACGCGAGCTTCACGGAATTCGTGGAGACCTGCGCGGACACCGTGATCGACGAGAACCCGGCCGATGTCGATGCGCTCCTCGCCTGCAAGGCGCACGGCTCCGACATGACGGTCGACGAGATGCTGAAGGACAAGATCCTCACGATCGGCGAGAACATCAAGATCCGCCGTTTCGTCCGCTATGAGGGCGACTGCGTCGCTTACGTGCATGGCGGCGGCAGAATCGGCGTTCTGGTCCGCTTCGAGACCGAGAATGTCCCGGCGGACGTGCTCAGCGAGTGCGGCAAGGACGTTGCGATGCAGATTGCGGCCCTCAACCCGCTCTATCTCGACAAGACCACCGTTCCGGCGGAGGCCCTCGAGAAGGAGAAGGAGATCCTGATGGCGCAGATCCAGAACGACCCGAAGAACGCGAAGAAGCCGCAGAACATCATCGAGAAGATGGTGACCGGCAGAATCGGCAAGTTCTACGAGAACAACTGCCTCATGCAGCAGGCGTTCGTCAAGAACGGCGACCTGTCCGTGGAGCAGTATGTCGCTGAAGAGGCCAAGAAGGCCGGCGGCACGATGAAGGTTGCGGAGTTCGTGCGCTTCGAGAAGGGCGAAGGCCTGGAGAAGAGAAACGACGACTTTGCGAGCGAAGTTGCCAACATGATTAAATAAGACCGGTGCCCGCGGGGAAATCCGCGGGCGCTTTGTTACGGTTCAACGCATCCGGGCGCGGGCTGGTGCCGGTCCGGAGCCAGAAAATAAGGAATGGTGAATCAAATGAAAAAGATCATTCAGGGTAAAGTCCGCGAAGTGTACGAGGTTTCCGACAAGGCGCTCGTCGTCGTCACGACGGACCGCATTTCCGCGTTCGACGTCATTCTGCCGTCTCCGGTGCCGGGCAAGGGCATCGTGCTCAACAAGCTTTCCTCCTTCTGGTTCAACCTGACGAAGGACATCGTCCCGAACCACATGATCTCCGAGGACCTGGGGGACATGCCGGCGGAGTTCCAGAAGCCGGAATTCGAGGGCCGCACGATCCTCGTCAAGAAGCTGAAGATGCTGCCGTATGAGCTGATCATCCGCGGCTACATGTTCGGCAGCATGTGGAAGTCCTACAAGGCCGGCGAGCCGTTCTGCGGCCACAAGATCGAGGGCGATTACGAGCTCGCGCAGAAGCTCGAGAAGCCGATCCTCACGCCGTCCACGAAGAGCAGCGAGGGACACGACATCAACATCTCCATCGAGGAGATGAAGGCCGACATCGGCGCAGAGCTGGCCGAGCAGATCGAGGATGTTTGCCTGAAGCTCTTTGACAGATGCTGCACGTACGCCGCCGAAAAGGGCATCATCATTGCGGATACGAAGCTCGAGTTCGGCCTCGATGAAGACGGCAAGCTCGTGCTGGCGGACGAAGTCTTCACGCCGGATTCCAGCCGCTTCTGGGACGCCGCCGATTACAAGGTCGGCACCTCGCCGAAGAGCTTCGACAAGCAGTTTGCGCGCGACTGGCTGATCGAGAACAAGCTCGACGGCGTCACCCCGCCGCCGGAGCTGCCCGCGGAGATCATCGAGAAGACGCGCGAAAAGTACATGGAGTGCATGAAGCGCATCGTCGGCTGATTCCGCATGCGGTTTTCCGACCGATAAGCCATAAAAGGGCCTGCCACGGGATTCAATCCCTGCGGCAGGCCCTTTCTGCTTGTCTTTTTCGGTTTTATGCTTTTACAGGCGCCGGTTCAGTCGCTGTAGCGCGTGTAGAAGCGCACGTCGCCCTCCATGGTGTAGAGCTCGTCCCGCGTGATCGTGCGGCCCCACGAGATCTCGCAGTTTTCGTAGTCGGCGTTGACCTCCGTGACGGTGAGCGTGCCGGTCTCCCAGTCGATGTCGGTCACGATCATGGAGTGCTCGTTGCCGACCAGGCGGACGTGGTCGCCGATGCGCAGGGAATCGAAGTCGTAGAACTCCGTGACGGGCGCGTCTGTGCCGAAGAGCAGGTCGCTGATCAGCGAGGCGTAGCCCAGACACTGCGTTTCATACTGGTACTGCGGGAAATATTCCACTATGGCGCCGTTGTACACGTTGCAGTATTCATAGCCGTTTGCGCTGTGGGCGCAGGGCGTGTCCGTCACGCACATGGCCTGCTCGGCGTCGGACATCGAGGAAACGTCGATGCCGTAATGGTTCCAGTAGCTGCCGTCCGCAAAGTAGTCGGAGAGAAGGGCGAGCTGCTCAAAAACATGGTCTTCCGTTATCTCGTCGAGGGTTTCCAGAGTGGGCGTGCGGATCTCCCGCTGAACAATTGCGCTGGTCCCAAGCGAGGCCGTGGTTTCGGTCTCGGCCGACGCGTCCGCAGGTTCTGCAGCCCGATCGGCAACGAGGGCAGACGCTTCCGATGCGGATTCCGATGCGGAACTGCTTGTGGAATCCGCAGCCGGCGTAACGACGCGCGGGAAAAACAGCTGCGAAACCACGATGCCCGCGGCAAAGCCGACCAGAACAAACAGGAGCAGAGGCAGCGGGACAGCGGGCTTTTTCTTTCGCCGGACCGGAGAATGGAAGTGGTTGGACATGCAGAGTGCTCCTTCCGAATTTTTTAATGACTTTTTAAGATTACCCAAATTGTGTGAATAAAATGTGAATACGCCGTGAATATTTGCCG
>DSLFR04102__coassemble_2520_pt1 | contig 7453 bp, 7 predicted proteins | sample DSLFR04102__metabat2_low_PE_023 | metagenome-assembled genome bin DSLFR04102 | reverse complement strand
CGGCCGGATGGTCGACCTGCTCCTCGCCTACTACCGCGAGAACGCGGCGTAAGGGTGCCGCCCGCCGGACCCCGCGCACTGCATCCGCGCTTTCTAAAAGAAATCATCCGTCGGAAATTTCCCGTTGAAACTGCCCGTAAAATAAAATAACGCCGCCCGCCGAAATACGGCGGGCGGCGCTGCTTTTCAGGCCGACTCCTGATTTTACTGATTTTTGCTCTCGCGGACCTCGCGCAGGATGTCGTCGAGGTCGAACTTGTGCGGCGCGGCCGCCTTTGCCTGCGCCGGTTTGGCGGCGGGCTTCGCCGGGGCGGACGTGCGGGCCGCGGGCTGCGCTGCCGCGGGCTTCTTCTGCGTCTGCGCCGCGGGCTTCGCCGCCTGTGCGGAAGCCGCCGGACGGGCCGCTGTGCGCTTTGCCGCAGGCTGCGCCGTGCGCTGCGCGCCGTTCGGCTGCATCGAGGCCGGCGTGCGCGGCACGATCGGCCGCTCCACCGTGTACGTCGACGCGCGGTCCGGCACGATCGGGATCTCGCCGGTCACGGCGGCAGGGTCGTACTTGCGCGCGGTCGTGCGCGGCATGCGGTCATGCTCGCGCGCTTCGATATTTTCCATGTATTCGCGGGCGCCCTGCTCGGCCTCGCGGTGGCGGCGGTTGCGGATCTCCGCCTGCTCGATCTCGTCGAAAATGTCCTCGCGGTCCTCCGCGACGCGGTCGCGGCGCTTGGAGGCGCGCTGCCAGATGATCAGGCTGATGATGCCGACAACGCCGACGCCGGCAAGCACGAAACCGGAGACGAACAGCGTCGTCCCGATGCCGTTGCCCGCTTCAAGCTGGTCGAAAAAGCTGTCCGCCGCGAGCGTATCGTCCTGCGCGGCGTCCGTCGAAGATGTGCTGCTCTCCCCGCCGTCCGCCTCGTCTGCGAACACCGGCGCGGCGCAGAGCAGCGTGCAGAGCAGCAGAGCGGCAAGAAGCGACGCCCATCGTTTTGTCCTTACAGATTTCATACTATAACCATTCCCTCTCCGCCGCGTCTGGCCTGCGGCGTTCATTCCATCTTTACGTAAGGACATTTTATCATATTCGGCGGGCGGATTCAACGACAAATTTTACAAATGTCGCCGGCACAGCCGAACCGAAAGCAGCCACGGGAGGTAGAGCGGAACGCACCTCACACATGCGGGCGGTAAAGCCGGATGGAGAGCAGCCACGAGAGCGCGTACAGGAGCGCGCAGACGGGCAGCGCCAGCGCGGATACCGCGTTTCCCGCCGTAAGCTGCGGCATTTCTTCGACCGACATGGAGAGGGAAACCATACAGCCGGCCAAGGCGCCGAACACGACCATGTACAGGATGCGCCCCTTTTCGGTGCCGAACCGGAACACGAACGGCAGCAGAACGGCCGGGACGAACAGGCCCGCCGAAAGCAGCATGCCCAGAACGCCGGGCAGGTTGTCCGCGCTTCCCGCGCCGAGGTACGGGCGCAGCAGCTGGGCCGCCGCCGCGATGACCGCAGCCGCCGCGAGCAGGAGCAGAACGACCAGGTACTTGACCGAGACGAGCTGCGCCGCGGAGTACGGCATCGCGCGGCTCAGCGTGGACCAGCCGCTGCGCTCATCGTAGGCGATGAGCGTGACGGCGGTGAGGCCCGCCAGCATGACGGGGTACATCAGAAACAGGAACGGGTTGTCGCTGAATGCGGACGCGCCGATCATCACCACGAGGATGACGACCCACGCCTTGCAGTATCTGACCATCATATACCAGTCCTTGAGCAGAAGACCTTTCATTGCATCCACCCTCCTTACGCCTGCACGCGGGCCGGGCCGCGCGCGTCCTTCACCATAAACACAAAGATGTCCTCGAGGCCGACCGGCGTGATCTCCATCCCGGCCGGGACCTTTTCCCGCTCGACGAGCGCCTCCGCGCCGTAGCCGATGTGCCGCAGGCCCAGCACGGCCGCCGGGTCGAGCGCGGCAAGCTGCGCTTCGGTGCCGTGCACGACGCCGCACCGCTCGAGCAGCCGGTCCTTCTCCTCGCAGAGCAGGAGCCGGCCCGCGTGCAGGAACGCCGCGTAATCGCAGATCTTCTCGAGGTCGCTGACGATGTGCGACGAGATCAGCACCGAATGGGACGCGTCGCGCGTGAATTCGCTGAACAGCTCGACGATTTCCTCGCGCACGACCGGGTCGAGCCCGTTCGTCGGCTCGTCGAGCAAAAGGAGCTTCGCGTCGTGCGCGAGCGCCGCGGCGATCGAAACCTTCATTTTGTTGCCGCGCGAAAGCTCTGAAAACGGCTTTTTCTGCGGCACGCCCAGCCTTTCGAGCAGCGCCGTGTACGCGTCCTGCGACCAGCGGCCGTAGGCGCTCTGCAGCACCTGCCCGAACTGCACGGCCGACAGGCACGCGGGCACGCCCGCCTCGTCGAACACGACGCCGATCTCCTCCTTCACCTGCCGAAACTGCGCGCGGTTGTCGTGCCCCAGCACCGAAACGTCGCCGCTGTCGCGCGCCGTCATGTCGAGAATCAGGCGGATCAGCGTGCTTTTGCCCGCGCCGTTTTCGCCGATCAGCCCCAGGATGCAGCCGCCCGGCAAAGTCAGGTCGATGGGGCCGAGCCGAAAGCCCGGGTAGGTTTTCACGAGGCCGCGGATCTCAATTGCGTTTGTCATTTCAAAATCGTCCTTTCCAGTCCAAAACAGCTCCCCCGCTGCGGCGCAGCGGGCCGGAATGCGTGCGGTTCCCCTCACGACTCCTCGTACAGCGTGTGCAGCACGGCGGCGACGTCCGCCTCCCCGAGCCCGCAGGCCGCCGCCAGCGCGATGGCCTCCTGCAGGTGGCTTTCCATCTGCTTCAGGTGCTCCTCGCGCAGCAGCTCCGTGTTCTTCGGGGCGACAAAGCAGCCCTTGGCCGCCACGGTGTAGATAAAACCTTCTTTTTCAAGCTCCTCGTACGCGCGCTTCGTCGTGATGACGCTGATCCGCAGATCCTTCGCGAGGTTGCGGATCGACGGCAGCATCTCGTCCGGACCGAGCTGCCCGCTGATGATCTGGTTCTTGATCTGCGTGTAGATCTGGTCGTAGATCGGCGCGCCGCTTTTGTTGTCGATCCATATGTACATTCGGAAACACCACCGTGCCTTTCTTTCGCAGGCCCCGCAGGATGCGGCGCGCAGCCGCGCCCCGACGTCAAGGGCTTCGGCCGCGCAGCGCGCTTCCGGCGGGATCGCGCATACTGTATATTCACAGTATATACAGTATGTACACAGTTGTCAATAGGCGGACGAAAAATTTTTTAACAGCCGGGCGTAAGCCTGTTCAAAGCCGGGCGCCGGATGCTTCGCCGAAGCCACGCCCGGCCCCGAAACGCAAAAGGACCGCCCGAAGCGGGCGGTCCCTGTGCAGCTTATGCGGCTTGCCTTAGAATTCGATTTTCTCCGCGATGTACGCCTCGAGCGCGTCGATGCGGATGCGCTCCTGCTCCATCGAGTCGCGGTCGCGGACCGTCACGCAGCCGTCGTTCGCGCTGTCGAAATCGTACGTGATGCAGAACGGCGTGCCGATCTCGTCCTCGCGGCGGTAGCGCTTGCCGATCGAGCCGGTCTCGTCGAAGTCGACCATGAACTTCTTCGCGAGGCGGTTGTAGACCTCCAGCGCCGGGCCGGAGAGCTTCTTCGAGAGCGGGAGCACCGCGGCCTTGTACGGCGCGACGGCGGGGTTCAGGCGCAGCACGACGCGCACGTCGTTCTTCTCCGCGTCGAGCACTTCCTCGTCGTACGCCTCGGAGAGCAGCGCGAGCACCGTGCGGTCGAGGCCGTAGGTCGACTCGATGATGAACGGGATGAACCGCTCGTTCGTCTCGGGGTCGAGGTACTCCATCTTCTGGCCGCTGTATTCCTGGTGGCGCGTCAGGTCGAAGTTCGTGCGGTTGTGCGTGCCGTTGATCTCGCCCCAGCCGAACGGGAACAGGAACTCGATGTCGCACGCTGCCTTCGCGTAGTGCGCGAGCTTCTCGTGGTCGTGGAAGCGCAGGTGCTCGGCCGGCAGGCCGAGGTCCTCGAAATACTGCTTGCCGTACGCCTTGAAGTAATCGTACAGCGCGGTGTCGTCGCCCTCCTTGCAGAAGGTCTGGAACTCCATCTGCTCGAACTCGATCGTGCGGAAGATGAAGTTGCCCGGCGTGATCTCGTTGCGGAACGCCTTGCCGATCTGCCCGATGCTGAACGGCAGCTTCGCGCGCATCGTGCGCTGCACGTTCAGGAAGTTGACGTATTCGCCCTGCGCGTTTTCGGGGCGCAGGTAGATGACGCTCTTATTGTTGTTCGTGACGCCGCGGAACGTCTGGAACATCAGGTTGAACTCCCGGATATCCGTGAAATTGTGCTTGCCGCAGTTCGGGCAGGGGATGTGGTGGTCCTTGATGTACTGGAACATCTCCTCCTTCGTCATGCCGTCTGCGTGCGCGTTCGGGTCGAAATCGTCGATCAGGTTGTCGGCGCGGTGGCGCATCTTGCACTCCTTGCAGTCGAGCAGCGGGTCGGAGAACGAGGCCACGTGGCCGCTCGCCTCCCACACGCGCGGGTGCATCAGGATGTCGGCGTCCACCTCGTAGCTGTTCTTACGCTCCTGGATGAAGCGCTTTCTCCACGTATCCTTGACGTTGTTTTTCAGCCTTGCGCCGAGCGGGCCGTAATCCCACGTATTGGCGAGACCGCCGTAGATGTCGCTTCCCGGGAAAATGAAGCCTCTGTTTTTGCACAGGGCGACGATTTTCTCCATCGACTTTTCTTCGGGCTTCAAAACCTTCTTCATTTGAATAGCTCCTTTCGCGCCGCTGGCTGCGGCGCTTTGTGATTGTCTCATCATAGCACGTTTTGCCGCGGCGCGCAACCCGCCCGCCGCGCTTTTTCGCGAAAAAAGCCCCCGGCAGGCCGGAGGCTTTCGGAAATATTCGGCAGACGCAGCTTTACACCGTCCCGTTCGCCATGATGCGGCGGATCTGCGGCAGGCGGAACAGGATCGTCGCCGCGACCATCGTGATGACGAGCTCCGGCAGCATGTACGCCCCGTTGTAGCACAGGGAGTAGAGCCACGGGCGGCCGACCCACGAAGCGCCGAACGCGACGAACTGCTCGAGGTTCGCAAAGATCACCGCGCCGGAGATCAGGTGGCAGACAAAGCGCAGGAACACGGCGAGGCCGGTGCCGACGCAGATGCCGACATAGCCCTTGCTGCGGAAAGCGCCGGCAAGGCCGATGACCGTATAGGCGAGGATATAATCGAGCAGGATCGTACCGATCAGCATCGCCGGCGTGAGGCCCCAGCCCAGAACGCCGTCCATCGTGATGCCGAACGCGAGCTGGATGACCGACTCGACGAACGAGGCCGCAAGGCCCCACTTCAGGCCGAGCATGACGGAGACCATCGCGCACGGCAGCATCGAAAGCAGCGTGACCGAGCCGCCGAACGGCATCTGCACGACCTTCACAAGGCTGAGCACCGCACCCAGCGCGACCATGATGGCGCACACGGCGAGCTTGTAGGTATTGCTGTTCTTCTTCATTCAGGATTCCCCCAAGGTAAAAGTTTCTGAAAAGGGGATTTTCGCGCCGACAAAAAACGCGCACCCGGATCCGGTGCGCGCAAAAATACCACAGTCGTATTTCCCTACGTCGGCATTATCCGAATCAGGTTACAGGTCCAGGCGGCTACGCCAATCTCAGCCGACTCAATCGTCAGCTCCCTTTTGTGTATCTATCATAATACCAACCGGCCGCCGTGTCAAGCAGAAAATTCGCCGGCCTCTCCCACGCTTCGCAAAAAAACGACCGCAGCCGGGCCGAAAGCCGCCCGCCGCGCTTTTCGGGCGGCCGCGGCATTCTTCTTGCTTTCTCGCGCTGCGGATGGTAGAATAGGCACAGAAAATACTGAAGCTATCGGAGGCCCGCCATGACCACGCAGAACGAAACCCGGCGCTGCCCGCACAGCCGAAAGTGCGGCGGCTGCCAGCTGCAAAACCTGACTTACGCGGAACAGCTCGAATGGAAAAACCGCCTCTGCGTGAAGCTGCTCGGGCGCTTCGCGCATGTGGAGCCGATCCTCGGCATGGAAAACCCGTACCACTACCGCAACAAGGTGCAGGCCGCGTTCGGCACCACGCGCGCGGGCCGCATCATTTCGGGCATTTACCAGAGCAGCACGCACAACATCGTCGCCGTGGACAGCTGCATGACCGAGGACCGGACCGCGGATAAAATCATCGTCGACATCCGCCGCCTGCTCGCCGACTTCAAAATGACGACGTACAACGAGGTGACCGGCCGCGGCTTTCTGCGGCACGTGCTCGTCAAGCGCGGCTTTGCGACAAACGAGGTCATGGTCGTGCTCGTGACCGGCACGCCGATCTTCCCCGCGCGCAACAACTTCCTGCGCGCGCTTTTAAAGCTGCACCCGGAGATCACGACCGTCGTGCAGAACGTGAACGACCGGTACACCTCGATGCTGCTCGGCCCGAGCGAAAAGACGCTCTACGGCCCCGGCTTCATCACGGACGTGCTCTGCGGGCTGAAGTTCCGCATTTCGGCGAAGTCGTTTTACCAGATCAACCCGGCGCAGACCGAGGTGCTCTACGGCAAGGCGATGGAATTCGCCGGGCTGACCGGCCGGGAGACCGTCATCGACGCGTACTGCGGCATCGGCACGATCGGCATGATCGCCGCCAAAACCGCCGGGCAGGTGCTCGGCGTGGAGGTCAACCGCGACGCCGTGCGCGACGCCATCGCCAACGCCAAGCTGAACAACATGAAAAACATCCGCTTCGTCTGCGCCGACGCGGGCGAATTCATGGTGGACATGGCGCAGAACGGCGAGCGCTGCGACGTGCTCCTGATGGACCCGCCGCGCGCGGGCAGCGACCAGGCGTTCCTCTCCTCCGCCGTCACGCTCGCGCCGACGCGCATCGTCTACGTCTCCTGCAACCCGGAAACGCTCGCCCGCGACCTGCTCTTCCTCACAAAGCGCGGCTACCGCGTCAAAAAGATCCAGCCCGTCGACATGTTCCCGCACACGAACCATGTGGAGACGGTAGTATTATTGTCCAAACTTAATACAAAGCAACATATCGAGGTGGCGCTGAATCTGGACGAGCTGGATTTGACAGCGGCGGAGAGCAAGGCTACCTATGACGAGATCAAAGCCTATGTGCTGGAGAAGTATGGGTTGAAAGTGTCCAGCCTGTATATCTCCCAGGTCAAGCGGAAGTGTGGGCTGGATATGGGACAGAACTATAACCTTTCAAAGAAGGAAGATGCAAAAGTGCCGCAGTGCCCGCCGGAAAAGGAAGCGGCAATTGTAGAGGCATTGAAACATTTTCATATGATATAAGGATAGCGACTCATACTTAAAAACACGTTATCGGCTTAGTCGGTAGCGTGTTTTTATTGTTAAGGGAGACCGTGT
>DSLFR04102__coassemble_2082_pt1 | contig 9047 bp, 7 predicted proteins | sample DSLFR04102__metabat2_low_PE_023 | metagenome-assembled genome bin DSLFR04102 | reverse complement strand
AGTATAGCATAGTTGCACCGCGGCCACAACCGAAAAAGCAAAAAAGTATCCGGATGCTGACCGTTTGCATCCGGATACTCAAAATCACGTGGACAATTTATGTACTTTTAATAGAACGTCGCGACGGGCTGCTCGGGCGCGTCGGCGGGCTGCATCTCGAGCAGCGTCAGCACCGGGCCCTTCTGGCCGTAGAGCTTGTGCCACTTGTACTCGATCTTCAGCCGCATCGTGTACCACTTCCCGTTCTCCGGCATCGCGTCCGCCGCGCACTGCGTCAGCAGGCCGGCAAACTGGATGTCCTCCACACAGCACGTCATGAGCTGGCGGCCGAAGAAGAACACGCCCGGCTTCATGCGCGGGTTCACCGCGGCGAGGCCCTTGTACTCGACGGTCTTGCCGTCGTACTTCTTCGGCTCCTCGGAGAGGTCGCGGTACCACAGCGCGTAGTCGCCGTCCGCAATCTCGATGACCGGCGCGTCGATGTCGAACGGCAGCGGGTCCTCGATCTCGTCGTACTCGACGTCGCCGCTGACGTACTCGTACGCGATGTCCGGGCGGCGGGAAACGCCGCGGACGATCTTGTGAAACGCCATCTTGTCCATATCCCGCGTGAAGCGGTTGAACACGACGAGCTCGCAGCCCGTCAGCTTGTCGACGACGAGGCCGCGCATATTCGCGTTGTAGGCGAGGAACGTCGCGGCGTCCGCAAACATGAATTCCTGGTAGACGATCCAGCTTGCGGGCAGGTTGTCGTAAAGGTTCTTGAGCTGCCACATGCCGTTGTACTCGATCAGCACGCGGGCCGCCCTGTGCTTTTTGGCGAGCAGCTGCAGCATCTCCGCGTTCAGCTCGTCCTCTTCCTCGATCGTCTCGATGAACACGCTCTGCATGTACGGCTCGTCCGTGTCGTACTCCGTCTCGCCCTCCTCGCAGAGCAGCAGCAGCGTGCGCTGCCCGCTGTGAAAGCGCTTGTCTGCGAGCGTTTCCTTGATAAAACTCGTTTTGCCTGATTCCAGAAAACCGGTGAACAGGTAAACCGGCATCTCCTGCATGGAAAAAACCTGCCTTTCACACTCAGGCGAAGAGCGCCTTGAGCGCTTCCTCGTTGATCTTTGCGCCGATCACGCACAGCCGGCCCATGACGATCGCGCTGCCCGTGCGGACGCTCGCCTCTTCCGGCACATAGTCGAAATGCAGCCATTCGCCGTCCGCGCCGGCGACGATGCCCTTCGCGCGGAGGATCATGCCGTACTTTTCGCTGTCCGAAAGCGCGGCGAGCGCGTTTTCGATCTCTTCCTTCGTAAATTTCCGGGTCGTCTCCACGCCCCAGCTCGTGAACACCTCGTCGGCATGGTGATGGTCGTGGTGATGATGGTCGTGACCGCAGCCGCACGCCCCGTCGTGGTCGTGGTGATGATGGTCGTGACCGCAGCCGCACTCCCCGTCATGGTCGTGATGGTGGTGCTCGTGGCCGCAATCGCACGCCCCGTCATGATGGTGGTGCTCGTGCGCTTCCGCTTCAAGCTGCTTCAGCTCCGCGTCCAGCGTGTTGCGGTGCTCCATCGCCTCGAGGATCTGCGCGCCGGAGAGCGCGTCCCACGGCGTCGTGATGATCGTCGCCGTTTCGTTGTGCGCGCGCAGCAGCGCGACGCAGTCGTCGAGCTTCTTCTGCGCAAGCCCCGCCGTGCGGCTCAGGATGATCGAGTTCGCGTGCTCGATCTGGTCGTTGTAGAATTCGCCGAAGTTCTTCATATACATCTTGCACTTGTTCGCGTCGGCGACCGTCGTGAAGCTGTTCAGCACGACGTCCTCCATGTGCAGGTTCTGCACGGCGCGGATCACGTCGCTGAGCTTGCCGACGCCGGACGGCTCGATCAGGATGCGGTCCGGGTGGAACTGCGCGAGCACCTGCTGCAGCGCCTTGCCGAAGTCGCCGACGAGGCTGCAGCAGATGCAGCCGGAATTCATCTCGGTGATCTCAATGCCGGCGTCCTGCAGAAAGCCGCCGTCGATCGCGATCTCGCCGAACTCGTTCTCGATCAGGACGAGCTTTTCGCCCCGAAACGCCTCCGCGATCAGCTTCTTGATCAGCGTCGTCTTGCCGGCGCCGAGAAAGCCGGAAAAAATGTCGATTTTTGTCATATGCGCAAACGTCCTTTCCATTTTACATTTGACGGATTCAACTTGCTCTGTTCTTTCCGATCTTTTATTTTACGGCTTTCGGCGCAAACTTGCAAGGGCTGCAGAAAAATGTTTACATTTTCCCCTGCGCGTCCCTTTCGCGGCACCGTCAGAACAGGCGGAAAGCAGACGTAAATTGCGGCAATTCCGACTTTTACGCTTCGTTTTTATAAAAGGTCACGCGGTCGCCCGTGCCGGCGACCGCAAGCAGGATCTCCCGCTCGTCCCGAAAGCCCGCCGCCTGCATCTGCTTTTGCAGCCACGCGCGGTCCTTGCCGGCCCTTTTCAGCGCTTCCTCCACGACGTGCCCGTCGAGGATCACGTCGTACAGCAGCTCCGCCGGCTCCACCGCCGCGCCGGCGTCCTTCGGCGTGTAGGGGCGGTTTTCCGCAAAGGGCAGGAAGCTGACATTTCCGTTGTGCTCGAACACGGCGCCGCTAACCTCTGACAAATCGAAATAACCGGCAAGGCGCGCCATGGCCTGGAACTCGGACAGGTCGAGGTGCGCCGCCTTGAGGCCGGCGCGGTGCAGCTTGCCGTTGCGCATCAGGACGATCGGCTTGCCCGCGAGCCATGCACGCGCGCGCAGCGATTTGTTCGTCGCCGTCGAAATCGCGACCGCGACGAGCGCGTAGATCGCCATGGCCAGCGCGCAGCCCCACGGGTCCTTGTCGATGTCGGTCGCCATCTCGGCCGCGATCGACCCGATCGTGATCCCGACGATGTAGTCGAACAGATTGAGCTGGGCAATCTGCTTATTGCCCATGAGCTTGGTCAGCAGAAACAGAAAGACGATGGACACAAGCGTGACCAGAATGACCTTCAGCACGGCGTTTCCCCCTTACCACAGTTTCCCTTTAGTCTGCGCGCTTTTTGCCGGATCATCCCCTGCCCCGCATTCAAATTGTAAGCGCCGCAGAAAAAATTTTCTCCGGGCCTGTCAGCTTTGCCGTACAGCCGCGCGTCTATAAGGGTGAAAGACAAAAAATACCGCGCGGCGCCGATGCAGGCGCTTCCCGCGCGGCTACTGCTCCCTGTCAATTCCGGTCAGGGCTATACCCAGATCCTCGCGATGGAGCCGGAATAAAGCCCCGGCGTTTTCCGGCCGGATAAACGAAAACTCAATAAACGAAAGCTGAAAAAAGGAGCGGACGCCCGGCGGCGTCCGCTCCATCGCTTTTATACAGGCCTTATTCCTTCGGCGTCAGGTCAAAATCCTCCGGCAGCAGCGTTTCGAGATTCTGCTGCGTCAGGACGGAGACGTCGCCGGCCGTGAGGCGGCGCGACTGGTTGAGGATCGCGTCCTCGACGAGGTTCCGCGCCATGCGCCCGTTGCCGGCCGTGCGCGCGTCCGCGGCCTGACGCGCCGCAAAATACGCCGTGAGCGGCGCATCGCAGGCTGCGTCGAGCACGTAGCCCTTGTTCTCGACCGTGATGCGCGTGATGCGCAGCAGCTCCTCCGCCGTGTAGTCCGGGAACTCGATGATGTTCGGGAAGCGCGATTTCAGGCCGGAATTCGCCGTGAGGAATTCCTCCATCTCCCGAGAGTAGCCCGCGAGGATGACGATCAGGTTCTGGCGGTTGTCCTCCATGCCCTTGACGATCGTGTCGATCGCCTCGAGGCCGAAGCTGTCGTCGGCGCCGCGGTACAGCGCGTACGCCTCGTCGATGAACAGCACGCCGCCGATCGCCGAGCGGATCACCTGCTGCGTCAGCGGCGCGGTGTGGCCGACGTACTTGCCGACGAGGTCGGCGCGCGTGACTTCGACGAGCTGCCCGCCCGTCAGCACGCCCATCGCCTTCAGGTAACGCGAGACGAGCCGTGCGATCGTCGTCTTGCCGGTGCCGGGGTTGCCCGTGAAGATCATGTGCATCGCGGGCACGTCGGCCTTCATGCCGCGGCTCTCGCGCAGCCGCTGGATGACGTAGTTCTGCTCCAGCGAGAGCACGTAGTCCTTGACCTCCCGCAGCCCGACGATGCGGTCCATCTCCGCCTTGACGGCCTCGACGGCCGCCTGGTTCACGGTCTGCTTTTCCTCGCCCACCGTGACGGTGAAATCCGGAAAGACGAACGCGAGCGCGCCGTCCTGCACGCGCACGGCGCCCGAAAGCGCGCCGACGCCGCGGCGGAGCTTCTCCTCGCTCAAAAGCCGGAAGCAGCGCTCCGCAAGCCGGTCGATGCTCTCGACGCCGTCCTTGCGGCTGAACTGCGCCGCGAGGTAGTCGGCCGCGTCGTCGCCGAACGAAACCGTAAACTGCAGCCGCTCCGCCGCGCGCGCCGCAAGCGCCTCCATCGCGAGCCGGCCGATTTTCCGCAGGCTCTCCGGCGTGAAATCCTCGGTGCGGCAGAAATCCGTGACCGCCGAGAGGAACGGCGCGCCGAAGGCGTCGGCGAACGCCGCCTCGTCCCGGTCGGTGATGAAGACGAAATACTGCCCGGCCGCGCGGAGCTCGCTGACGGCGTTCGGCACAAGCGCGGTGCCGACGTCGATCAGCATGCCCTTCTGCAGCGCGTAGCGCGTCGTGAGCTTCAGCGTGCCCGTCTCGCAAAGCGCCGCGAGCATCGGCAGCAGCGACTTGTGGCAGCGCTCAAAATTTTCGAAAAGCACCACGTCGTCGCCCGACTGCAGCGCCGAAAACAGGTCCTGCGTCAGCAGGCGGCCGTCCTCCGCGTTCGGGTAAAGCGCGAGATCCACGCGGGCGATTTTCCCGTTTTTGAGCGCGCCGCCCTGCGCGAGCGACGACGCGGTGACGGACAGCGCGCTGTGCCGCCCCGTGCCCTCGCGGCCCGAGATCACGACGACCGCGGCGGGCCTGCCCTCCGGCGTACCGGTGATGCCGGGGCGCTTGAAGGCCGTGAACAGGCTGTTCAGGAACGCGTCCTGCCCGATGACCGTATCGCCCGCCGCCTCGCGCGCTTCGCGGAACAGCACGGCGGTATCCCTCGGCGGCTCCTCCGCCGCGCCCTTGGCCGTCGGTTTCGCCGCAGACGGCGCCGGCACTTCTTCTTTCACTTCTTCCGCCGTGGATGCGCCGTCGTTTTCGAGCAGGCGGCGCATTTCGGCCATGCTGCGCTGCGCCTCGTCGTTGATGCGCTCGAGGTCGCTGATCTGCCGGTCGAGCCCGCGGTGCATCCCCTTGTCCGTCTCTTCTATTCTTTTCAGGAATTCCTCAGCCTCCTGCGCCGCGCGGCTGCGGGCGCCGCTGCCGGCATTCAGCTTTCCGCCGGAAAACAGGGAATTCAGAATGCTGTCAATGTCGTTTTTCATGCGTTTATCCCTCGATCGCCCGGACGACCGCGCCGACCAACGCGCTGTCCGTCACCTTGTATTCGTCCTCCGGCACGCCCTTGCCGTCGATTTTGCCGCCGAAGAAGATCTCCGGGTTGCCGCGGACGCTCGTGTCGTGCCGCAGCGACCGCGCCGAGGCGTGCACGCTGCTTACGCCCGTCTCCTCGATGAAGCCGCGGACGTTCCCGGCGTTGATGCCGCCGCCGGGCAGAATGTCGATGCGCCCCGCCGCATGCGCGCGCATCCGCCGGATCGTCTCCGCGCCGGCCGGGGCGCTCGCCCGCTGGCCGCTTGTCAGCACGCGCGTCACGTCGAGCGCGATCAGCGTGTCGAGCGCCGCAAAGACGTCCGGCACGACGTCGATCGCGCGGTGGAAAACCGTCTCGATCTCCGGCTTCTCCGCCCGGATGCGGCCGAGGAAGTCCGCGCAGCGCGCTTCGTCCACCGTGCCGTCCGGCTTCAGGAAGCCGAACACGATGCCGTCCGCACCGGCGCGGATCAGCGCGAGCGCGTCGCGGCAGATCGCGTCGTAGTCGAAATCCGTATAGCAGAAGCCGCCCTCGCGCGGGCGCACCATGCACATGACGGGGAGCTTCACCTGCGCCTTCACGGCCTCCAGCGTGCCGATGCTCGGCGTGAGGCCGCCGAGAAACAGCGCGGAATTCAGCTCGATGCGGTCCGCGCCTCCCCTTTCCGCCTGCACGGCGTCCTCCGTGCAGCCGCAGCAGACTTCAAACAGAATCTTCTTTTTCATGCTCCGATTTCCTTTCCCTGTATTTTCAGTCGAACGGGCGCCCGGCGTCTCGCCTTTTCGAACGACGGCGCGGTTCACGCGGCGCCCGTGTTTTGTTCATTTTGCGTCTTTACTTTCTCTAAAAAATGATTATAATATCCTTTGGCTTTAAAATAAAGCAAAAATCTGTAAATAGGAAAAGATTGGTGATTTTTCATGCTGGATACGGCTCTTTTGACAGAAGAATACCGCGGCGGCCTGCTGGACCTGACGCACTACGGCTACATCAGCGTCGTCGATGAAAACGGCAAGGTCGTGTACGCGGCCGGCAACCCGGAGGCGGTCGTCTACTACCGCTCCGCCTCGAAGCCCGTGCAGGCGCTGCCGGTCATCGCGCACCGCCTCGACGAGAAGTACGGCTTTACCGACGAGGAAACCGTGCTCTTCTCCGGCTCGCATCTCGGCGAATCCTTCCACATCGACGCGCTCAAGTCGATCATGCGCAAGGCCGACCTCGACCCGGAGGACCTCATCATGAAGCCGACCGTGCCCGGCTCGGTCCAGGCGAACGAGGACCGCATCCGCGCGGGGCTGCCGAAGTCGAAGCTCTACCACAACTGCAGCGGCAAGCACGCGGCGCTGATGCTGATCCAGCGCGAGATGGGCGGCGACGTGAAGGACTACTGGAAGGTCGGCTCCGCAGGCCAGAACGAGGTGCTGCGCACGATGAGCGCGCTCTCCGAGTACCCGGAGGAAAAGGTCGTCATCGGCGTCGACGGCTGCGGCGTGCCGGTTTTCGCCTACCCGATGAAGAACATCGCGATCGCCTATAAGAACCTCGCCTGCGTCGACACGATCCGCGACGACACGCTGCGCGAGGCCGCGCGGCGCTACGTGCCCCGCATCCACGAGTATCCGCACATGATGCGCGGCACCGGCTACCTCTGCTCGCTCATCAACCACGACGCGAACATCGTCGCAAAGGGCGGCGCAAACGGCGTTTACGGCATCGGCCTCAAGAAGGAGCGCCTCGGCATCTCCTTCAAGATCAAGGACGGCACCGAAGCGGTCTGGCCGCTGATCATCCGCGAGATCTTCCGCCAGATCGGCTACTACAACGCCGAAACCGACGCGATGCTGCAGAGCCTGAACAGCGGCGTCACCGTGAACGACAACGACACGCCGGTCGGCGAGGTCAAGGCCGTTTTCAAGCTCGAAAAATACGCATAAGCGCAGCAGCCGCAGCGGCTGCCGCCGTCACAGCATGGAAGCCAGAGTCTCCGCATCGATTTGTCCCGGTGCGGAGGCTTTTCCTTTGCTCGCAAACGTCATGACCGAGCCGAACGCGCCGCCGCGCACGCGCGTCAGCTTGCCGAGCTCGCCCATCGAGATGCCGATGAGCGGCCCGCAGGCGGCGCTCGCCTCCGTCATGGCGGAGAGCAGCACCATCACGTCGCGCTGGCTCTGCGGCATCACGGCGATCTTCGGCAGGTCTCCGCCGAGCGCCTCCATCTGCCTGTAGCGCTCCACAAGCACGTCGCGCGGCGGCGTCTTTTCAAAGTCGTGGCTGGAAAGCACAAGCACCGCCCCCCGCGCGTGCAGCGCGTCGATCGCCTGCTTTGCGCGCGCTTCGTGCGCAAGGCACAGCGCAAGCTCCAGGTCGAGCATCGGCACGCCGAGCGCGCCGAGCGCTTCGTTCAGCGCGAAATAGGCGGCGGGGTCGATCTCCCGCTCGCCGCCCTCCGCCTTCGTGCGGAACGTGCACAGCAGCGGCAGCTCCCCGGCGGCCTCGAGCACGGCGGGCGCCGCCGTCAGGATGTCCTCCGTGAAATAGTCGAGCCGCCACTCGATGAGGTCGGCCGGCGTCCCGCGGATCTCCCGGACCGCTTCGACCGCCGCCGCGCGTGTTTGTGCGCAGACGGGTACACAAATTTTCATTCTGCCGTTGCCGAATACCAAATCATTTACAACTACCTGCCGCATAGCTTTCGCTCCCTTTTTGTCAACTTGTACACAGTATAGACAATTTAAGCACAAAAGTCAAAACAAAAAGTATTTGTATCTTGTAACAGACTTCTAAATCTGCTATGATGATTTTGTAACCGCGTGACCCCTTTTTCCTACTTATAAAATGAAAGGAGTTGGCCTTATGACCCGTTTACAAAACTCTTTATTCGCTTTTCTTTTGTGCATCATTCTGCTTTTCACCGCCTGCCAAAGCTCACCGGCATCCTCGGGCGGCGTAGATGAACCGCAAAGCACCGCATCAGAACCGAGCGCTGCCGAGACCGCAACGCTCACTGCGCGCATTGTCGATATTTCGGGCAACCTGCTTTTGCTCGCCGGAGAAGACGACGGCGTATACCGCTGCGCAAAGCCGGAGGACGCGCCGAATGACCTCATCCCCGGCATGATGGTGGACGTCACCTACGGCGGATATATCAAAGCCATTTACCCGAGCGAGCCCGATAACGTGCAGAAGATTACCGTGCGTGAAGGCGAAACGGATGGGCGGTGCGCGCTGTATTTGTCCGTGCTGCAGAAATTATTCAACACGGACGAAACGCTGCAAAGCGACACCGAATATGTCTCCGTTGACCTGACCGAGACGCCGCTTACGAAAGGCGAGATACAGGCGATCGCATGGCGGTTCGGCGAGCTTACCGAGCGCCGCCCGCTCACGTTCACGTTTAAGGAGCTGCAAGACGAGGGCTACTTAGAAACAGACGAGCTTTTGTGGGAAGACGGCTGCTTATTTAAGATCACGGAGAAAAACGATGAAAACGGCACACTGACGTTTGACGCCGAAAAATGGCGTGCCGGGGACGGTGCCTCCTACTTTT
>DSLFR04102__coassemble_2019_pt1 | contig 9377 bp, 10 predicted proteins | sample DSLFR04102__metabat2_low_PE_023 | metagenome-assembled genome bin DSLFR04102 | reverse complement strand
TCAGAAGGCCGCCGTAGCGGATCAGGTACGCCGTCGCCTTTTCCAGAACCTTGTGAACGGTCTCCGGCTCGTCGTAGCAGATGTAAAGGATCTCCGTCACGTCCATCAGCCGGCCGACCAGCGAGTACGGGCCGATCATGCCGGCAAGGACAGGCTTCGTCCGGATGCGCTGCTTCGCAAGGCGCACGCCATCCGCACAGATTTTCGCGCGCCCGGCTTCCAGATCGGGCACTTCGAGCGCATCGGCGTCGTCCTCATCGGCCACGAGCTGGCCCGTGACGGCCGGCACCTCGTTCTCGGCGAAGCGCACCTGCGCGCCGAAGGCTTCCGCCTCGACGGAAAGGTCCATCAGGCTCACGGCTGCGAGCGTATCGGTATCGCGCGCCACGATCTCCATCGCCTGCGCCTGCAGCTCCGCGTCCTTGACGAGCTGCCCGACGGTGGCGTCCATCTTCTGCACTGCGGGAAACGAAAGGATCGGCAGAGCGCGCTGCGTCTCCGAGCGGGCGGCCTCCCACAGAAGTTCACGAATATTCATCGGCTGCGTCTCCCCTTCTCAGCCGCAGAGTGCGACCGCCGCTTCCGCAGCGCTCGCGGCGTCGGAGGTGTAGACGTCGGCGCCGATCTGGTCGCAGAACGCCTGGTTCACCGGCGCGCCGCCGATCATGATCTTGACCTTGTCGCGGATGCCCGCCGACTCGGCCGCCTTGACGACGTCGGCCATGACGCCCATCGTGGTGGTCAGCAGCGCGGAGCAGCAGATGATCTGGCAGTTCTGGTCGATCGCCGTCTGCACAAAGGTTTCCGGCGCGACGTCCGTGCCGAGGTCGATGACCTCAAGGCCCTTGCCCTCGAGCATCAGCTTGACGAGGTTCTTGCCGATGTCGTGCAGGTCGCCCTGCACCGTGCCGATGCAGACCTTGCCGGAGGCCTTGACGCCGGCCTCCGCCAGAAGCGGCTTGAGCAGCGCAACGCCCTGGTTCATGGCGCGCGCCGCGATCAGGACCTCGGGCACAAAGACCTCGTTGTTCTTGAACTTTTCGCCGATGACGTTCATGCCGTCCAGAAGGCCCTTTTCGAGGATCTCCTGCGCCGGAACGCCTTCGTCGATCGCCTGCTGGACGAGGCCCTTGACGATCTTCGCCTTGCCGGCCTGAAGCTGAACAGAAATTTCATGTAAATCCATTATGATTTCCTCCCTGTATTGTCGTTGGAATTTTTCTTCTCAATATGCCCGCATCCGCTTCCAGACGTCGAGGATGAGCCGGTAGCGTTCGGGCGGCATCCCCTTGAAGGGGACGTTGCTCGTGCAGAAAATGTACCCGCCGTGCGGCTTGCCGTAGGTCAGGCAGTATTCGGCGCTGGCGACGACCTCTTCCTCGGTGCCGGTCTGCAGCGCCGCGCAGTGCACGTTGCCGCAGAGGCAGACCTTGTCGCCGACGAGGCGCTTGACCTCGCGGATGTCGACGCCGGCCATCGGGTCGAGCGAGTGCAGCGCATGCGGCCCGCACTCGACAAGCTGGTCGAGGATCGGCATGATGTTGCCGTCCGTGTGCTTGATGGTGAACTGGCCGTCCGCCCGGCCCGCCTGAATGATCCGGTACAGATACGGCTGGATGAACTGCCGGAACATGGCCGGGGAAAGGAACGGGCCGCTGTTGTAGCAGTAGTCGCTGCAGAGCAAGAGCACGTCGATGCCCGCCTCATGCAGCCGCTTGTTACGCTCGATCGCCGCGTCGGCCATCCGCTGCGCCTGCGCGCAGACGCCCTCTGGGTCGTCCGCGATGCGATACGCAAACGCATACATGTCGTTGCCGTCCGGGATCGAATAGGTGCCGTCCCCGTGGTGGGCGAGCAGCACTTTGCCCTCTGTAAACGCGCGCACGTACCGCGCGTACAGCTCGAACTCCGGCGGCAGCTTCCCCTGCGCCTGCCAGTAATCGAAGTCGCCGATCATCATCAGCGGGATGATCGAATAGTCGAGCTCCCGGTAAACATACGCCGTGTACTCAGCCATCTCACAGATCTTCCGCTCGCGCTCCAGGCTGGAGAGCTTTTCGATGTTCCCCGGCTCCAGCTCCGGCGGAAGCAGCGGCTTGCCGAACATCTCCTCCGCAAGCTGGAACTCAAGCTCGAAGGTCGGGACATGGTCGGGGACATGAAGGGTCAGCGCCGCGGCGGCGCGTTCCCGGTGCGTCATAAGCCTCACCCTTTCTCCGCGCAGGCTTGAAAAATCCTGCCGCGCATTGTATACTGAAGTGCATAAACCGCAATCAGTAGCGGCCGACGCGCTTGACCTCCTCGACGATCGCCTTCATGTTCTCGAGCGAGACGCTGTTCGGGATCGAGTGGTCGGAGGAGAAAATGAAGCCGCCGTTTTCCTTGAGGACCGGCACCTTCCGGTCGATCTCCTCGAGGATCGCGTCCTTGTCGTTCCAGAGCACCGCGTTGATGCCGCCGTGCAGGACGAGCCTGTCGCCGTACTCCTTTTTGATCTTGAACGCATCCATGCCGGCCTTGACCTCCAGCGGGTTGAGCGCGTCCACGCCGGTCGCCACGATGTCGGGCAGCAGCGTCATCACGTCGCCGCAGGAATGCAGCTGCGCGTAGATGCCGCGGTTGTGCGCCCAGTCCACCGCGCGCTTGTGGTACGGCTGCAGCATGCTGCGGTACATGTTCGGCGAGAAAAAGGTGGTTCCCTTGTAGCCCATGTCGTCGTACCAGAAGATTTCGTCGAAATGGTAGCCGGCGTCCCAGATGCGCGAAAAAAGCGTTTCGCAGCGGCTGAGGTACGTGTCGAACATGTCCTCGACGAGCTCCGGCTCCTCCATCATCGCGATGAGCGTGTTTTCCGTGCCCATCATCCAGGAATGCGTCACGTCGAAGCCGAACCAGAAGACCGCGCGGATCCAGCGCCCCTCGGCGCGCCATTTGTCGTAGTTCTGCCGAAGCATCTCCCACGGGATGCGGTCGTCTTCCAGCGTCATCTGCTTTTTGGCCTGGTCCCACGCCTCCTGCGTCGTGATGGTGAAATCGAGAAATTCCGGCGTGGAATCCTCTTCCTTGAAATGCTTCATCGTCACGCCCCACGGCGAAGTGCGGATGTAGTACCGGTCGGTCTCCTCCAGCGTGATCTCCGGCATGCGCGGCGAGATGTCGATGTTGATGATGCCGAGCTTGTCGACATCGAAGTAATCGCACCAGTCCATGCCCTCGGGCATTCCCTCCCGGCGCCAGCGGCGCAGCGTGCCGCTCCACGGCTCGTCGATGATCGGGATACGGTCGGCCTCCCGGTGCTCATACATGCGTTTGAATCGTTCCCATGAAGTCATGGGGCAACGCCTCCTTCCCTAATGTGCCTTCATCGTAGTGCAAAACGGGAAAAAGCGCAATCCGTTTGGGCAAAAGTATCAATTTTCCGTAATTTCCAATCAATTTTTTAGAATTAGAGGCGAAAGATTTATGTACCATGAGAACGGTGATTTCGGGCTGGTCCGGATGGTCACGCTGCTGCCGACGCCGCAGAGCCGGTCCCTGTTTTCGCTGCACACCATCGGCTGGCACCGGTGCAACGACCTCTACCGCATTACGCGGCCGAACGGCTGCGAGACCCACCTTGTGCTGATCACGACGAAGGGCCGCGGCGTGCTGCTGCTGGAGGGCCGGGAATACAATCTGACGGCCGGGACGATCGCCTTTATCCCGCGCGGCCTGCCGAACAGCTATTTCACGCCGAAGGACGGCCTCTGGGAATTTTACTGGATCCACCCCTACGGCGATGCGGCGGCGAACTTTCTGGACGTCGCGGCGCCCATCGGCTCGTACCTGACGCAGTTCGAGCCGGAATACGAATATCAGCAGCGCATGGAATCGCTGATGCGCCTGTGCACGCAGCGCGAGCGCGGCAGCGAGTGGCTGATTTCCCAGCAGCTCAGCGAGCTGCTGCACCACATGGTCATCCAGCTCCGCCGCAGGCCCGAGGACGAGACGCTCTCGGGGCGCGCGATCCGCTATATGAAGAAGCACTTCCGCGAGCCCGTCACGCTCGACGCGCTCGCGCAGTCGCTTTTCGTCTCCACCGAGCACCTCATCCGCGCGTTCAAGAAGGAGACCGGCAGCACGCCGCACCAGTACCTGACGCGGTACCGGCTCTTAAACGCCGCGCAGATGCTCGAATTCAGCGACCGGCGCGTGGAGGAGATCGCCGAAAAATCCGGCTTCTCCTCCTCCGGCAGCTTCATCAGCAACTTCCGCCGCGAATACGGCTGCACGCCGCTGCAGTACCGCGAGCTGCGCTGGAACAGCCGGTAAGGCGCGCGCGGAATCTTTTATCAGCGGTCCATATCGAGCGTCGCCCGGATCATCGCGAGGTAGTTCTCGTGCGGGACGTACTCCGGGATGCTGTTTCCGCTGCCCAGCATGTAGCCGGCGCGGTCGGCCGTGCGCTCCAGCATCGCGCGGGCGCGGTCGTAGATCGCCTCCGGCGTTCCGCTGACGAGGAAGTTCATGTCTATGCCGCCCAGCACGGCGATGCGGCCGTTCATCAGCTCATAGGCGTCCTCCACCGGCATGATGTTGTCCTCATAAGAGTGGCGCCCGTCGTACTGCATGTCCTCGATCACGTCTTCGAGGACGTCGTTGAAGTAGCCGCACGAGTGCAGGATGCAGGGCTTGCCGTGGCTGTGCGCGACCTCGACGATCTTTTTGTGCCACGGGAAAACGTACTTGCGCATGTCTGCCGTGCTCAGGAAGGTCTGGGTGTTGAAGCCCCAGTCGTCGTTCGAGCAGAGGAAGCCGACGGTGTCCGCGTCGACGACCTGCTCATAATACGACACGAGCCCCGCGCCGACATGGTCGAAAATCGCCTGCACGAGTTCGGGCTCCTCGAAAAGCATGTAGCAGAGGTTGTCGTAGCCCACAAGCGAAATGACGTTTTCCAGAACGCCGCACGGCCCCATGACCATCAGCTTCATGCCCTCGGGCAGATAAGGCTTGATCTTCTCGAGCAGGGTGTAATCGCTCTCGGCCGCGTTCGGCCATTTGTACGCCTCAAAGGTCTCCCAGTCGGTGATCGTCGCCTGGCCGTTCAGCGACTCCGTCGCCGCCTTTACGCGCGCCTGCTGCGGGAAATGGAAATCGAGGATGTTGCAGGTCGCGTAGTCGTAGCCGGCCGCCGCCATCGCGTCGACAATCAGCCGCATATGGCCGAGCTGCGTGTCCTCCTGCAGGCCGTGCCCGGCCAGCCGGGTATAGATCGGGTCGTTCATGAACAGCTCGAACAGCGGGACGCGCTCCGGTTTCTCGCCGCGCAGAACGCGCAGCGTGTTGTTTTCAAAGTCCGGTGTACGCATTTGCGTTTCCCCCTTTGGTTGAGTTTATTTCTACTACAAGTATAAGCCGCGCGGGCTTGACTTCCGAGCCCCAAATATGATATATAATGTCCAATATTTGATATTCCAGTGGAAAGGAGAGGACCGGGATGCCGGTTTATGAGGAACGGATATGGCTGCACGCCGACAAGCGGCTGTGCTTTCTCCAGAACAATTCCGACGCGCCGAAAACGCTGGTCGCGCCGCACTGGCACGAGGGGTATGAGATCCTGTACATCCGCCGCGGGTGGGGCGAGCAGCGGATCAACGCGCAGGTCCTGCCGTTCCACCTCGGGGAAATCGTCGTCATCTGCCCGGGCGATATCCACGCCACCGAGGCGCTTGCGCCCAAGGGCTGCGAGATCGACGTCGTGCACTGCTCGGAGGATCTTCTGGACGCTTACGAAAGCGAGCGGGCCGCGCTGACCTCCGGCGTGCTCGAAGCACAGGGCGAAGGCTTCGAGCAGCTTTTCAATGCGATCGGCCGCTACGCGCGGGACACGCAGCCGGGCCAGCCGCTGCTGATGGCCGGCTTTGCCCAGCTGCTGCTCGGCGCGCTGGTCCGCAGCGCCCGGCAGAACGCCGCCCCGCACTGCTCCCCGATGATCCGCGAGATCTGCGACGACCTGCGCACCGCGGAGACGCTGAGTCTCGAGCAGACCGCCAAGCGGTTCGGCTATACGCCCGAGCACCTCAGCCGGAAGTTCCGCGCGGAAACCGGCATGCCGTTTCACCAGTACTGCGAAAAGCTCCGCATGCGCCGCGCGGCGGCGCTACTGCAGAACGGGCCGGAGAGCCTTGCCGAAATCGCGGACCGGCTCGGGTACTGCAGCGCAAGCAGCTTCATCCGCGCGTTCAAGCGCGCGTACGGCATGACGCCGCACGCGTACCGCCGCACGCACTTCCCCCTGACGGGGCACACGGCGGAATGACGCGCAGCCGGCGCGCCGGGCGCGTCCCAGGTTTTCCGCGCAGAAACGCACACAAAAAGAATATAAAACGAAAAACGGAAGCACTGTGCAATAGATTGCAGCAGTGCTTCCTTTTTTTGCATCGGGTTCCGCAGCTTTGGCGAAGACAGCCCGGCGCAGACGCCGGCCGTCCCGTCCCTTTCGAAGCGGTCCCGGATCTATTCGGTTTTCGTCGTCTTTTCGCCCGTGTACAGCACCGTGAGCTTATCCGACTCGCGGATCGCCTGCAGCGTCCGCTTCCTGTCCGATATGCGCAGGGCGATGGAAAGCAGGAGGTTGAGCGCCGTCAAAATCGACGCCACGAGGAACTCGCGGTTTCTGCGCTTTTTCCGCACCTCGGCTGCTTCGCGCCCGCGGCCGCCCTTACGCATGGTGCTTATACTCCTGCTCGCAGTAGATGCAGCGGTAGCGGTGCGTCTTTTCGTCGCAGAGCGTGAAGATCTGGTCGATGCCCTCCTCCGAGCTCGTGATGCAGCGCGGATTCTTGCAGCGGATCACGTTTTTCAGCTGCTTGGGCAGCACGATGTTTTCCTTCTTGACGAGCGCGCCGTCGCGGATCGTGCAGACCGTGATGTGGTTGTCGATGAAGCCGAGCACGTCGAAGTTGATGTGGATGTCGCCCTCGATCTTGATGATGTCCTTGCGGCCGAGCTTGCTGCTGCGCGCATTTTTGATGAGCGCCACGCAGCAGTCGAGCTTATCGAGCTCCAGAAGCTCGTAGATGCGCATGCCCTTGCCGGCCTTGATGTGGTCGATTACGATTCCGTTCTGGATACTGTCGATGTTCAGCATGTTTTCTCCTCCTCGAAAAGCCCGGGCTCAATGCCGAGCAGCATCAGGATCAGCGCCATACGCACATAAACGCCGTTCTGCGCCTGCGTGAAATACTTTGCGCGCGGGTCGTCGTCCACCTCGACCGCGATCTCGTTGACGCGCGGCAGCGGGTGGAGCACGATGAGGTCGTCCGCGGCGAGCTTCATCTTTTCGGCGCTCAGGATGTAGCTGTCCTTCAGGCGGATGTAGTCCTCCTCGTTGAAGAAGCGCTCGCGCTGCACGCGGGTCATGTACAGCACGTCGAGCTCCGGCAGGACCTCGTCCATCGTGCGCACCTCGCTGTACGCGCAGCCGGAGGGCTTCACGACCTCGTCGATGATGTAGCTCGGCATGCGCAGCTCTTCCGGCGAGATGAACACGAAGCGGATGTTCTCCCAGCGCACGAGCGACTTGATCAGCGAGTGCACGGTGCGGCCGAACTTGAGGTCGCCGCACAGGCCGATCGTCAGGTTGTCGAGGCGCTTCTTCTCGCGGCGGATCGTCAGAAGGTCGGTCAGCGTCTGGGTCGGGTGCTGGTGGCCGCCGTCGCCCGCGTTGATGACCGGGATCCCCGCGTACTGCGCGGCGATGCGCGGCGCGCCCTCCTTGTTGTGGCGCATTGCGGCGATGTCGGCATAGCAGGAGATCATGCGGATCGTATCCGCAACGCTCTCGCCCTTCGAGGCCGAGCTGCTCGCGGCGCTCGAAAAGCCGAGCACCTTGCCGCCCAGCCGCATCATGGCGGATTCAAAGCTCAGGCGCGTGCGCGTGCTGGGCTCGTAAAACAGCGTCGCGAGGATTTTCCCCTCGCACTTGTGGGCGTAAGCGTCCCGGTTGTCGGCGATGCTGTCCGCCAGATCGAGCAGGCGCCGCGTCTCCTCCTTGGAAAGGTCGAGCGGGTCGACCAGATGTCTCAACGGTTTGTTCATGGTTCAGCCGTCCTTTCTCTGCATGTTCCGCAAAAAACCTCCCCGGCCTGCACCGGAGAGGTTTCCGTCAATCTTCGTCTTCTTCCTCGGGTGCATCCCAGTTGTGCCAGACCTGCTGGACATCGTCGTTGTCCTCGAGTGCGTCGATCAGCTTCTGCATCTTGAGAATCTGATCCGGATCGGTCAGTGTCGTGTACGTATCCGGCACCATCTCGACCTCTGCGGAAACGAAGGTGTAGCCCTTTGCTTCCAGATCGTCGCGGACGCCGCTGAAATCGGACGGCTCCGTGCTGATCTCAAACACGTCCTCATCCGCCTGGAAATCGGATGCGCCGGCTTCGAGCGCGTCGCTCATCACGGTGTCCTCGTCGAGGCCCTCGCGCTCGATGACGATGACGCCCTTTTCCTGGAACATGAACGAAACGCAGCCCGTGGTGCCGAGGTTGCCGCCGAACTTGTCGAAGTAGTGGCGCACGTCGCCCGCGGTGCGGTTGCGGTTGTCGGTCAGCGTCTCCACGATGACCGCAACGCCGGCCGGGCCGTAGCCCTCATACGTCATGCTCTCGTAGGCGTTCGAGTTGCCCTCGCCCGCCGCCTTCTTGATGATGCGCTCGATGTTCTCGTTCGGGACGTTGTTGGCCTTCGCCTTGGCGATGACGTCCTTGAGCTTGGAGTTCGCCGCAGGATCGGCGCTGCCGCCCTCTTTGACCGCAACGGCGAGCTCACGGCCGATCTTCGTGAAGATCTTTGCGCGCGCGCCGTCGGTCTTTTCCTTCTTGCGCTTGATATTATTCCATTTGGAATGTCCTGACATACTAAAACCTGCCTTCACTCACACAAATTCAAGTTATTATAGCACGATTCTCCCGCGATTTCAATAGCCATTCTGCGGGCTTTCTCAAAAACCGGGTTTTCCGGGTCGATTCCGCCGTCCGTATCCGTCAGGCACAGTGTGCCTGCGAGGTGCGTGTTCATCACGGAAAAGCTCTGGCGCAGCATCCTTTCGCAGATCTCCGCCGAAAACGGATCGTGCCGCCCCATCGTCAGCAGCAGCACCGCCCGGCGCGGCTTTGCGATCGCCGGGCGCACGCCGCGCGCAAACCGCGCTTCAAAGTAGCGCTGGAAGCGGTCGATCACGCTCTTGAGCTGCGCCGGGAACGTGAGGTTGTAGACCGGCGACGCGATCACCAGCAGGTCGCAGGCCCGCAAACTGCCGTCGAAATCGTCGAGATCGTGCAGCGCGCAGCCGTCCGTCTGCCGGCAGTACCCGCAGGCCGTGCACGGCGCCGCGGGCG
>DSLFR04102__coassemble_1867_pt1 | contig 10145 bp, 6 predicted proteins | sample DSLFR04102__metabat2_low_PE_023 | metagenome-assembled genome bin DSLFR04102 | reverse complement strand
TGCAGTACTGGCGCTGCGGCGAATACCTCGGGCTCGGCCCGGCGGCGCATTCGTTCGTCGGCGGGCGGCGGTTCTATTTCCCGCGCGATCTCGCGGGCTTTCTCGCCGGCGGCGCGCCGGTGGACGACGGCCCGGGCGGCGCGTTCTCGGAGTATGCGATGCTGGCGCTGCGCCTGACGGAGGGTCTGCGCCGCGAGGACTGCGTCCGCCGGTTTGCGGACGGCGGCGAACAGTACGAGGCGGTGCGCCGCGCCGCGGCCCGCCTGCCGGAAAACCTGATTGCGGCGGGGAACGCGCGCGTCGCCCTGACGGCGGAGGGCTTCCTCGTTTCCAACGCGGTCCTCGCCGAGATCCTGCCGTAGGCGGGCGCGCGGAGAGGAGGAGCGCATGGAAACGGCGGACGTATTGGAAAAGCTGCGCCGGGCGGCCTGGGTGACGCTGCGCGCGCCGCAGCCTGAAAAAACTGGAAAATGAAAATCCCATCGTGTGAACCACGATGGGATTTTTTGCGGCTTTTCGCCGGTTTATTCGATGGATTTCAGCGATTCGGCCATATCGATGTGCGCGATCTTCCGGCGCATGATGATGTCGGTGATGATCGTGAACAGCAGGACGAGCAGCACGGTCAGAACGTAGCTGACCGGCGCGATCACGTATTTGAACGAGACCATGTCCACCTGGATCTGGTTCATGACGAAGGTGTGCAGCAGAACGCCGAGCGGCAGCCCGACCACGATGCCCATCAAAGAGAGCATCACGTTTTCGCGGAACACGTAGGCGCCGGTCTCCCGGGCGTGGAAGCCGAGCACCTTGATCGTCGCGATCTCGCGCACGCGCTCGGAGATGTTGATGTTGCCGAGGTTGAACAGCACGACGAATGCGAGCGCGCCGGCCGAGGCCAGCACGAGCGCCACGACGTAGTTGAGGCTCTGCATCATGTTGTCGATCATGCGGCGGGTGTCGGTGATGACGGAGACGGAGGCGACGCTGTCCTCGTTCGTCAGCGCGGCGGCGAGGCCGTACTCGTCGGCGTCCTCGTTCGTCCGCAGCAGCAGCGTCCGCGGCTCAAAGCCGTCGTCGAAGGCGCTGCCGTACGTTTCGCCGGTCATGTAGACGTAGTTCTGCACGTAGTTTTCGGCGAGGCCGACGACCTTGAGCTGCGCCTGGTCGGTGTCGGAGACCGAGACCGTCACAGTGTCGCCGATCTGCACGCCGGCGAGCTCCGCGAGCTTTTCGGTGATGACGATCTCGCCCGCGCCGGGGTACGGCACCGTTTCGCCGCCGCGGTGCAGGTCGATGATGTCGGTGATCGCCGGGTCGTCGGAGGCGACGAAGTAGACGGTTTTCGTCGTTTCGCGGCCGGTCAGCTCGCCGGACGTCATCAGCGCGGAAGCGCAGGCATCCGTCTCGGCGCCGTAATCGCGCGCGAGCGCTTCGGTCTGCGCCTTGGTCAGCGGGTCGGTAAACGTGACCGACACGTCGTATTTCTGAATGTCGTCGAACTGGTAATTCGCGATGTTCGCGACGGAATCGTGGATGCCGAAGCCCGTGAGCACGAGCGCCGTGCAGCCCGCGATGCCGAGGATCATCATGATCATACGTTTTTTAAAGCGGAAGATGTTGCGCAGGGAGACCTTGTGCAGGAATTTCAGCCGCTTCCAGAGCGGCGTGATGCGCTCGAGCAGGATGCGCTTGCCCGGCTCCGGCGCCTTCGGGCGGATCAGGTCCGCCGGGGTGCTCAGCATTTCGTGGCGGCAGGCGAGGAAGGTCACGCCGGCCGAGCAAAGCAGCGAGGCGAGCAGCGCAATGCAGAAGAGCGCGGGGTCGTACAGGCCGACGAAGCCGGGAATCTGGTACAGCATGCCGTAGGCGATCCAGATGACGTAGGGGAAGAGCCAGCCGCCGCCGAAGTAGCCGATCAGGCAGCCGGCGGTCGCGGCGCTGCCGGCGTACAGCATGTATTTCGCGCAGACCGCGGCGCGGCTGTAGCCGAGCGCGCGCAGCGTGCCGATCTGCGTCCGCTCGTCGTCGACCATGCGGGTCATCGTGGTCGAGCAGACGAGCGCGGCGATCAGGAAGAAGAAGATCGGGAAGATCGTGGAGAGCTTTTCGACGATCTGCGAATCGCTTTCAAACGTGACGTAGCCGGTGTTGCCCTCGCGCGTGAAAACGTACAGCTCCGGCGCCTCGAGCGCCGCGAGGTCATCCTTCGCGTCGTCGATTTTCGCCTCGGCGTCGGCGATCTCGGTCTCAAATTCCTTAAGGCCGTCCTCGTAGTCCTTGAGGCCGTCCTCGTATTCGGCGCGGCCCTCCTCGAGGGACTGCACGCCCTCCTCGTAGGCGGCGACGCCGCTGCGGTACGACGCGATGCCGTCCTCAAACTCGACGAGCGCGCTGTAGGCCGCGTCGAGCTGCGCCTGCTGTTCGGCCTGCTGCTGCTCGAGCGTCATGAGGCCGCTGTTGTACTGCGTCCAGCCGTCGTCGAGCTGCGCGCGCGAGGCGGTCAGCTCGGCTTCGGCAGCGTCCAGCTCGGCCTTCGAAGCGTCGAGCTGCTCCTTTTCGGCCGTGAGCATCGCGCCGTTGTGGTCCAGCTCGGCCTTGCCCGATTCCAGCGCCGCGGCGGTCTGCTCGAGCGTGACGCGCGTCGCCTCGAGCTGCGCCTCCGTTTCGGCGGCGGTTTCGGGCGGCAGCGTGTCCTTTACGGCGTCGAATTCGGCGCGGGCCGTCTCATACTGCTGCAGGGCCGCCGTGTAGTCGGCGTAATTCTGGTTGTACGTGTCGACCGCGGCGCTGTACTGCGCCCAGCCGTCCTCCCAGAGCGCGATGTAGCCGTCGTACCGGGCTTTGCCGGCGTCGAACTCCGCCTTGCCGGATTCGTACGCCGCCTCGGCGTCCTCGAGCTGCGCGCGCGTCTCCTCGAGCGTCTGCCGGCCCGATGCGATCGCGCTGTCGAGCTGGTCCTGCCCGTCGTAGTACTGCGCCCAGCCCGCGTTCAGCGCATCCTCCCAGGAGGAAAAGCCCGGCTGGAGCTGTTCGGCGCCCGCGTCGAGCTGGGCGGCCGCGTCGTCGAGCTGCGCCTTCGCGTCCGCAAGCTCGGCCTCGCCGTCGGCGATTTCCTGCGCGGCGTCGTCGAGCTTTGCCTTCGCGTCGTCGAGCTCGGCCTGCGCCGAAGCCCGCTGCTCGCTCAGCTCCGATTCGGCGTCGGCGATCTCCTGCTCGCCGTCGGCGACGAGGTCGTCAAAGCGCGTCTCGACCGAAACGACGGCGTCGCTTTCCACGGCGTCCGCGAGCGCGTCGACGTAGTCCTCGTATTCGTCGCTGTACAGCTCGAAATCGCCGCCGCATTTGACGTACAGCTCGGTGAAGTATTCGGTGTCGAAGCCCTCGGGCGGGATCAGCACAAAGGCGTCGAGGCTGCCGTCGCCGAGCGACGTGGTGCCGCGCTCGACGCTGATGTACAGCGGCGAGCTGGCAAGGCCCGTGATCGTGTATTCCTTGTAGGCCAGAATGTTGTCCTCATCGGTCTCGGAGACCGTGATCTTCCGGCCGATCATGTCTTCGGAAAAGCGCCCGGCGTCGGCGAGGCACTCGTCGCCGCGCGTGGGCAGGCTGCCGGCCGTGAGCATCGGCTCGTTGATGCCGTCCGTCAGCATGTGCGCGCGGTAGACGGACTCCGTCTCGCCGTCCCGCGAGATGAAGTCCGCGTTGGCGGAGCCCGCGGCGGCCGTCACGCCCTCGACGGCCGAGACCGCCGAAACGTCCGCGTCGTCGAAGCCGATCGTCGAGAGCAGGCGCAGGTCGTACAGGGCCGTGTCGTTTATGTATTCGGTCGCCGTCGCGGTCATCACGGGGCGGGTGATCCGCAGGCCGGTCAGGAATGCGACGCCCAGCATGATGATGAGCAGAATCGCGAGATAGCGCCCGAGGCTGCCGGTGATGCTGCGCCGGATATTCTTTTTAAATGTCTTAGTCATAGAAAACCACCGTGCCTCGTTTACCACTCGATCTCCTCGACGGGCGTGATGTGCTCGTTCATGCGGATGGAGTGGATCGTGCCGCTCTTGACGCGGATGATCCGGTCCGCCATGCCGGAAAGCGCCGCGTTGTGCGTGATGATAACGACGGTCATGCCGTCGCGGCGGCAGGTGTCCTGCAGGAGCTTCAGAATCGATTTGCCGGTTTCGTAGTCGAGCGCGCCGGTCGGCTCGTCGCAGAGCAGCAGCTTCGGCCGCTTCGCGAGCGCGCGCGCGATCGAGACGCGCTGCTGTTCGCCGCCCGAGAGCTGGGCGGGGAAGTTGTTCAGCCGGTGGCCGAGGCCGACGGCCCGCAGCATCTTGTCGGCGGGGACGGGGTCGGGGCAGAGCTGCGCCGCGATCTCCACGTTTTCGAGCGCGGTCAGGTTCGGGATCAGGTTGTAAAACTGAAACACGAAGCCGATGTCGAACCGGCGGTAGTTTTCGAGCTTCGTGCGGTCGAAGCTGCTGATTTCCACGCCGTCCATCCAGACGAGGCCGCTGGTCAGCGTGTCCATGCCGCCCAGAATGTTGAGCAGCGTCGTTTTGCCCGCGCCGGATTCGCCGACGATCACGCAGAATTCGCCCTTTTCAATCTCAAAGCTCGCGCCAGAAAGCGCCTTGACCTCGACGTCTCCGGTCTTATAGATCTTTGTCACATCCTCAAATTGCACAAACGCACCCAAGGCCTGTTCCTCCCGTGTGTTTCGTATGGATTTGTGTTATGTTCTTTCTAACTATAAGTATAGTACAGAAACTCGTCGAAAGTCCATAAACAGAATGTGAATATCTGTGTGTTTTCCAATCGGCGGTCAGTACAGCGCGCGCAGCGCGCCCGCAAGCCGGCCGATCACGTCGAGCAGCTGCGCTTCGTCGACATTCTGGTTCTTTGTATACGCCCAGTAGGCGCCGTGGATGCTGTAGGAAAGCGCGATCTGCATGACGGGGTCTTGCCGCCACGCGGGATAGACGGCGAAAATGTGCGCCTTGATGCCGGTTTCGAGCCGGTCGGCCAGGCGGTTCTGCGCCTTGCCCGAAAACAGCACGTTGATCGTCGGCAGGTGCGCGTGGAAGGAGATGCACAGCGCGCGCGCAAAGGCCTCCGGCGTGTCGAGCGAATACGTCCCCGCCTCGCCGATGTCCTGCAAAATCGCGTCGACGGCCTCGCGCTCGAGCGTGTCCGAAAGCGCGAAAAGGTCCTCGTAATGTGCGTAAAAGGTCGATTTGTTGATGTATGCCGCCGCGCAGAGCTCCTTGACCGTGATTTTCTCGAGCGGCTTCTGCGCGCGCAGCGCGAGGAACGCCGTGCGGATCGCGCGTTCCGTTTTTTCAATGCGGATGTCCATACCGGCACCGTGCCTTTCCAAATAGAATATAACGTCAAAACGACGCTTTGAAGGATTCGTCGCTTAACCGCCGCTTTTCCGTTAGTGTCTGTGGACAACGGAAAACCGGCGTGTTACGATCATTATACAGGGAAAAACGACGGTTGTCTATTATCTTTCGGGAGGCGGCGTATGGAGCTTTTGGATTTTTACACGGGCAGGTCGTTCGACGCGTACAAATACCTCGGCGCGCATGTGGAGGAAACGGGCACGGTGTTCCGCACCTTTGCGCCCGCCGCAAAGCGCGTCGCGCTGATCGCCTCGTGCACGGGGTGGCAGGAGCTGCCGATGGAGCGCACGGGCGACGGCAATTTCTGGACCTGCCGCGTGGCGGAGGCCGCGCCGGGCACGATGTACAAATACAGGATCTACACCACGGAGACGGATTTCATCGACCACTGCGACCCCTACGGCTTCGGCATGGAGCTGCGGCCGAACACGGCCTCGATCGTCCGCCGGCTGGACGGCTACACCTTCGGCGACGGCGGCTGGATGCGCGCGCGGACCGACTGCAAAGCGGGACCGCTCAACATCTATGAGGTGCACCTCGGCTCGTTCAAAAAGCCGGGCGCCGCGCCGGACAGCTGGTACACGTACCGGGAGATCGCGGAACGGCTCGTGCCGTATGTGAAAGAGCAGGGCTACAACTACATCGAGATCATGCCGCTCGGCGAATACCCGAGCGACGAATCCTGGGGCTACCAGGCCACCGGCTTTTTCAGCCCGACCGCGCGCTACGGCACGCTGGACGAGCTCAAATACCTCGTCGACGCCTGCCACCGGAGCGGCATCGGCGTCCTGCTCGACTTTGTGCCCGTGCACTTCGCGGTGGACGGCTACGCGCTCGCCCGCTACGACGGCACCGCCCTCTACGAGTACCCGCACGCGGACGTCGGCAGCAGCGAGTGGGGCAGCTGCAACTTCATGCACTCGCGCGGCGAGGTGCGCAGCTTTCTGCAGTCGGCGGCGAACTACTGGCTCGAGGAATTCCACATCGACGGCCTGCGCATGGACGCGATCAGCCGCATGATCTACTGGCAGGGCGACCCGGCCCGCGGCGTGAACGGCGCGGCGGTCGAGTTCCTGCGCGGGATGAACCGCGGGCTGAAGGCGCTGCACCCGACGGCGATGCTCTGCGCGGAGGACTCCACCGCGTACCCCGGCGTCACCGAGCCGGCGGAGGCGGGCGGCCTCGGCTTCGACTACAAGTGGGACATGGGGTGGATGAACGACACACTCGATTATTTCCGCACCGCGCCCGAATACCGCAGCCGCGACTACCACAAGCTGACGTTCTCGATGGCGTACTACTACGGCGACCGCTTCCTTCTGCCGCTTTCGCACGACGAAAACGTGCACGGCAAGGCGACGGTTCTGCAGAAGATGTACGGCGACTACGCGGGGAAATTCCCGCAGGGGCGCGCGCTGTACCTGTACATGTACGCGCACCCGGGCAAGAAGCTGAACTTCATGGGCGGCGAGCTCGGCCAGCTCCGCGAGTGGGACGAAAAGCGCGAGCAGGACTGGATGCTGCTGCAGTACCCGATCCACGACGCGTTCAACCGCATGATGCGCGACCTGAACCGGCTGTACCTCGGGCATCCGGCGCTCTGGGCCGCGGACTTCGACCCCGCCGGCTTTTGCTGGATCGACTGCCATCAGGAGGAAAAGTGCGTCTACGCGCTCGAGCGCACCGGCGGCGGAGAGCGCATCGCCGCGGTGTTCAATTTCTCGGACCGCGCGCAGGACTATGCGCTGAAGCTGCCCGGCGCCGCGTCGCTCGAGGTGCTGATCGACAGCGACTGGGACATTTACGGCGGCAAAAAGCCGCGCGGCGCAGACCGGCTGACGCCCCGAAAGGGCGCGTTCGCGCTCACGCTCGCGCCGTTCTCCGGCATGTACTGCCGCATTCACACGCGGGAAAAGGCCCCGGCAAAGGAAAAGGGCGTCGGATAACCGCTCGCGCACTGCAAATTCGGGAAGTCAATTGAAGTCAATTATAAAAAGAAGCCATCTTGGGCCTCCTTTGCGGAGGGCGATCCAAGATGGCTTTTTGCGTCCAACGGGCCGGCTGAATCGGCTCGGGTATTTCGTGGTTTCCTTTCCCGGTCTCCCGGCCGTGCGGCAGAAGAAACGGTACGCGTCCCACCCGAAACGCCGTCAGGAAACGGCTGTTTCGCGCTCGAACAGCGCCGGGTGCATGCGGGCGTAGTGGAAGATGTACTGCTGCGCGACGCCGGCGTTTTCGCCGAAATCCGCCGGGGAAACGCCGGGCAGCAGCGCCATGGCGCGCTTCATCCACACGTCGAGCGGGAAGCACTCGGTGCGGTGCAGGCCGTAGAGCAGCGCGCAGTCCGCGACCTTCGGCCCGACGCCGCGCACCGTCTGCAGCGCGCTGCGCGCTTCGTCGAGCGGCATCGCGCGGACCTGCTCGAGGTCGAGCGCGCCGGAAGCGACGCGCTGCGCGGCGTCGATCACGTACTTTGCGCGGAAGCCCGCACGCACCGGCGCGAGCGTTTCGGCCGTGCAGGCGGCGAGGCGCTCGGCCGTCGGGAACGCGCGGCCGCCGCCCGGGATTTCCGCGCCGAGCAGCGCGCACAGGCGCTCCAGAATGCCCTTGATGCGCGGGATGTTGTTGTTCTGGGAGATGATGAACGAGCACAGCGCCTCCCACGGCTCCTGCCGCAGGATGCGGATGCCCGGCGCGTAGGCCGCGGCGTCGCGCAGGACGGGGTGCAGCCCGGAGAGCGCGCGGCGGATCTCCGCGTAATCGGTGCCGAAATCGAAATAAGGGTACCAGATGCGGTCGAATTCCGCCTGCGTGCAGTCGAAGAGGAACGCGCCGTCCGCCGCGCGCACGGTCAGCGTGTGCGAAAAGGCCGTGCCGCGCCAGGCTTCGCCGCCGGGCGTGTCGATCTTCTGCCAGCGGAAGGCCTGCCCGCAGTCGAGCGTCTGCTGAAGGTCGAGGCAGCCGTCCGCGGGCGCAAAGCGGATCACCGGTTTTTGCCCTCGGTTTTCGTCGTCACGCTCGGCACGCGCCCCGTGATGTAGGTGATCGAGCGCTCGATCGCGTCGCGGGAGTTGCCCCAGTCGCCGTCCTTGTTGCGGTAGTCGAACATGCGGCAGAAGTGCGTCGTGTCGGCCTGAACGGTGTCGAGGTACGACTTCGCAAGGCGCTTCGTCTCCGCCGCAAACGGGATGAAGTTCTTCTTCGGCATTTTCTGCGCCGCGGAGAGGATGAAGCTGTAGTGCGGCAGGCAGATGTGCGTCTGCGCGGCGTACAGCGCGCGGAACTCCGGCTCGTTCTGCCAGAGCTTGATGACCGTCTCGCTCAGGTGGCGCATGTTCGTCTCTAGGCTTTCGCAGACGAAGCAGGAGTGCCCGCGGCGGTCGGCGGCGGCCAGCACCTTTTTGAGCGGCGTTTTCGGCTCATTGGGGAAAATGTCGTTTCCGATCTCCATGAGCAGGCTCTCGAGGATCAGCGCGACCGAAAGCCGGCTGCCGCGCTGCAGAATCATCTCAAAGTGGTCCTTGCAGAAGCCGAGGCGGTTCGTCTCCACGCGCACGTCGGGCTCCATCATGGCGGCGCCGGTGATGTAGGTCGCCATGCGGTCCTCCAGCATGTCGCGCATGCGGCAGAACGGGCAGCCGTCCTTCGGCTCAAAAATTTCACTGATCGGGATCGAGCAGATATCTTCGCGCATAAAGGGGATCATCCTTTCGATGCATAAAATGAATTTTTATTCCTGCGCGCAAAGCGCACATTTCCGGCTTTTTGGAACGCGTTCCGCCGGGAAAAGCACGGTGGAAAACCCGAAAGCCAACAAAAAAACGGGCCGTTTTCCATAGGCTTTTCTCCATTTTACACGATTTCGGGGGAAAATACAACCGCTTTTCCGGATTTCCGGGCCGGAAAAACCGCCGCGGCCCGGCGCAGCGGAAAACAGGCGTTTTTCAAAATTGATTCCCCACGGGAAATAAAACGGTTTTTCTTGTAAAAACACAAGATATTGGAGGGGGAATTTTCGGAAACACTAGTGTTTTCCGGAAAATTTTACAAACGGTTTACAGACGCTTTTTGAAAAGCGCGGTGCGAAATCCGGCGTTTTTCCGCGCGGCGTTTACATAAAAAACACGGTTGTGAAAAGCTGTGGAAATCGGATTTCAAGCGGAAAGCGGGTTTTCAACACTTTCCACAGAGTTTTCCACATGGGGTGTGGGAAAACACGAACACGCCTTATGTCAACCCGTGCGGCAAAGCGGATATTACGGAGCGTATAGGCACTTCGGGTCGAATCCGCGGGGCGGAATTTGCGAAAATTGTGAATATTTATTCTCTCCTGCCGAAGCCCGGCGAAGCGGACGGAACGCGGCGGCTCTACAAGGGGTCTTCCGATGCGCATGCGGAATACGGCGAGGCGCGCGCGGAGTTTCTCGCCGCGCAGGTGGCCGCTGCGATGGGCCTCGACGCGGTGGCGTATGGGCTTGGCTCGTGGAGCGGCGCCGCAGGCGACGTGTGCTCCACATGCGACTGCTTCTGCACGAAAGAAGTGTCGTATGTGCCGCAGGCGCTCGCGTTCGGCGACACCGCGCACACGGCGGCGGTCAGGACGTATCTGCGGTGGAACGCCGAGGAATTCGAGCGTTACGCTTCCATGATGGTGTTCGACGCGCTCATCTGCAACACTGACCGGCACCTGACCAACTTCGGCGTCCTTCGCAACAGCCGCACGGGCGAGCTTCTGCG
>DSLFR04102__coassemble_1714_pt1 | contig 10940 bp, 13 predicted proteins | sample DSLFR04102__metabat2_low_PE_023 | metagenome-assembled genome bin DSLFR04102 | reverse complement strand
GGCGGCGGGAAGTCCACTGCCTGCAAGCTGGCCGCCCGGTTCTGGGACGTCACCGGCGGGAAGGTGTCTCTGGGCGGAACGGATGTGTCCACAGTGGACCCGGAGACTCTCCTGCGCTCCTACTCCATGGTGTTCCAGGATGTGGTGCTCTTCCGGGACACGGTGATGGAGAACATCCGCCTGGGCCGCCGGGGCGCCACCGACGAGGAGGTGCTGGAAGCCGCCAAAGCCGCCCAGTGTGACGAGTTCATCCGCAAGCTGCCCCAGGGCTATCAGACGGTGATCGGGGAGAACGGCTCCACCCTTTCCGGCGGGGAGCGGCAGCGGATCTCCATCGCCCGGGCACTTCTAAAGGACGCGCCGGTGGTGCTGCTGGACGAGGCCACCGCCAGCCTGGACGTGGAGAACGAGAGTGCCGTCCAGACCGCCCTCTCCCGTCTGCTTCAAGGCAAGACAGTGTTGGTGATAGCCCACCGGATGCGCACCGTGGCGGGGGCCGACCACATCGTGGTGCTGGAGGACGGCCATGTGGCCCAGCAGGGCACCCCGGCGGAGCTGATGGAGCAGGGCGGCCTCTACCGCCGCATGGTGGAGCTCCAGAGCGAGAGCGCCCGGTGGCGGCTGTCGGGTAAGGAATAAAGCAGAACGACTGACAGGCGGCTCCCAACCATGAGCGTCGCCCGCCGGTCGGTTTATTCTTAACAACTTGCCCTATTAGATTTTTTCGGTGAAATATATTCGTCTGCTGCCAAAAACCTTGATTTCATGCGGGTTTGCGAGAGTGTCGTTATGAACATCGGTACCACGTCGCGGCGAGCCCTTGTAGCTCGCCGCGACTTTCTTTTCCGAAAGCCGCGGCTTCGCCTTACGGGCTGCCGCTCCTCCCCGCAAAAAGCCACGCTCGGTTCGGCTGCTCGGTTGCAAGCGCCCTCGCTGACGCCTCACTGTCGCTACCAGCTTTTTGCGGAAAAACCATCGCTCAACGCCCTTGCTCCTCCGCAAAAGCCCTGCGCGCGCCGCGCATTGCAGGGCGCAGTTTCTTTTGGCCGAACCCCCCCCTTTCACTTCCGCTTCATCGCGCGCAGGCGGGCTTTGTCCTCCGGGGAGATGCAGCGGGATTCGAGCATCTTCTGGATCGCCTTGTTGTACGTCCAGTCGTCGAGCGCGGTCGTTTCGAGGAAGGCGAACGTCTTATCGCGGTACTTCGCCATTGCGGTCGCCGCCGCCCACGCCGCGCCCATCTTATAGTAATACGCGTCGCAGTGCGTTTCGTTCAGCACCGCAAGCACGCGGTCGATGTAGTCGTCGGTCAGGAAGTGGCACAGCATGGTGACGGCGAGCACGCGCAGCGTGAACGGCTCCTCAGACGCGCGGAGCGTCATCAGGAACTCCCAGGTCTCCGCCGGGTGCTTTGCGGCCTGCTTGAACGACTGGCAGAGCGCGTCGCAGTTCGCCCAGTTGTCGATGTGCGGGATCGCGCGGGCGAACCAGCCGAGCGCCTCGCCGATCTCCCCGCGCAGGCGGCCGAGCACAAAGCCGTACAGCGTCGTCATCTCCATGCTCGAAAAGTCGCACGATTCGAGAAAACCGCGCGCGTCCTCCTTCGCGATGACGGCCGCCATCGCGCGCAGCTGGGGCAGGCGCACGCCGAGCATCGGCAGCGCGGAATCCTTCGTCAGGGACAGCGAAAATTCGCGGTATTTTTCGTCCCGGCGGCGCTCGAGTTCTTCCTTGATTTCATGCAGATCCATTTTCTTTTCCTCCGAAATATTTTCTTGACAAACTCGTCATATTCCCTTAAACTATTTGGTATAAAAGGGAGTAGCATGCAGAGATATCTGTAATGCAGGCGACAGCACGGCGGAGCCCCCCGCCCGTCTGCATTTTAATTTGCGAGACTTTTATCATGTACCGGGCATGATAGGGTCTTTTTTTATGTAAAAAAGACCCTTTTGCGCCGGAAATCTAATGAAAGGGCTGAACCCCATGGACTTTGTGGACTTTCTTTTTTCCAACGTGTTCAACATCACCTGGCAGCATGCCGTGATGTGGTGTATCGGCGGTATCCTGATTTACCTCGCGATCGCCAAGAAGATGGAGCCTACTCTGCTGCTCCCGATCGGCTTCGGCACGATTCTCGTCAATATCCCGCTCACCGGCGTCATCACGCAGGAGTATATGCACGGCGACGAGATCGGCGTCATCAGCCTGCTGTTTGACTCCGGCATCGGCAACGAGCTGTTCCCTCTTCTGCTGTTCATCGGCATCGGCGCGATGATCGACTTCGAGCCGCTGCTGACGAACCCGAAGCTGTTCCTGTTCGGCGCGGCGGCGCAGTTCGGCATCTTCTTCACGCTGAGCATGGCCCGCCTCTTCGGCTTTGATCTGCACGACGCGGCCTCCATTTCGATCATCGGCGCGGCGGACGGCCCGACCTCCATCTTCGTCGCAAACACGCTGAATTCGAACTATATCGGCGCAATCACCGTCGCGGCCTACTCCTACATGGCGCTGGTCCCGATCGTCCAGCCGCCGGTCATCCGCCTGATGACGACGAAGAAAGAGCGCCGCATCCGCATGGAGTACAAGCCCGGCACGGTCTCGAAGCAGACCAAGATCCTGTTCCCGATCATCATCACGGCTGTGGTCAGCATCGTTTCCTACCGTTCGGCGGCCCTCATCGGCTTCCTGATGTTCGGCAACCTGCTGCGCGAGTGCGGCGTGCTGAACAGCCTCTCTGAAACGGCGCAGAATGTGCTCGCCAACCTCATCACGCTGCTGCTCGGCATCTCGATCACGGCGCACATGACGGCGGAAGAGTTCCTGCGCGTCGACACGCTGCTGATCCTCGCGCTCGGCCTCATCGCCTTCGTATTCGACACCTTCGGCGGCGTGCTGTTCGCCAAGGTCCTGAACCTCTTCGTCAAGAAGAAGGTCAACCCGATGATCGGCGCGGCGGGCATCTCGGCGTTCCCGATGTCGGCCCGCATCATCCAGAAGATGGGCCAGAAAGAGGATCCGCAGAACTTCCTCCTGATGCACGCGGTCGGCGCGAACGTCTCCGGCCAGATCGCCTCGGTTATCGCGGGCGGCATCATTCTGAACCTCATTCACTGAGAAAGGAGCCTATATCATGAACCTGGACTTCGCAGCTTTTGTGGACAGCCTTCAATACATGGGGAAGGGCATGCTCGGTGTCTTCCTCGTGATCATCATCATCATCCTTTCCATCTACCTGATGAACTTCATCTTCAAGCCGAGATCGAAGTAATCGAAAACCGAAAAAACACAGAGCGGGGATCCCGGCCAGGCCGGCGATCCCCGCTTTTTTGCTGCCTTACCCGAAAAGGCGCTTGAGGCTTTCCGCCGAGAAGGCGGCGTCCTCGTGCAGGGCGCGCAGCATATCCTCCATGTTTTCGGCGCTGTATTCGACCTGCTTCGAGTAATCCTTCGTGCAGGTGATGCGGTCCCACGGCGTGAACGCGCCGGTATCCCGCAGGCACTTCGTGTTCATCAGGCAGATGAACCAGACGCTGACGGCGCAGAACTTGACGCGCGCCGAGAGGTTCCCCTCCAGCACGCCGCGCGCGAAGTGGCGGTACAGGAAGTAGACGAGCAGGTTCTCGTAGCCGCCGTCGATTTCGTCGAGATTCACGGCGAGCGACGCGTCGGCGAGCAGGCGGACGGACTCGGGCCACGAATCGTCGTACGGCTCGAGCGCCTCCATGACCTGTAAAAGCGCCTCGCGCGTGTCCAGCGCCGGGCTGTCCGGCAAAACGTCCGACGGCGCGGGCTTTTTCAGCAGCTCCCGCTGCACGCGCACGCCGAAGTCGATGAGCCGGTGCATGCGCACGCGCAGCGGCAGCGAGCGGTCCTGCACGAGGTGGAACGCCTCGTCCCGCAGGCGGAAGATCTGCATGCCGCTGTCCGGCACGGCCGCGGCGTCCGGCAGCTCGCCGACCGTCGTCGTGATGAACGTGATCGGCGCCGTCTGCTCGAACAGAAGGCGGCACGCCTCCTCGCAGCACAGGCCGACGCCCATCTCCATCCGGTCGGCAAACTGCTCGTAGAACCGCGGGTGCTCGCGGCAGATCTCGCACAGCCCGTCGTCGCCGAGCTCGAAAATCACCTCGCAGAGGTTGTCGTCCGTGAGAAACGGGCAGCGCTCGTCCTCCGTCAGCCGGAAGCAGGCCATGCCCTCGGGCAGCTCCTCGATCTGCTCGCGCAGCCGCTCGCCGAACTCGCCCTCGAGCGTCTCGTAATACGCTTTCGTATCGGGGTCTATATCGATCTCCCAGCCCGCGCAGCACGTGTCGCTGCAGGCGGACGCCGTGCAGCGGAACCGGTCGTAAAAATTCGGTTTGACAAATTTCATGTTTCTTCTTTACCCCTGTCTCGTCGTTTTTGCGGGATCGGGCGGGACCTCCGCCGCGGGCAGCTTCGTGCCCGGCTTCAGCACGGCCCGCATGTGCGTCGCGAGCACCTTGCGCACCGGCTCGGGCAGAGGCCCCGTGCAGCGCGCGCGCTCCATCAAAAGCTCCGCCGCGGCGATTGCCACCGCGGGCGTGCCCGGCGCGTAGTCCGTGTAGTACCCGTACGCCTGCAGCGCGCCGTCGTCGTCGAGGCCGGTCAGGAAAATGTCCTCCGGCACGCGCAGGCCGGCCGCGGTGATCGTCCGCAGCATGGAGGCGTCCCAGCCCTTTGAAAAATTGATGATCGCCTTCGGCGGGTTTTTGCGGTGCACGATCTCCTCGAGGAACGCCCCGCGCTCCCGCCACGCCTCGATCGGCGCGAGCATGCGGTTTTCCGGCGGCACCTGCACGCCGAACTCCGCGCAGGCCGTCTCGAAGGCCCGCAGCCGCTGGCGGCCCGGTGCGTAGACCGGCGGGTCCGCCATATAGGCGATGTTGCGCCAGCCGCGCGCGAGCACCTCGCGCGTCGCCTCGTAGCAGGCGCCGAAATTGTCGATATACACGCCGTCGCACGCGATGCCCGCCGGCTCGCGGTCCACGCACACGACCGGGATGCCGCTGCGCCGGATGCTGTTCAGGTACTCCGCGTTGCTGCCGCCCGGCCCGTCGACCGGCGTGATGAACAGCGCGGCGATTTTATACGAAAGCAGGTCGTCGATCAGCCGCCGCTCGCGCTCCACGCTCGCGTCGGAGTTGCACAGCAGCAGCCGGTAGTCGTACTGCTCGGCGATCTTGTCCGCCGTGTAGAACAGCTCGCTGAAAAAGGGCGCGAAGATCTGCGGCACGACCACGCCGATGATGCGCGAACGCGACTTGGACAGGCTGACCGCGATGGCGCTCGGCGAATAATCGAGCGACTCGACCGCCTGCATCACGCGCGCCCTCGTGCCGGCGCTGACATAGCCGGTGTTGTTCAGCACGCGCGACACCGTAGACTGGGACACGCCCGCTTTCTGCGCGACGTCCCGAATCGTAGCCGTTGATACCGTTCCCGCACCCATACCTGTTCCCCCTGCTTTTGCTGATGTTCCAGAAATATATGATATATGCTTTTTACCGGACTGTCAAGAAAACCGCCCGCAATGTTTGAAAAAGGTTTGACATTTCACAAAAACTTGGGTATGATAAGGGTAAATAGACGCGTTGCCTGCTCGTGCGGCGCGCAAAAGTGAAACGACACGCAGAAAGGACGGTCTCAGTTTATGAAATGCTTGAATAAGGTTCTCACAATTATCGGCTGCATCACGGCGATTGTCGCCGTTGTCGCTGCGGCCTTCGCCGTATTTTCGTATTTTGACAAGAAAAAGCAGGACGCAGAGCTGGAGGAGTACCTCGAAGGGGCCATCCAGTAAGCCTATGCGCATAAAAGACAGGGCCGTCCGGTTTTCCGACCAGACGGCCTTTCTGTTTTCAGGCGCCTGCACGGGCTGACGCGGCGGCCCGCCCAAAGCGCCCCGGCCGTGCAGCGGCCGAAAAAAGGGGTTCTGCGGACGCTTTCCCGCAGAACCCCTTTGCTTTTCACGATTTGTCCCCCGGCCGCGCGAACAGGGCCGCCAGGTAGCCGAAAAAGACCGCTGCCGCAATGCCGGCCGCGCCGGCGGTCACGCCGCCGGTGAACGCGCCGAGCAGCCCCTTCTCCGCCACGGCCGTGCGCACGCCCTCCGCAAGCAGGCTGCCGAAGCCGCACAGCGGCACGGTCGCGCCGCAGCCCGCATAATTGATCAGCGGCGTGTACCAGCCCAGCGCGCCGAGCACCACGCCGCCCGTCACATACAGCACCATGATGCGCGCCGGCGTCAGCCTGGTCAGGTCGATCAGCAGCTGGCCGACCACGCAGATCAGGCCGCCGACCACAAAAGCACGAAGATATTCCAAGATCCGGATGCCTCCTTTTGCTGTTCCGCTCCTTCGGGCGGCCTGCGCCGCCGCGAAGCTTCTCCAGTAGTCTGTGCGGAATAGCGCGGTTTATCCGGTACAGACTACAGACAGAACAATGAAACGGAGGTTCAACCATGAAGAAAGTCGCGTTTTTCGATACCAAGCCGTACGACCGCACCTGGTTCGACGCGCTCGGCAAGAACTATGAGATCACCTACTTCGAGGAAAAGCTCAACCACCACACCGCCAAATTCACCGACGGGTTCGACGCGGTGTGCGCCTTCGTCAACGACCGCGTCAACGCGCTCGCCATCGAACGGCTGTACAACAACGGCGTGCAGCTCATCGCCATGCGCTGCGCCGGCTACAGCAACGTGGACGTAAAGGCCGCGTTCCAGAAGCTGCACATCGTGCGCGTGCCGGCCTACTCGCCGCACGCGGTCGCCGAGCACACGATGGGCCTTCTGCTCACGCTGAACCGCCGCCTGCACAAGGCGTACAACCGCACGCGCGAATTCAACTTCAGCATCGTCGGCCTGACGGGCACCGACCTCTACGGCAAGACCGTCGGCGTGATCGGCACCGGCAAGATCGGCCGCACCTTCATCGACATCTGCCGGGGCTTCGGCATGCGCGTGCTCGCCTACGACAAGTTCCCCGCAAAGGACAGCGGGCTCGATTACGTCGAGCTCGACACGCTGCTCCGGGAAAGCGACGTGATCTCGCTGCACTGCCCGCTGACGCCGGACACGCGGCACATCCTGAACCGCGACGCCTTCTCCAAGATGAAACAGGGCGTCTTTATCCTGAACACCTCGCGCGGCGCGCTGATCGACAGCGAAGCGCTGCTGGACGCGCTGAACAGCCGCACCGTGGGCGGCGCCGGGCTGGACGTCTACGAGGAGGAGGCGAACCTCTTCTACGAGGACCGCTCCGACACGATCATCCACGACGATACGCTCGCGCTGCTCGTCTCGCGCCCGAACGTGATCCTGACGGCGCACCAGGCGTTCCTGACCGAGGAGGCGCTGCACAACATCGCCGAGGAGACGATCAAAAACCTCGACGCGTTCTTCTCGGGCGCGCCGCTCGAAAACGAGATCTGCTACCTGTGCGACCGCGACAAGGCCGGGCACGACTGCCGCAAGACGCGCCGCGAGCGCTGCTTCTGACGGTTCCGCCCGTCTTTACCACTCGAGGCCGTAGGGCCAGCCGGCCAGGCTGCCGACGTCGTAGACCTGCGTGTAGCCGAGCGCGGCGAGCTTTTCGGCCGCCAGACGGCTGCGCTGCCCGCTGCGGCAGTAGACGAGCACCGGCGTGTCCGCCGCGGGGATCTGCTCGGCCGCCGTCTCGCGCGTGATGCTGTCCACCGGGAACAGCAGCGCGCCCTTCGCGTGCCCGAGGTTGTATTCCTCCTCCTCGCGCACGTCGAAAAAGCGGAGGTCCGGCTCACTTTCCAGAAGGCTCTTGGCCGCCTCGAAGGAAATCTTTTTGTATTTGTGGTCCATGTTTCTTTCTCCCTTCCCGCGGCACCAAGGCCGCACGCCGTTTCCCGCGTATTGTCCTGCAAACGACGGGGTAAACAAGCTTTGCGAAACGAAAGGCGCAGACGGAATTGATCCGCCTGCGCCTGTTTTGTTGTGTAATGGAACGCCTGATCAGATTTCGACCTGACGGATGATCTCCTTCAGGCACTCTGCGCTCTTTCTCAGAGACGCCTGCTCCGCGTCGTTCAGCGGCAGCAGGATCTTGCTCTCCGCGCCCTTGTGGCCGACAATGTTCACAAGGCTGAGGCAGACGTCGTCGATGCCGTACTCGCCGTTGAGCATCGTGGAAACGGTCATCGTGGTGTCGATGCCGGTCAGGATACATTTGACGATGTGGCAGACCGAAACGGAAACCGCATAGAACGTCGCGCCCTTGCGCTCGATGACGCGGCCGCCGGACTTGCGGACGTACTTCTCGACGTCGTCAAAATCGAGCGGGGGCATGATGCGGTCGGCCGACTCAATGGAGCTGTGGTAATCCTGCACCGGGATGTTCGAGATATTCGCAAGAGACCACGGGACGAACGAGCTGTCGCCGTGCTCGCCGAGCACATAGGCGTGCACGTTGAGCTGGTTGATCGAATAGTACTCCGCGAGGCGCGCACGCAGACGCGCGGTGTCGAGGATCGTACCGGAGCCGATGATGCGGGATTGCGGCAGGCCGGAGCACTTGCAGAAGGTGTAGGTCAGAATATCGACCGGGTTGCTGACGATCAGGTAGATGGCGTCGGGCGCGTAGCGCGTGATCTCCGGGATGATGCTCTTGATGATGTTGACGTTCGTCTGCGCAAGGTCGAGTCTCGACTGGCCCGGCTTTCTCGCGACGCCGGAGGTAATGATGACGATGTCGGAATCCTTGCTGTCCGGATAGCTGCCCGCATAGATCGAGCACGGGCTGCAGAACGGCGTGCCCTGGCGAATGTCGAGCGCTTCGCCGAGCGCCTTGTTGTTGTTGATGTCGATCATGACGATTTCGGAAGCCAGACCCATGACGGTCAGCGTGTAGCCGATGGTTGCACCGACGCTGCCGCTTCCGATGATGGTGATTTTATTCATACTCTGATTCACCCTTACCTTTCAAGCGTTTCGGTCTGCACGGTTTTTCCGCGCGTGTTTTTATTTATTATAGAGGATTTCGCCCTATAAATCAAGAGGGTTTGCGCGCACTCGTCAAATATTTGTCAAATACGTGGCCTTTCCGCCGCCGCGCTTGCCTTCTTTTGACGCATGTGTTATACTGGACGCGAAAATCAGACTGGAGGGATTTCCGATGTCTTTGCTCGTCCGAAAAGCCGCCCCGGCGGACGCCGGCGCGCTGTGCACGCTGTACCTCCACCATCTCACCCAGACGGCGGAGGAAAAGCCGCAGGACGCAGAGACGCGCCGCGCGCTTATCTGTTGAAAATACTTTCTTTTTTGTAGGCGATGTTGGCGAGCCGGCCGTCGCGGCACTTGAAATCGCCGGTGAAGCGGCGCGCGTAGAGGAAATCGCGGCCGATGTACGCCATCGGGTACTGGTCGTCCGTGCCCGCCATGATCTCGTCGCACAGCTCGATCGCCTCGCCGATGATGCGCTTCGGCACCGCGCCGGTGCCGTGCCCGCCGTAGAGCACGTCGAACGATTCGATATGCGACGAAAAGTGCAGCAGGCTCTGCTTGTACGTCTCGACCGTCGTGGAGCCGGGCAGCGCGAGCAGCGTGTTCGGGTTGCAGGCGTCGCCGGAATAGACAACGCGGTGCATGCGGTCGAGAAAGACGAGCGTGCCCGTTGTGTGGCCCGGCACGCCGATGGCCTCGATCTCCACGCCGCCGAGCTCGAACACGTCGCCGTCTCCCACGGGCAGCGTGCGCACGGCGCACCGCGGCACGACGTCCTCCGTTTTCGGCATGAACGCGCCCGCCGGGCGGCCGCGCGTCACAAAGTCGTAGCGGCGCGCGGGGTCGCCGTTTTCGTAGAGCATCTCGATATCCGCCGGGTGCACGCGGCAGACGCCGTACTCGAACGCCGCGCCCGCGTGGTCGACGTGGCCGTGCGTGAGCACGAGCTCCACCGGCAGGTCGGTCAGCTCGCGCACGAAGGCCTTAAGGCTGCCGACGCCCGAAAGACCGTCGATCAAAAGCGCCTTTTCACTGCCCTCGATGAGGTAGCACAGCTCGCCGCCGAGGCCGCCGATCTGCGTGACGTTGTCGAAGATCCTGTTTGCTGTGAAGAATTTGGACATACAAATCACCATTCCTTATTTTTTTGCGCCGGTCGGCGAAGCCGATTGCCGCTTTGTTCGTCGCGGCAAAGGCGCAAATCGTATGTGAAAAATGTATTTTTCACATTAATCACCTTCCCTTATTTTCTGTGCCGGTCGGCGGAGCCGATTCCGCTTTGCCCGTCGCGGCAAAGGCACAAATCGTGTGTGAAAAAGCATTTTTCACACGAACGCCTCCCAAAATGCAATTCTGCCGTCCGGGACGGCCTTTCCCTTTTTCCATTATAAGGCCTTTCCGAAAGAAAATCCACAGAAAAAAAAGCTGCGCGCCGCCCGTATCTTGTGGTTTTCCCGGTTTTCACACCAAGCGGGCGCGTTTTGCGAAAAATCCGGAAAAAACGCTTGCATTTTCGGGGGCAATGTGATATGATTATTTCTGCGTTATTGGAGTTTAAGGCGAATCTATGCCCACCAATACGGTTCAGGCGGTTTCGCCGTACTATAATCCTGTTATCGAGGAGGTGTCTACTGTGCCCAACATTAAATCGGCTAAGAAGCGCGTAAAGGTCACCGCTGCCAAGACCCTGCAGAACAAGATGATCAACTCTCAGCTCAAGACCGAGCTCAAGAAGGCCCACGCGGCGATCGAGTCCAACGCGGCTGACAAGGCGGAGGCTGTCAAGGTTGCCGTCAAGAAGATCGACCAGGCGGCTGCGAAGGGAATCCTGCCCAAGAACACGGCTGCCAGAAAGAAGTCCGCTCTCGATAAGAAACTCAACGCGAGCGCGTAACTTCCAAAATCGCATGATTAAAAGACCGTTCCGATCGGAACGGTCTTTTTT
>DSLFR04102__coassemble_1477_pt1 | contig 12667 bp, 8 predicted proteins | sample DSLFR04102__metabat2_low_PE_023 | metagenome-assembled genome bin DSLFR04102 | reverse complement strand
GGCGGCGCATCCCGTCAGGATGTCAAAATACGCCGCGGGCTCGAGCGTTTCGTTCGTCTGCAGCACGGCGTCCCGAAGCCCCCATTCCGGCTCCGCGGCCATTTCCCGGATCAAATGGTACAAGGGCTCCTCGCCGTTCATCGGCATCTGCACCGCCAGCGTACCGCTCTCCCGCAGCTTATCCATCAGCGCGGGGATCAGCGACGCGTGGTCGGGAATCCATTGCAGGCACGCATTGGAGAACAGGAGATCGTATTGGCCCTCCAGCGCCCGCGCATCGCACAGGCGGAACTGCAGATTCGGGTGCTCCCGCCGGGCCCGCTCGATCATATCCGGCGAGCTGTCGATACCGAGCAGCTCGGCATCCGGGAAAATCCTGCGCAAAACGGCCGTGCTGTTGCCGGGACCGCAGCCGATGTCCACCACGGTCTCCGGCCGCTTCTCCACGACGCGCATGGCCAGGTCCACCGCCGGCTGCGTCCGCTGGTTTTTGAATTTCAGGTACTGGCTGGAACTCCAGTCTGCCATAATGCCACCCCATCCTGTGCGCAAATTCCTATTCTTTATTATAATACGGCCCGTGGGGAAAATCTACGGTCTGCCGGAGAAATTTGCAAATTCCGTCAGGCCGCATCCAAATTGCGGTGCGCCGCACATGACGCCCACAGCACAAAAAAGGCCGGGAGTCCGCTGTTCGGGCGGTTTCCCGGCTCTTTGCTGTGTATTCAAGTGTGCGAAGCCAAAACGGACCGCAACTGTATTTCCGCTGCTGCGCCGTCCTGCGCCATCGCCGCTTGTGGCATCGGATGCATTCCCCGTTTTTCATCCGGCAGTGCCTGTCAAACGCAGGACCTCTTTTACATCTTTTTCCACACCAGAACAATTCCAACGACCGCGCCGATGAGGACGACCGGCGCCAGCCGGACAAACAGCCACTCGAACGCATGGAAAGCCACGCCGACGACGGCGGTTTCCGGATCGCTGTAATCCCAGCCCAGATAGGGACTGTTCAACGCGAGCAGGACTGCGGAAATCACGACCATGACTGCGCACAGTGCGATCAGCAGCCAAAGGATCAGCTTCCGCCTCGCGTTCTTCCTCTGGGCAAGCTGCAGGTTTATGACCTCCAGCTTTTCGGCAATCGCTTTCAGCTCGCCGGCTTCCGGCTCCGCGACGGTTTCGCCGAGCAAGGTGCTCACGGGCGTCTCCAGCACCTCCGCTATGGTGAGCAGCATATCGGAATCCGGAACCGACAATCCGTTTTCCCATTTTGAGACGGTCTGCCGCACCACATGGAGCTTGATCGCAAGCTCTTCCTGTGAAAGCCCCTTCGATTTTCTGACGACTTTGATATTCTCGCTTAACAATAGGATACCTTCTTTCCTCAGTTGTTACCACTATTGTATCGGAACCGGCCCGTTGCTACAAGCAACACGCATTAACATTCGCGTTTTGGGGCTCAATCGCGGCAAAATCAGATAAAAAGTGTATTATTCAAACTCAATGGTTGCCGGGGGCTTTCCGGTGCAGTCGTAGAGCACGCGGTTGACGTGCTTGACTTCGTTGACGATGCGGCTGGTGACCGTCTGCAGCAGGCTCCACGGGATTTCCGCCGCTTCCGCCGTCATGAAGTCGGTCGTCGTCACGGCGCGCAGCGCGACCGCATAGTCGTACGTGCGCTCGTCGCCCATCACGCCCACGCTGCGCATGTTCGTCAGCGCCGCATAATACTGGCTGATCGTCTTGTCGAGTCCCGCCTTTGCGATTTCCTCGCGCCAGATCGCGTCGGCGTCCTGCACCATTGCGATCTTTTCCGGCGTCACTTCGCCGATGATGCGGATCGCAAGGCCCGGGCCCGGGAACGGCTGGCGGCTCACGAGATACTCCGGCAGGCCGAGCTCGCGGCCGGCCTGGCGCGTCTCATCCTTGAACAGGTCGCGCAGCGGCTCGACAATCTCCTTGAAATCCACGTAATCCGGCAGGCCGCCGACGTTGTGGTGCGACTTGATGACCGTGCTCTCCCCGCCGAGGCCGCTTTCCACGACGTCGGGGTAGATCGTGCCCTGTGCCAGGAAATCGACGGCGCCGATCTTCTGCGCCTCTTCCTCGAACACGCGGATGAATTCCTCGCCGATGATCTTGCGCTTTTTCTCCGGCTCCGCAACGCCGGCGAGCTTCTTGTAGAAGCGCTCGCGCGCATTGACGCAGACGAAGTTCATCTCAAACTGGCCGTTCGGGCCGAAGACCGAGCAGACCTCCTCGGCCTCGTTTTTGCGCAGCAGGCCGTGGTCCACAAAGACGCAGGTCAGCTGCTTGCCGACCGCCTTCGCGAGCATCGCCGCCGCAACGGACGAATCGACGCCGCCGGAAAGCGCGCAGAGCACCTTGCCGCTGCCGATCTTCTCGCGCAGCGCCTTGACGCTCGTCTCGACGAAGGAGTCCATCTTCCAGTCGCCCTTGCAGCCGCAGACGCGGTAGACGAAGTTCGAAAGCATCGTCTTGCCCTCCTGCGTGTGGAGCACCTCGGGGTGGAACTGCAGCGCATAGAGCTTCTTCTCGGGCTTTTCCGCCGCCGCGACCGGGCAGTTGTCGGTATAGGCCGAAGCTGTGAAGCCCGGCGCGATCGTCTCGACGTAATCGTTATGGCTCATCCAGCAGACCGTCTCCGGGCTGACGTTGTGGAAAATCTCGGAGTTTGTATCGACGTGCACGAGCGTTTTGCCGTATTCGCGCTCCGGCGCCGTGCACACGTGGCCGCCGAGCAGGTGCATCATGAGCTGGCAGCCGTAGCACAGGCCGAGCACCGGGATGCCCAGCTCGAAAATGGCCGGGTCGATCGTCGGCGCGCCGTCCGTGTAGACGCTGTTCGGGCCGCCGGTGAAAATGATGCCCTTCGGGTTTTCCGCGCGGATCGCCTCAAGGCCGACACGGTAGGAGACGATCTCGCAGTAGACGCCGCACTCGCGCACCCGGCGGGCGACAAGCTGATTATACTGGCCGCCGAAATCGACGACCAAAACTTTTTCATTCTTTGCCATATGAATCATTTCCTTTTCTGGGAATTATTCAACCGTCACGGACTTTGCAAGATTCCGCGGTTTATCGATGTCGCAGCCCTTCATGGACGCCACATAGTAGGCGAAAAGCTGCATCGGGATCACCGAAAGCGAGGGCAGCATGAACGGGCTGATCTTCGGGATATAGAAAACCATATCGGTCTGTCCGGCGATTTCCGTTCTGTCCTCGGTCGCAAGGCCGAGCACCACGGCGCCGCGCGCCTTGACCTCGCGGATATTCGACATCATCTTGTCGAACAGCCGTCCGTCCGTCGCGAGCGCGATCACGAGCGTGCCGTCCTCGATCAGGGAGATCGGGCCGTGCTTCAGCTCGCCCGCCGCGTACGCCTCCGAGTGGATGTAGGAGATTTCCTTGAGCTTGAGCGAGGCTTCCAGCGACGCCGCATAGTCGACATTGCGCCCGATGAAGTACATATCGCCGGCGTTGAAGTACCGGGAGGCGAAGAACTGGATGTTCTCCTTGTGCGCGAGCATCTTTTCGATGAGCTCCGGGATCTGCTGCAGCTCATCGATATAGCGGTCGAGCTCCTCCGCGCTCAGGCGGCCGAGCTTTTCGCCGATGTAGAGCGTCAGCAGGTAGATGACCGCGAGCTGCGTGCTGTACGCCTTGGTCGAAGCCACCGAGATCTCCGGGCCGGCCCAGGTGTAAATCACGTCGTCCGACTCGTTCGCGATCGTGCTGCCGACGACGTTGACGATCGAGAGCACGCGGCAGCCCGCGCGCTTTGCCTCGCGCAGCGCGGCCAGCGTGTCGGCCGTCTCGCCGGACTGGCTGATGATGATCATCAGCGTGCGCTCGTCGATGATCGGCTTCCTGTAGCGGAATTCCGAGGCGACGTCCACCTCGACCGGGATGCGCAGCAGCTCTTCAAACGCGTACTTCGCGACGACACCGACGTGGTACGCCGTGCCGCAGGCGACGATGCAGATCTTCGTAAAGTTCCTGAGCTGCTCCGCCGTGAGCGTGATGTCGTCGAGCACGACGCGCCCGTTCCGGATGCGCGGCGCGATCGTATCGCGCACGGCCTTCGGCTGCTCGCAGATCTCCTTCATCATGAAGTGCTCGTAGCCGCCCTTTTCCGCGGCTTCGATGTCCCACTCGATGTGCTCGATCGTCTTTTCAACCGGCTCGGCGTCCGGGCTGAAGAACTCGACCGCATCGCGCGTGAGCACCGCGATCTCGTTGTCCTTCAGGCGGTAGATGTCGCGCGTATGGGAGAGGATGGCCGGAATGTCGGAGGCGATGAAGTTCTCCCCCGCCCCCACGCCGATGATCAGCGGGCTGTCCTTGCGCACGCAGAACAGGCGGTCCGGATACTCGGTGCTGATGATGCCGAGCGCGTAGCTGCCCTCCACCTTGGAGATGACCTTCGCGATCGTCTCCAGGATATTGCCGCGGTCGTAATACTCGAGCATCTGCGCGACCACTTCGGTGTCCGTTTCCGAAACGAACTGGACGCCGCGGCGCATCAGATGGTTTTTGAGGTACAGGTAATTTTCGATGATGCCGTTGTGCACGACGGCGAACTTGCCGCCCTCGCTTGTCTGCGGGTGCGAGTTGACGTCGCTCGGCGCGCCGTGCGTCGCCCAGCGCGTGTGGCCGATGCCGAGCGTGCCGGCGACCGCCTTGCCGCCCTCGATCAGCTCGCTGAGCACGCGCAGTCTGCCCTTGGCCTTTGCCACGCGGATGCCGTTCTCCGAAAAGACCGCGACGCCCGCGGAATCATACCCGCGGTATTCGAGCTTTTCCAGTCCCTCCAGAAGAATCGGCGCCGCCTGATTGTCTCCGATATAGCCGACAATGCCGCACATAATCTATCCCTTCCTTTCTTTCAAGCTGCCGCGCGTTTCGCGGCAGAGCAGGGAAAGCGGGCGACCGAAGTGCCCGCTTTCCTGTTTTCAGCCATTATCTGTAAATAATGTCCTCGCGCGCCGGGCCGTTGGATACCATGGTGATCGGTACGCCGATGTGCTTTTCGGCGAACTCGACGTACTTTCTCGCGTTTTCCGGCAGATCCTCATACTTGCGGATGCCGCCGATGTCGCACTTCCAGCCCGGGAGGACTTCAAGCACCGGCTTGCAGCGCTTGAGCTCCGTCGTCGTCGGGAAATAATCGATGCGCTTGCCGTCGAGCTCGTACGCCACGCAGACCGGGATCTCATCGAGATAGCCGAGCGCGTCGAGCACCGTGAAGGCCACGTTGGTCGCGCCCTGCGCCGCGCAGCCGTAGCGCGCCGCAACGAGGTCCAGCCAGCCCATTCTTCTCGGGCGGCCGGTCGTGGCGCCGTATTCGCCGCCGTCGCCGCCGTGACGGCGCAGCGCGTCCGCCTCGTCGCCGAAGATCTCGGAGACGAATTCGCCCGCGCCGACCGCGCTCGAGTACGCCTTGACGACCGTGACGATCTCGCGGATCGCATACGGCGGGATGCCGCCCGCGCCGATCGCGCCGAAGCCGGCGAGCGGCGAGGACGAGGTGACCATCGGGTAAATGCCGAGGTCCGGGTCCTTCAGGGAGCCGAGCTGACCCTCGAGCAGGATCGTCTTGCCGGCCTTCACGGCGTCGTGCAGCAGCGTGAACGTATCGGCAACAAACGGCTCAAGCGCCGCCTTGTATTCCATGAGCTTTTCGTAAATTTCCTCGCGGTCGAGCGGCTCGACCTGATAGAGGTCCTTGTACAGCACGTTCTTGAGGTCGAGCACGTGGTCGATCTTCTCCATCAGCGCGTCCTTGTCGTCGAACAGCTCGCTGACCTGGAAGCCGATCTTCGCGTACTTGTCGGAGTAGAACGGCGCGATGCCGCTCTTCGTGGAGCCGAAGGATTTCGCCGCGAGGCGGGCCTCCTCCATGCCGTCGAGCGCCTTGTGGTACGGCATGACGATCTGGCAGCGGTTCGAGACCACGAGGTTCGGCATGGGTACGCCGCGGTCCGTAACGGCCTTGATCTCATTGATGAAGTTCTCGACAGACAGCGCTACGCCGTTGCCGATGACGTTGATGATATTCTTTCTGAAAATGCCGGAGGGCAGCTGATGCAGCGCAAATTTGCCGTACTCGTTGATGATCGTGTGGCCGGCGTTGCTGCCGCCCTGAAAACGCACGACGATGTCCGACGTCTCCGCGAGCATATCGGTAATCTTGCCCTTTCCCTCGTCGCCCCAGCAGGCGCCGACGATTGCCTTTACCATAATCGTTCAAGCCTTTCTTTCATGTATATTTTTTGCGCCGCCCCGCTATGCCCCGCAGCTGCGGGAAAGCCGGGCGGGCCCGGATTACAGGTTGATTTCGGCGGTCTCCGTTTCCAGATCGGCATAGCGCTCCAGAACCGGCTGCACCGTCTCCTTGAGGAAGATCTCCGTCTGCCGCGGCGCGCGGCCCACGTACTTGTGCGGGTCGACGATCCCCTTGAGCTCCTCGAGCGTGACGCCGAAGATCGGGTCGCCCGCGATGCGCTCGAGCAGGTCGTTCTCGCCGCCCTCTTCCTTGATGACCTTCGAGGCCGCCATCGAATGCACGCGCACGTGCTCGTGCAGCTCCTGACGGTCCGCGCCGCGCTTTGCGGCGTCCATCATGATGTTCTCGGTCGCCATAAACGGCAGCTCGCGGCGGAGGTGCTGCTCGATGACCTTCGGGTAGACGACGAGGCCGTCCGCCACGTTCATCACGAGGTTCAGGATCGCGTCGGTCGCGAGGAACGCCTCCGGCACGCTGATGCGCTTGTTCGCCGAGTCGTCGAGCGTGCGCTCGAACCACTGCGTCGAAGCCGTGATGGCCGGGTTCAGCGCGTCGACCACGACGTAGCGCGCGAGGGACGCGATGCGCTCGCTGCGCATCGGGTTGCGCTTGTACGCCATTGCGGAGGAACCGATCTGGTTCTTTTCGAACGGCTCCTCGACCTCCTTGAGGTGCTGCAGCAGGCGGATGTCGTTCGAGAACTTCGCCGCGCTCTGCGCGATGCAGCTCAACACGTTCAGCATCTGGCTGTCGAGCTTTCTCGGGTAGGTCTGGCCGGAGACGGCGAAGCACGTCTCGTAGCCCAGCTTCTCGGCGATCTTGCCGTCGATCTTCGCGGCGAGCTCGTCGTTGCCGTCAAAGAGCTCGAGGAAGCTCGCCTGCGTGCCGGTCGTGCCCTTCGAGCCGAGCAGCTTCGCCTTGCCGATCTGGTACTCGACGTCCTCGAGGTCCATCAGGAACTCCTGGATCCAGAGCGTCGCGCGCTTGCCGACGGTCGTCGGCTGTGCGGGCTGGAAGTGCGTGAAAGCCAGCGTCGGCAGATCCTTGTATTCCTCCGCGAACTTCGAAAGCACGCGGATGACGTTGACAAGCTTTTTGCGGACGACCTTCATCGCCTCGGTCATGATGATGATATCGGTATTATCGCCCACGTAGCAGCTCGTCGCGCCGAGGTGGATGATGCCCGCCGCCTTCGGGCACTGCTGGCCGTAGGCGTAGACATGGCTCATCACGTCGTGGCGGACTACGCGCTCGCGCGCTTCGGCGACCTCATAGTTGATGTCGTCGGCATGCGCCTTGAGCTCGTCGACCTGCTCCTGCGTGACCGGCAGGCCGAGCTCCATCTCGCTCTCCGCCAGCGCGATCCACAGGCGGCGCCACGTTTTGAACTTCATATCCGGAGAGAAAAGGTATTTCATCTCCTTGTCGGCATAGCGGGAGGAAAGTGGGGATTCGTAGTTGTCTCTCATTCGATCGATCTTCCTTTCTGCTCTGGGACCGCCGCGCCGCACGGCGAAAGGCGGTCTGTATTCTCGGAACCAGGAACACATTCCAATACATGATAATTCTATAAAAAACCGCAGCGATTGTCAATCTTTTTCCGAAAACCACAGCGCAAGGATTCGTACAAATTCCGCCGCACACAGCGCCAAATACTGGCGTTTTCACAGAAAAGGCGCCAGAGCTTGCAGGAAGAGAGATGCGTTCATGCAGAATCCGCATTGCGTTCTTGAATTTTTTACACAAAGCATATTGCAAATTTGCCGCAGACGTGATAAAATAACTCCATGTTCCCCACCGGGAGACATGCTCGGTTTTGCAGGATTCCGTTTCGGAAGTTGCGTTTCACCGGGGTTCAGATCTTATTTTAGTGCAAGGAGCGATTCGAAATGTCTTATGTAAGCGAACAGCTTGCCGAGCTCAAGCGGCTCAACGCAAACGAACCTGAGTTTATCCAGGCGGCCACCGAGGTCCTCACCTCCCTGGAGCCTGTCATCGAGGCCAACCCGCAGTATGAGGCCGCCGGCATCCTGGAGCGCATCACGGAGCCGGAGCGCCAGATCAAGTTCCGCGTGCCGTGGGTAGACGACAACGGCAAGGTCCATGTCAACCGCGGCTACCGCGTGCAGTTCAACTCCGCGATCGGCCCGTACAAGGGCGGCCTGCGCCTGCACCCGTCCGTCAACCTCGGCGTCATCAAATTCCTCGGCTTCGAGCAGATCTTCAAGAACTCCCTGACCGGCCTGCCGATCGGCGGCGGCAAGGGCGGCTCCGACTTCGACCCGAAGGGCAAGAGCGACCGTGAGATCATGGCGTTCTGCCAGAGCTTCATGACGGAGCTCTACCGCCACATCGGCGCGGACACGGACGTTCCGGCCGGCGACATCGGCGTCGGCGCCAGAGAGATCGGTTATCTCTACGGCCAGTACAAGCGCATCCGCAACTGCTATGAGGGCGTGCTCACCGGCAAGGGCCTCACCTACGGCGGCTCGCTCGTCCGCACGCAGGCGACCGGCTACGGCCTGCTCTACTTCACGGATGCGATGCTGAAGAAGAACGGCATGGACATCAAGGGCAAGACGGTCGTCATCTCCGGCGCCGGCAACGTCGCAATCTATGCGGCGGAGAAGGCGATCGAGATGGGCGCGAAGGTCGTCACGATGTCCGACTCGACCGGCTGGATCTACGACGCCGAGGGCATCGACCTCGCGGCGATCAAGGAGATCAAGGAAGTCAAGCGCGAGCGCCTGACCGCTTACAAGGCGTACCGCCCGAACAGCGAGTACCACGAGGGCAAGGGCGTCTGGAGCATCAAGTGCGACATTGCGCTCCCCTGCGCAACGCAGAACGAGCTCAACGAGGAAGACGCGAAGATGCTCGTCCAGAACGGCGTGCAGGCGGTCGCCGAAGGCGCCAACATGCCGACGACGCTGGAGGGCACCGAGGTGTTCCTGAAGGCCGGCATCCTCTTCGGGCCTGGCAAGGCGGCGAACGCCGGCGGCGTCGCGACCTCCGCGCTCGAGATGAGCCAGAACAGCGAGCGCCTCTCCTGGAGCTTCGAGGAGGTCGACGCAAAGCTCAAGGGCATCATGGAGAACATCTTCAAGAACGTCGACGCAGCGGCCGAGAAGTACGGCCATGCGAAGAACTACGTCGTCGGCGCGAACATCGCCGGCTTCGTCAAGGTCGCCGACGCCATGCTCGCCCAGGGCATTGTCTGATTGGGGCATTTTCTGATCCTGCACATACAGCAAAGCGCTGCAAACGAAATGCGTTTGCAGCGCTTTTTGCATCTGAAAACTTCCCCCGTCCTCTCCGTTCGACAGGGAAAAAGCCACTCAAAGGCATAAGGAAAGCACACGCCGGTTTCTCTGAAACGGAGGAGCAGACACGTGTGCTTTCTCTATTTTGCCGTTATAATCTTACGCCGGGCTGCGCGTCAGCCGGGATACTGATGCCGCTCCAGCCGGCGGAACAGCCGTGCGAGGACGATGATCGCCGCCGCGGCGAGAATGACCTCCGCCACAAGCTGCGCATACGCGAGGCCGTACAGCGGGAAGATCCAGTTCAGGATGAACAGCGCCGGGATCTCCAGCACGATCTTGCGCAGAACGGCAAAGATGAACGCTTCTTTGCCGAGGCCGCAGGCCTGGAACACGCCGACCGCCAGGAAGTCCATGCACAGGAACGGCATGGCGAGGCACATGCCGCGCAGGAACGACGTGCCGTAGGCGACGATCTGCTCGTTATCCATAAACATGCGGACGAGGTCGCCTGCAAACACGAGATACGCGATCATCACGAGGAAAAGGAAGGAAAGCGAGATCCGCGCGGTGAAGAAAAAGGTCTTTTTCATGCGCCGCGTGTTGCCGCTCGCGTAGTTGTAGCTGATCAGCGGCATGATGCCCTGCGAAATGCCGAGCGCCACCTGGAACGGCACCGTGTTGATCTTCTGGGCGATGCCCATCGCCGCCACGGCGTCCGAGCCGAAGGAGGCCGCGAAGTTGTTCAGCACCGTCATGCCCGTCACGTTGAGCAGGTTCTGGATCGACGCCGGGATGCCGACGCCGCAGACGCCGCGGACGATGCGCATCGTCGGGCGGAACTGGCGCGGATTGATGCAGACGTAGGTGCGCCCGCGCCGGACAAAGAGCAGAACGAAGAAATACAGGCAGGCCACGCAGTTCGAGATGAAGGTCGCGCAGCCGGCGCCCGCCGCGCCGAGGTTCAGGCCCCACGGCAGGACGAAAATCGGGTCGAGCAGGATGTTCAGCAGGCAGCCGCTCATCGTGCCGATGCTCGCGTGCAGCGACGCGCCCTCCGCGCGGACGAGGTAGGCCATGACCACGTTGAGGATCGCCGGGGCCGCGCCGAAGCTGACGGTCCACATAAGGTATCCGCCGGTCGCCTGCGCCGTCTCCGCATTGGCGCCGAGCACGACGAGCAGCGGCGCGCTGAACACGGTGTAGAGCACGGAGAACAGCAGGCCGCTGAACAGCGCGCAGTAAAAGCCGAACGCCGAGCTCTTGTACACGGTGTCCATATCCTTGCTGCCGAGCGCGCGGCTCATCATGCTCGAGCTGCCGACGCCGAAGAGGTTGTTGATCGCGTTGAAGGCAAGCAGCACCGGCGCCGCCAGCGTGACCGCGGCATTCTGAATCGGGTCGTTCAGCATGCCGACGAAGTAGGTGTCCGCGAGGTTGTAGATCACCATGACGAGCGAGCTGATCACCGTCGGGATCGCGAGCTGCATGACCGCCTTCGGTATCGGCATGTTTTCAAATAATTCTGTCTTTTTTGCGTCTTCCATTAAAATTACCAGTCCCTTTCCTTCCACTCCGGATCACAGGCGCGCGAACGCCCTGCTTGCCGGCGGCACGGATGCGCCCATGCCGTTTTGCATTCATTCTGTCCCTGTCGTATTCCGCTGCTTTCCGCTCAGCCGAAGCGGTCGAGAATCAGCTTGCAGCAGCCGTAGATCCCCGCGTCGTTGCCGAGCGATGCGAGCGCGAAGCGCACATCGCGGTTCGGATAAAACGCGTATTTCAAAAATCCCTGCCGGACGCCCTCGAGCAGCGGCGCCCCGGCGCGGGAAACGCCGCCGCCGATCACGACGGCTTCGGGGTCGCTGACCGTGCAGCCCGCCGCGAGGAAAAAGCCGAACGCGTCGTACACGGTCTCGAGCGCCGCTTTCGCCGCAGTATCCCCGGCGGCCGCGCAGTCGAACACCGCCTTCGCCGTCAGCTTGTCCACGTCGCGCATCGCGCTCACCGCATCGGGGTGCGCGTCGAGATACTGCTTTGCAACGCGAACGATGCCGGTCGCCGAGGCGTACTGCTGCACGCAGCCGTGCCGGCCGCAGGCGCAGGCCTCCGGCTCGTCCCGGTTGATGACCATGTGGCCGAGCTCGCCGCCCGCGCCGTGCGCGCCGGCGATCAGCTTGCCGTCCGCGATCACGGCGCCGCCCACGCCCGTGCCGAGCGTGACGAACAGCATATCCCTGCAGCCCTTGCCGCCGCCCATCCAGTACTCGCCGAGCGCCGCGACGTTGGCGTCGTTCGCGCTTTCAACCGGGAACCCGGAGATCCGCGCCAGCGCCTCGCTCACGTTGAAAACGCCCCAGCCGAGGTTGACGCAGCGGTTCACCGTGCCGTCCGCCGTGACGGGGCCGGGGATGCCCGCGCCGATGCCGAGCACATCCGCACGGTCGATGCCGCGCCGCGCCATGCAGTTTTCGACGGCCGTCGTGACGTCGCGCAATACCGCCTCCCCCTCGTCCTCGATCACCGTCGGGATCTCCCATTTTTTGAGAAGCGCGCCATCCGCCTGGAATAGGCCGAGCTTCACGGTCGTGCCGCCGATGTCCGCGCCGAATACATACTTCATTTTTCCTTCCACCTCTTGTTTCTGATCGCCGCTTTTCATCCGGCGTTGTTTTCCTCTGCGTCTGTTTGCAGCGCTTCCGCCCAGGATGCGCCGAAAGCGCGGATCGACGGATACCGCTCGCCGCGTGCATCGCGGACCGCCTTTTCCGCCGCCCGGTAGGCGGCCTCGCCGAGCTGCCAGTCCGCCCTCGCGCGGCTGTAGCCGCCGAACAGCGCGAAGGCCATCGCCCCCATCGCATACACATTCGACACCTCGTCGATGACCGCACCGCGCGTCAGCTCCTCGGGCGACATGAATTTCAGGCTGCCCCACATCCGGCCCATTTCGTTGACGAACGGCGCCTTGCGGTAGCAGTCGATGTCGCACAGCAGCGTCCTGCGGCTTTCCGCATCGTACAGCACCGCGCCGTCGTAGAAGTCGACCGCGGCATACCCTTTTTCCGCCGCGTGGATGTGGAAGCGGAGGATGTCT
>DSLFR04102__coassemble_1379_pt1 | contig 13400 bp, 14 predicted proteins | sample DSLFR04102__metabat2_low_PE_023 | metagenome-assembled genome bin DSLFR04102 | reverse complement strand
AAAAGGTCACGCTCGCGTCGCCTGTTCGCTTGCAAGCGCGCGCACGACGGCTTTGCGCTCATGCTGTTGCATGTTCCTAAACAGAAAAAATAGAGAAAGCCGACCACTTTACCGTGATCGGCTTTCTCTTCAAATCTGGGGTGAATGATGGGACTTGAACCCACGGTCTCCAGAGCCACAATCTGGCGCTTTAGCCAACTAAGCTACATCCACCATATGGCGCGCCAAAAGGGACTCGAACCCCTGACCTACTGCTTAGAAGGCAGTTGCTCTATCCAGCTGAGCTATTGGCGCTTATCGCAGGCGCCCTTGGCGCTTTGTCCCTTTTCCGGGCTGGAGCGGGTGATGGGAATCGAACCCACACGACCAGCTTGGAAGGCTGGGATTCTACCATTGAACTACACCCGCACATTTTGCGACACTCGGTATTATAGCACAGAAGTATGGGTTCGTCAACTGCTTTGACGACTTTTTTCAGATTTTTCGCGTGAAATTTCCGCCCGCCCAAAAGACGCATTGACAAAAACCGTCTTATATGATACGATGTTTTTGCAAATCGGGAATGCCGCGGATCCGCGCCGGGGCTTCTCTCTGAAAGGGGGCTGCGGTATGGCGGCAGACCGGAAGGCCGGGGCGCTTCCGCTTCAGGAGGCCTTTGAGAAAAGCGCGCTCTTTGCGGGGATGGACGCCGCCGAAAGCGGCGCGTTCCTGCGGGAATTCCACCGCGGGGAAACGATCAGCGCCGTGCAGGACGGCGCGCCCTGCGTCGGCGTGCTGGCGTTCGGCGAGGCCGACGTCTACACGCGCGGCGCGTCGCCCGGCGCGCGGCAGAACGTCTCGACGCTGCACGCCGGCAGCGAGTTCGGCATCTGCAACGTCTTTCTGGAGCGGGAAATGCCGACGTACCTGCACTGCAAGGTGCGCACCGGCGTCGCGTTTTTGCCGACCGCGCGGTTCATCGCGCTTTTGGAGCGGGACAGCGCGCTGCTGCGGCGCTACCTCGCGCTGTGCAACCGGAAGATCCTGTACCTTGCCGACAAGGTGGAGCTGATGGGCATCCCGACGTGCGGCGCGCGTCTCGCGGCCTACCTGCTGCGGCAGGCCGACGAGACCGGCTTCGCGGAGATCGACGTCTCCAAGGAGCAGCTCGCAAAGTACCTGAGCGTATCGAGGGCCAGCCTGTTCCGGGCGCTCGGCGCGCTCACGGCGCAGGGGCTCATCGTGCCGGAGGGCGCGGGCTACCGAATCACAGATCCGACTGCGCTCGGCCGCATTTAGCGGCGGCGCTGAAAAGCTGAAAATTGAAAAGAGAAAGGAATGTATCTTTATGAAAAAAATTGCAGCCGTTTTGCTGGCGGCGCTCGTCTGCGTCGCGTCGTTTGCGGCGTGCGCGCAGACCGGCGGGGAATCCGCCGCGGAGCCGTCTTCAGAGGCTACGCAGGCGCCGGAGTCGTCCGCTTCGGAAAGCACGGAGAGCGGGGAAGATTCCGACACGGTTTCGGTCACGGCGGAGCCGGCCACGTACGCGGTGGCTTCCCTGAAGGGCCCGACGACGATGGGCATGGTCAAGCTGATGCAGGACGCCGAAAACGGCGAGACCTTCAACACCTACAACGTGACGATGTACGGCACGGCCGATGAGATCACCGCGGGCATCGCGAACGGCACGATCGACATCGCGAACGTCCCGTGCAACCTCGCCTCGGTCCTCTACAACAAGACGGGCGGCGCGATCTCCGTCGCGGCGATCAACACGCTCGGCGTGCTGTACGTCGTGGAGACCGGCGACACGATCCAGTCCGTCGAGGACCTGCGCGGCAAGACGATCTACTCGACCGGCAAGGGGACGACGCCGGAGTACAGCCTCAACTACATCCTGCGCGAAAACGGCATCGACCCCGAGACGGACGTGACGATCGAGTACCTGTCCGAGTCGACCGAGGTCGCGGCGAAGCTCGCCGAGGCGGAGGACGCCATCGCGGTCCTGCCGCAGCCGTTCGTCACGACGGCCATGATGCAGAACGAAAACCTGCGCATCGCGCTCAGCCTGACGGACGAGTGGGACAAGCTGCAGGGCGAGGGCGGCAGCACGCTCGTCACGGGCGTCACGATCGTCCGCAACGAGGTGCTCGAGGAAAACCCGCAGGCGTTCGCCGAGTTCCTGAAGGAATACGAGGCGTCGATCGAGTACACCGAGACGAACCCGGAGGAAGCCGCCGCGCTGATCGCCGGGTATGAGATCGTGCCGAAGGAGCCGGTCGCGCTGCAGGCGCTGCCCTACTGCAACATCCGGTTCATCAAGGGCAGCGAGATGCAGGAGAAGGTCTCGGGCTATCTCGAGGTCCTCTACGACGCGGCCCCGGAATCTGTTGGAGGTACACTGCCCGATGACGCCTTCTACTATTCGGAATAAGCGCGTAAAAAGCAAGAAGCAGAAAGCCACGGCCACCCTTTGCGCGGTGGCTTTTTGGCTTTTGGTCTGGCACATCGCGAGCGTGGCCGTCGGGTCGGAGATCATTCTGGTTTCGCCGCTCGGCGTCGTCCGCACGCTCTTCGACGTGGTCCGCGACCCGGCGTTCCTGCCGACGGTCGGCTACTCGGCCGTGCGCATCATCGGCGGCTTTTTCATCGCGATGGCGCTCGGCGTCGTGCTCGGCTGGGTGTCGTCGCGCTTCTGGATCGTCGAAACGCTCCTGCGGCCGATCACGGCCGTCATCAAGGCGACGCCGGTCGCGTCGTTCATCATCCTCGTTCTGCTCTGGTTCTCGAGCCGCAACCTGTCGGTCATCATCTCGGTGCTGATGGTTTTCCCGGTGATCTACACGAACACGCTCGAGGGCATCCAGAGCGCGGACCCGAAGCTGCTCGAGATGGCGAAGGTCTTTCACATGTCGGCGCCGCGCCGGCTGCTTTACGTCTACCTGCCGGCGGTCATCCCGTTCTTCGTCTCGGCGTGCTCGGTCTCGCTCGGCCTGTGCTGGAAGAGCGGCATCGCCGCGGAGGTCATCGGCATTCCGGACGGCTCGATCGGCGAGCTGCTCTACAACGCGAAGATCTACCTGCAGACCGGCGAGCTGCTCGCCTGGACCGTCGTGATCGTCGCGGTGAGCGTGCTCTTTGAAAAGCTGTTCATGCTGCTTCTGCGCGCGGCCGTAAAAAAACTCGGGATGGGAGGCGTTCTGCGTGGCAAAGGTTGAAAACCTGACCGTGCAATACGGCGGGACCGCCGTGCTCGAAAACTTTTCGGCGGAATTCCCCGACGGCGGCGTGACCGCGGTCTCCGGCCGGTCGGGCTGCGGAAAGACGACGCTGCTCGCGGTTCTGCTCGGCCTGCTCCGGCCCGACGGCGGGACGGTCTCCGGGTTCCGGCAGCCGAGCGCGGTCTTTCAGGAGGACCGGCTGCTGCCGTTCCTCAGCGCGGAGAAGAACATCGCGGTGACGGCCGGCTGCACGGAGGCGGAGGCCGGCGAAGCGCTGCTTTCGGTCGGCTTCGACGCGGCGGACCGCGGGAAGCGGGCGTTCGAGCTTTCCGGCGGCATGGCGCGCCGCGTGGCGATCGTCCGGGCGATGCTGGCGCCGGGCGACGCCGTCCTGCTCGACGAGCCGTTCAAGGGGCTGGACGAGCGCACGCGCGCGCAGGTCGTCCGCTTCGTCTGCGAAAACCGCCGCGGCCGCACGATGGTCGTCGTGACGCACGACCCGCGCGACGCCGAGGCGCTGCACGCCGCGCACACGGTGCAGATGGGCGGGCGGCCCGCACAAACGGATAAACATGCGTAAAAGCAGCGGAAACCGCTGCTTTTTGTTTTCCTCCGGCCGCTTTGAAAAAATTCCTCAAAAAATCGGTCCTGACTCTGGAAAATCTGTGGAATCGGTGCTATAATCGGGTTCACCGACCGTCTTCCTCTGTTTTTATGCGATTTTCCTATTCCGCCTTCGCCGACCGGCGGTAGACAAAAAGCGAAACCGCGGCCGTGGCGGCCTCCGCGACCCAGAACGCGTTCCACACGCCGACCGGGCCGAACAGCCGGCTGAGCAAAAACGCCGCCGGCAGAATGACGACGATGTACCGGCACAGGGAGATCACGAGCGAGGGCGTCCCCTTGCCGAGCCCCTCCAGCGCGCCCGAAGCCGTCACCGAGACGGCCGAGACGAAGAAGCCTGCGCTGATGATGCGCAGCGCGGTCTCCCCGGCGCGGATGGTCTCCGGCGTGTGCGTGAACAGGCCCATCAGCTGCCCCGGGATCACCAGGCAGACCACCGTGCCGAGCAGCATGATCGCGCCGCTCATGCACAGCACGACCCGGAAGATCTGCCGCACGCGCCCGTGCTCGCCGGCCCCGTAGTTGTACCCGATGACCGGGCGCATGCCCTGCACGATGCCGTTTGCCGGCAGGTAGAGGAACGTCTGCAGCTTGTAGTAAATGCCGAGCACCAGAATGTAGACCTGCGAATACGCCGCCAGAATCGCGTTGAGCGAGGAGATCAGGATCGACGGCAGCGCGAGGTTCAGGATCGCCGGGACGCCGATCGAATACAGCCTTTTGACCATTTCCCCGCGCGGCACGAGGTGCTTTGCGCGGATGTGCACCGAGATCGGCCGGGCGAAATACAGCGCCAGATACACGGCCAGCGTCAGCAGCTGCCCGATGCCGGTCGCCAGTGCCGCGCCCTCGATGCCCATCTCCGGGAACGGCCCGAGGCCGAAAATCAAAACGGGGTCGAGCAGGATATTCGCGATGCAGCCGCTCAGCATGGCGGCCATCGTCGCCTTCATGCGGCCCACGGCCTGAAACAGCTTTTCGAAGGTCAGCCCGATCTGGATGATCAGCGTGAAGGCAAACGCCACGGCCGAGTACCGCACGCCGAGCTCGACGACGGCTTCCGAATCGGTGAACATCCGCAGAAAGACCGGCATCACGGCGATGCCGCCGACCGTCAGCACCACGCCGTGCACGCACGAAAGCACAAGCCCCTGCGTGGCCGCCATGTCGGCCCGGTCAAAGTTTTTCGCGCCGAGGTGAAAGGCGATGACCGCGTTGATGCCGACGCCGAAGCCGATGGCCACCGCGTTGATGAAGTTCTGGATCGGGTAGACCAGCGAAAGCGCCGTCATGGCGTCCTCACTGATCTGGGCGACAAAGAAGCTGTCCACGATGTTGTACAGGGAGTTGACCAGCATCGAAAGCACCATGGGCAGCGCCATCGAGAGGATCAGCGGCAGCACCGGTCTTTCTTTCATAAAGTTTTCGTTCATATTCGCGCTCCTGACTGTTCTCCGGCGGATCTCCCGGCACAGAAAAAGCCACACAACTGCCCAAGCGGACGGTTGTGTGGCGAAAAGAAGACAAAACCCGGAAAAATCCACCCAAAAATTTTCAGTCGTTATTATAAAGCCTATCGCGCCGCCTGTCAAGCGCCGCGCGCCTGTTTTCAAAAGCGAGGGAACCGCTCAGGAAGCCGCGCCGCTTTCCGCCTGCGCGGCCCGATTGATGCGCAGGTAAAAGACGACCGCCGCAACGAGCGAGACCGCGTCGACGATCGGCTGCACCATCATGCAGCCGTACAGCGGCAGGAGCCCGTCGAGAAGGAAGAGCAGCGGGATGTCGAGCACGCCCTTGCGCAGCACCGAGCAGACCAGCGACGCCTTCGCCTTTCCCATGGCCTGAAACTGGATGATCATTGGATAGCACACCGCCATCAGCGGCATCGCCGTCACCATAATCCGCAGGAACGCGGCGCCGTACTGCCGCGTCACCGCGTCGTCGATGAACAGCCCGACGAGCGCGGGCGCAAACAGCTCGTAGCACACGAGGCAGAGCAGCGCAAAGGCCACCGAAACGAAGCAGCCGAGGCGGAACACATCCCGCCGGCGGCGGTGATTGCCGGCCGCGTAGTTGTAGGCCAGCAGCGGCAGCAGGCCGTTGGCGACGCCCATCGAGAAGTAGAGCGGGAGCTGGTCCAGCTTCTTCACGATGCCGAGCCCCGCGATCGCCGCCGTGCCGTACGCCGAAACGAAGTGCATCTGCGCCGAAACCGCGACCACGGTGAGCGCATACTGCACGGCAGAGGGCAGGCCGACGGAAAGGATCCTCGGCAGTTGAACCCGCGTATACCGCAGGTGCCGCACGTCCAGAGAGACGAGCGTTGTCCGCCGCCTTACCAGCAGGTAGACAAGGAAGAACAGCATCGCCGCGATGTTAGACAGCGCCGTTGCAGCGCCTGCGCCGACGGCGCCGTACCCCAGAAACGCCGGCAGGACAAAGAGCGGGTCCAGCGCGATGTTCAGCAGGCCACCGAACGAAACGCCCGCGGCCGCCGCCACCGCGCCACCCTCCGCCCGGATGAGGTTGGCGAGCAGCGTGTTCAGGATCGTGGCCGGGCCGCCGATGACGACCGTCCATTTTGCGTAGCCGAAGGCCAGCGCATACGTGTCCGCATCCGCGCCGCACAGCGTCAGGATCGGCGACGCCAGCGCCAGAAACGCCGCGGAAAAGGCACAGCCGCCGATCATCCCCCACCAGAACGAAATGCCTGCCGTTCGGCGCGCCCCCTCCGTATCCCGCTGCCCGAGGCAGCGCGCGAGCAGGCTCGCGCCGCCGACGCCGAAGAGATTCGAGATCGCCGTCAGCATCAGGAACGACGACGAGACGACCGTGACCGCCGCCGTCTCGTTCGGGTCGTTCAGCATGCCGACAAAATACGTGTCAGCCAGATTGTAGATCAGCGCGATCATCTGCCCCGCAACGGCGGGGATGATCTGCTTTTGCACCGCGCGCCGCACCGGCATGCGCTCAAAAATTTCGGTTCTCTTTTCCGCCTCTGTCATGGATGCCCCATTTCCTTTCCGCCCCGTGTGTTTCCGGCGCCCGCCCGCAGCCGATGCGGCTCAGCGGTGCTCCGCCTACTACCATACCACAATCTGCGCGAAAAGTCACGAAAAAACGAAGCGCGCCGGGTCCTGCGGCTTCAGCTTTTGCAGGGTCTCCCCGATGTCCCCGTCGATGCAGATCGAGCGGTCGGCGATTTCCCGCGGGGCGCCGGCCTGCCCGCGGTTGACGCAGGCGTACACGGCTTCCGGGTTTTCATACGCCATCTGCCAGAAGGGATACTTGATGATGCCCGGCGTATTGTAGCCGACGCCGAGCTCCAGAAACAGCGTGCGCCGCCCCTTCCGCGTCCGCAGGAAATGCGCGTACCGCGCCGCCGCGCTGTGCCAGCCCGCATCCTCGACAAAGCGGTCGTCGGCGCGCAGGTTCATCGTCAGCGGGCGGCCGCAGTGCGGGCAGACCGGCAGCAGCGACGACGGGATGCGCATCCCCGCCTGCCGCCGCAGCATTTCGCGGACCGCCGCTTCATTCTCAAACGTCTCGCTGCAGCACGGCCCGCTGCACTGGAACAGGCCGTAGTCGCCCTGCGTGTAAAACAGCCGCGCCTTATCGAACCCGGCCTTCTGGAAGCAGTGGTCCACGTTGGTCGTGAGCACGAAATAATCCTTGTCCCGGACCAGCGCCAGCAGATCCGCATAGACGGGGCGCGGCGGCTCCATGTAGCGGTTGCAGTAGATATACCGGCTCCAGTACGCCCAGTACGTTTCGGGCGCGTCGTACGGATAAAAACCGCCGGCATACATGTCGTGGAATCCGTATTCCGCTTCGAAATCGGAAAAATACCGCTTGAACCGCGCGCCGCCGTACGTGAAGCCCGCCGAAGTGGAAAGCCCCGCGCCCGCGCCGACGACCACAACCTCAGCCGCGTCGAGCGCGCGCCGCAGCGCCTCCGCCTGCGCCGCAGGACCTGCCGCCGGGCGCACGCCTCCGTTTTTCTCCATCACTGCGCACCCCCTTCATTCTCCGTGTCCAGCCGCCGGACCGCGGGGTGCAGAATCGGGTCGCCGCCGGTGATGTGCCATTGAAAGGCAAAATACTGTTTCATGATGAAAACCTCGCTTGCTCTATGGAACCGGTAAAACCGGATTGCTGGTAAAGGGTCCCGGCGGGGATCCCGCCTTTTCCGTATTCCACGCAGACAGATTGGAAAGTGCCATTTTGATTACCTCCGTTTTGTATTCAGCGGGTTTTCGCCCCCTGTACTTTTTATTTTAGCGGTTTTTTCCGCGCCCACAAGTACGCACTTTTTTGTTACCCAGTTACCTCCCGGTGCCTTTTGCTTTTTCCACAACCGCCCTGCCGCGCTGTGGAAAGGCGGCGGGGTTTCCTGAAGACGCAAAAAGCGGACAGCTTTCGCTGCCCGCTTCCCGCGCTGATGATTATTCAATGGAAATCCGGTTCGGCTCCGGCAAAGCCTTCGCTTCCTTCTTCGGAACCGTCAGCTTCAGGATGCCGTCCTCAAACTTTGCACTGATATCCTTCTCCGTCACATCCTCGCCTACATAGAAGCTGCGGCTGCACGCACCGCTGTAACGTTCACGGCGGATATAACGGCCATCGTTGTCCTTCTGCTCTTTATCAAGGCCTTTGCTTGCGCTGATGGTCAGATAGCCGTTCGAGATCTGAGCCTGGATCTCCTCCTTCTTAAAGCCCGGCAGATCGATGTCCAGCTCATAGGCGTTATCCTTTTCGCGCACATCGGTCTTCATCAGGGCTCTTGCATGTTTGCCGTAAAGCGGATTGTGATGAGAGAACACCGGCATCATTTCAAACGGATCTTCGAACATCTCATCAAACAGGTCTTCACCAAAAAGTCTAGACAACATAAGTCATTCCTCCAATCATATTTGGCTCGTAGAACGCTGGAGTTGTTTTCTCGGCTGTGCGAGCTTTTGCTGTCCGGCATCCGTTTTTGCGGATGCTTTTTTTGGTTTTCTGCACCTCTTTCAAGGTACACTTATATTATATACCGAAAATTAGCACTGTCAAGAGGAGAGTGCTAATTTTAACAAAAACGTAACAATTTAACTTTTTTAAAAGTTCGCGATCCGCGATTTCTCTGCCGGCGCGCCGCATCGCCCGCCGCAGCGGCCCCGCTCACTTGATCGTCTCGCTGCTGTTTAAAATCGAAACGCTGTACAGGAACAGGACGTCCTGGTCGTCAAACGCGATGAAGCGGTCGAGCAGCGCGGGGGAAATGTAGCGGATGTCGACCAGCGTGATTTTGGCGTAGCCGTCCACGAGCAGCGGCGCGAGGCTGCTGCCGAAGGAATCCCGGAACAAAATCAGCGCGCGGTCCGTGGTCGCGCGCGGGTTTTCGATCGTAAGCAGCGACTTGGAGCCCGACAGGAACAGTTCGTACGGGTCCCGCCCGCCGGCTTTTTCGAGCGCATAGACCGGGATCGTCTCTCCGGTCTCGTAATCGTAGACGGTGCAGCTTTCGAGCGCGGGCGTCTCGAGGTAGCACAGCGTATCCGGCTGCAGCGGCAGCGCCGACTGCCCGCTGTACACGCCGTAGAACGGCGCTTCCACGTACTGCACGGTGTATTCGCCGGGGATTGAGGTGCCCATGCGCTCCGCCAGAAGCTGCGCCACGTCCGTGATCTTCTCCTGCCGCCAGTGCGTGTCGGTGCGGTAGTAGTCCGCGAGCTCGAGCGCCGGGGCGAGGTCGATGAATTCGGCAAACGGCGTCTTTTCCCGAACCCGCGCGGCAAACGCTTCATAGTCGATGGCCGGATACCCGTTTTCCTCCGCCATGAAGAAGTTTTTATCGGGGATCAGCGCGAAGAACACGCCGCTGTCCCGCCCCGCCAGGTACCGGTCGTACACATACTGGAAGCGCCCCGCGGCGTAGTCGACCGACGCCGTGTCCATCGGGTAGTCGAGCTTTGCGGCATACCCGTCCTGCACGTAGATGCCGTTGTTGTCGCCCTGCCCGAGCGCGTACAGCGAAACGCAGGCCTTCACCGCGCGGAAGCCGTCGCGCAGCGGGAACTGGTCGAGCGCATACGTCTCGAAATCCTCCATGAAGTCGCCGGAAAGCACCGCTTCCGCGTCGGCCGCGGGCAGCTGCGCCAGCGGCCGACGCTCGCTGAGCGATTCCGCCTGCGCGGGCTTCAGCAGGTTCCACGCAAAAAAGACGAAGACAAACAGCGCCGCCGCCAGAACCACCGCGGCATTTTTAATCTTTTCCGCCATGCTGCGCCCCCCTTAAAACCGAAAATACAGGAACGGGTTGAACGAACCGTCCACCAGAAACGCCGTGCACACGACAAGCAGCGCGAGCAAAACGACCGGCTCCGCGATCTGCAGCGCAAGCCTTCCGTACCGGCTGCGCTGCGCCGCTGCCGCGATGCGCTGCGGGACCGGCGTGGCGCCGACCGCCGCCGCCGCAAGCAAAACGAAATTGCTCCGCAGCGCGTAAAGGCTCTCGGCCGTAGCGGCCGGCAGGCCCGCGCCGCCGAACATGGACGCCAGCGTCGAGGCCGCGCCGCCGAGGCTGGAAGCGTCGAAGATCACGAAGCCGAGCACGACGAAAAACAGCGTGTAAACCCAGCCGAGCGGCTTACACCGCGTGAGCCGCGGCAGCAGCCACAGCTTTTCCAGTATGAGCAGCGCCGCAAACCAGAGGCCCCAGACGACGAAGTTCCACGCCGCGCCGTGCCACAGCCCGGTCGCCATCCAGACGATCAGCAGGTTCAAAAGCCAGCGCGGGCGGCTGACGCGGTTCCCGCCGAGCGGGATGTACAGGTAGTCGCGGAACCAGGTGCCGAGCGAAATATGCCACCTGCGCCAGAACTCCGTCACGCTGCCCGAAACGTAGGGATGGTCGAAGTTTTCCGCAAAGCGGAAGCCGAAAATGCGCCCGAGGCCGATCGCCATGTCGCTGTAGCCCGAAAAGTCGAAGTAGACCTGCAGCGCATACGCCACGGCGTACAGCCAGACGTACAAAACCGACTTTTCCCCCGACGCCTTGAACGCCGCGACCAGCTCGCCGAGCAGATTCGCGAGCAAAACCTTCTTCGAAAGGCCGAGGATGAACCGGCGCACGCCGACCGCCGCGCCCGCCAGCGTGTGGCTGCGCGCGCCGAGCTGCGTTTCGATATCCGCATACCGGACGATCGGCCCCGCGATGAGCTGCGGGAACATCGCGATATACAGCGCGAGGCGGATGAAATTTTTCTGCGCGCCCACGCTGCCGCGGTACACGTCGACCGCATAGCTCAGAATCTGGAACGTGTAAAAGCTGATGCCGATGGGCAGGGCGATTTCGAGAAGCGGAACCGAAAGCCCCGTCGCCGCGTTGAAGTTCTCGATCAGAAAATCGGCGTACTTGCAGTACCCGAGCAGCCCAAGGCTGAAAAGCACAGAAGCGGTCAAAAACAGCTTTGACCGCTTCATTCCCCGGTATTTCTCGATCAGAAGGCCGAAGACGTACCCCTGCGCGATGGAAACCAGCATGAAGACCAGGTACTTCGGCTCGCCCCATCCGTAAAAAAACAGGCTCGCCAGAAGCAGAACGCTGTTTTTCAGGCGCTTCGGCGCCGCGAAATACAGCAGGAGCACGCAGGGCAGAAAGTAGTACAGAAACGAAATGCTTGAAAACAGCATGCCGAACGCTCCGGTTCTGCGGCGGTCAGGCCGTGATCGGCTCGTCGACCAGCGTCTCGGCCGACGGGTAAGCGGCCGCGAGCTTCGTGTGGAACGTGTCCACGATCTCCTCCGAGCCGAAGCAGGAAACGATGTAGTCGCCGACCTGCGCGATCACGAGCTTATCGGGAAAACCGCAAATCCACTGCCGCTGCTGGATGTTTTCCTGCAGCGCCTTGGCGACGTCGCCGAGCGTCTGCGCGTCCTTCACGTGGAACGCGCCGCAGGTGAACGTGTTCGCGTTCATCATATGCACCATCGAGGCCGCTTCGTCGATCCGGTCCGCCGAAGCCGCCGGGAAGCCCAGCGTCGCGTCAAGCGCGTCCGTGTTGGAGACGTCGAACTTACCGGGCGCGTCGGTCACCATGCTCTCCTCCGAGAAGTCGCCGCCGGCCACCGCGAATTTTTCATCCTCCGCGTAGCTGTCCCAGACGGTGCGCAGCAGTGCCTCCGCACTTTCGATCGAAACCTCCTGCTCCGAGGCGGACGACGCCGCACCGCCCCCGGAAGCGCCGCCGCTGCAGGCGGAAAGGCTGAAGATGACGAAAATGGCCAGAACGGCCGAAACAAACTTTTTCATTCTAAAATCCTCCGATCGGGCCATAGGAGCCCTATTTTGACTGGCTGCGCGGCGCCCCGCCGCGCGCAATGGTTTTATTATCTGCAGGAAAGCCGCCCGCATTCTTCGAGCCGCGCTTTCGCACGCGGCAGCGCCGGGAATTTTCCACAGCGTCACCGCAGCTTTTTCGTGAAATAGAGGTTCAGGTCGTCGTCGTTGACGCAGGCCGCATACGGCGCGAGCGCTTCGCCCCGGTACCATACGCCGGCGCCGTCCGGGATATAGCCGCGCTTCACGTACATGCGCTGGGCGGAGCCGTAGCCGCTGTGCAGCCCGACGCCGATGCAGACCGTATCGCTGCGCGCCGCGGCCAGCGCTTCGGCGGCGTCCATCAGCGCCGTGCCGATCCCGCTGCGGCGGTGCTTTTCGAGCACGCCGAAATCGACGATCTCCGGCCAGTCCGTATTCTCATACGGCGGAAAGGCCTTGAAATACAGGTTGATGTAGCCGACCGGCGCACCCGCGAGCGACGCACAGAGCGCAATGCAGCGCCCCGCCGCCGCGTCGCGCAGGCGCATGTCGTACTTCTCGCGCGTCGCGCCCTGCCAGCCCTGCGCGATTTCGCCGGCGACGATCGGCTCGACGTCCGCCGCGCACAGATCGCGGATGACGAGCGCGCCCCGCGTCAGATAGACCGTTTCCGCAGTCATTTCCATACTTCTTCCTCCCGTTCCTGCTGCGGCGTGCTGATCACGACCGACGACCGCGGCGCGGGCAGGCCCTCCGCCTCCGAAAAATACCGGAGAAGCCGGTCGGCCGCCGCGCGGCGCATCCGGGCGCTGCCCGCCGGGAAAAGCGCAACGTGCACCGCAATCCCCCGCGCCTGCGCCGGCTCCGTTTCGATCCGGTAGTAGGCCGGGTCCGTTTGCAGATGCAGCGCGTCCAGCAGCGTGCGCTGCACCGCGCGGAGCGCCTGCACCCGGTTTTCCGCAGGCCACGCCCCGCTGAATGTGATTCTCACCATACCGCACCTCCGCAGTGGCTCTATCATACCATCGTGTCAAATGTTTGTCAACAAAAGCACCCCGCAGTCTTGAAGCTGCAGGGCATTGCGTCTTTGCAGAAACATATCCGGAAACAAAAAAACAGCTTACGCTTTTGCGTAAGCTGTATATAAAGGGCAAATACCCTGAAAACTGAATAAAGGAGAAGCGGATGGAAGGAGAAGTGCGCGCAATCTTGAAGTTTTCAAGAAGATGTATGGTCAAGCCCTCGACCTATTAGTACTGCCAAGCTGAACA
>DSLFR04102__coassemble_1321_pt1 | contig 13829 bp, 15 predicted proteins | sample DSLFR04102__metabat2_low_PE_023 | metagenome-assembled genome bin DSLFR04102 | reverse complement strand
CACACGATTTGTGCCTTTGCCGCAACGAGCAAAGCGACAATCGGCTTCGCCGACCGGCACAAAAAATAATAAGGAATGGTGATTAAAATGCAGAGTAGAACACTTGGAAAAGACCTGACGGTTTCGGCGGTCGGCCTCGGGTGCATGGGCTTTTCCCATGCTTACGGCGCGCCGACCGACGAGCGCGAGGCGGTCCGCCTGCTGCGCGAAGCGGTGGAGATGGGCTACACGTTTTTCGACACGGCCGAGGTCTACGGAACGCCGGAGGACCCGCACGTCAACGAGCGTCTGGTGGGCGAGGCGCTGCAGCCGGTCCGGAACCGCGTGGCCATCGCGACGAAATTCGGCCTGCGGTTCGACTTTGAAAGCGGGAAAGTGCCGCTGCCGCTGATTCCGGATTCCCGGCCGGAGACCATCCGCCGGTCCGTCGAAGGCTCGCTGAAGCGGCTGCGCACCGACCATATCGACCTGTATTTCCAGCACCGCGCCGACCCGGCGGTTCCGCCGGAAGAGGTGGCGGGCGTCATGGCCGACCTGATCCGCGAGGGAAAAATCACGCACTGGGGCATTTCGGAGGCGGACGCGGACTATCTGCGCCGCGCGCACGCGGTGTGCCCGGTGACGGCGCTGGAGAACCGCTATTCGATGATGGCCCGGCAGTATGAGGAGATCTTCCCGCTGCTCGAAACGCTGAACGTCGGCCTTGTGGCCTTCTCGCCGATGGCGAACGGCCTTTTGACGGGGCGCTACGGCAAGGGCGAGCGGTTCGACCCGAAGACCGACTACCGCGCGGCGATGCCGCAGTTCACGGACGCGGCGATGGACCAGAACCGGGCGCTTCTGGCGCTGCTGCGCCGCATGGCCGAGGAGAAATCGTCCACGCCGGCGCAGATTTCCCTGGCCTGGATGCTCTGCAAGAAGCCGTGGATCGTGCCGATCCCGGGCACGCGTCGGCCCGAGCGGATGCAGGAAAACGCCGGCGCGGCGGAGGTGCGCCTCACGCCGGACGAAGTGCAGGCGCTGGATGCCGCGCTGGACGGCATGAAAATGTCGGCCGTGTTCGGCGTCGCAAAATAAAGCTGCAGCGCAGCACAGGGAAATTTTACCGAATAATAGTACAAAAACCGACAATCCGTCGCTGCTTTTTTGAGGGAAATATGGTATAATTGCTCTTGAAACAAAATGGCAGCCGGATTGGGTCGGCAATTCGCATCAATCGATACAAAATTCTGGAAAGGACGTATGAACGATGGAATTCGCAACTTTGAACAACGGGATCCGGATGCCCATGGCCGGCATCGGCACCTTCCTGCTGACGCCGGACGAGGCGGAGGCTTCGGTCAAAAGCGCGCTGGCGTGCGGCTACCGTCTCATCGACACCGCCAACGCCTATGTAAATGAAAAGGCCGTCGGCAGAGCGATGAAGCAGTCCGGCCTGCCGCGTGAGGAAATCTTCCTCGAGACCAAGCTCTGGCCGAGCTTTTACGAGCAGGACGACGCCGTCGACAAGACGCTGGAGCGCCTCGGCACTGACTACATCGACCTGCTTCTGATCCACCAGCCGGCGGGCAACTACGTTGCCGGCTACCGGCAGATGGAGAAGGCCTACAAGGCCGGCAAGGTCAAGGCGATCGGCCTTTCAAACTTCACGCCCGCGCAGATCCGCGAAATTCTCGCCATCTGCGAAGTGAAGCCCGCCGTGCTGCAGACGGAGGTGCATCCCTACTCGCAGGAGAAGGAGCTCAAAGCGTTCCTCGACGGCGAGGGCATCGTGATTCAGGCGTGGTATCCGCTCGGCCACGGCGATAAGGCGCTGCTTGAGGAGCCGCTCTTTGCGGAGCTCGGCCGGAAGTACGGCAAGAGCAGCGCGCAGATCATCCTGCGCTGGCACATCCAGGACGGGAACATCGTCATCCCGGGCTCCAAGAACCCCGACCACATCCGCGCGAACTTCGACCTGTTCGATTTCGCCCTGACCGACGAGGAGATGGAGAAGATCGCCGCGATGGATCAGAAGAAGCGCTACTACACCAGCACGCCCGAAATGCTGAAGCGCTATGCGGAGATGGTTCCCCCGGTCGACGACCAGAAATAAGCGTGCCGGGACAACAATAACTGTATGCTGTAAAAGGAGTGTTTGCTATGCGAAAGAGTTTTGGTGTGAAATCGTGGTTCTACCCGCTGCCGGTGCTGATCATCGGCACCTACAATGCGGACGGCACCGCGGACGCGATGAACGCCGCGTGGGGCGGCCTCTATGACGCCGACAAGGTGGAGCTCTGCCTGAGCGCAGGCCACAGAACCACGGCGAATATCCGCGAGAAGGGCGCCTTTACGGTCAGCTTTGCGGATGCGGCGCACGTCGTCCCCGCCGACTACGTGGGCATGGTCTCCGCCAATTCGGAGCCGAAGAAGATGGAAAAGTCCGGCTTCCACGTCACGAAGAGCGAATTTGTCGACGCGCCGCTGATCGACGAGCTGCCGGTCGCGCTCGAGTGCGAGCTGATCCGGATCAACGAGGACGGCAACGTCATCGGCAGAATCGTCAACGTCAGCGTCGATGAAAGCGTTCTCGGCGCGGACGGCGGCATCGATTTTGCGAAATTCCGTCCCATCGCGTTCGAGCCGGCGCACAGCGCCTACCATGTGCTCGGCGAAAAGGTGGGAGACGCCTTCCGCGACGGCGGAAAGCTGAAGTAAGGGGGCGCCTATGGAACGGCCTTTTGTCGTCTGCCACATGCTCGCCTCGCTGGACGGGAAGATCGACGGGGCGTTTTTCGGCGCGCCGACGCGCTGATCGTGCATAAAAAATATCCGAAAACGGGAGGAAACAGACTATGGAATACGCAACCCTGCAAAACGGGATCAAAATGCCGCTGGAAGGCTTCGGCGTCTTTCAGGTGCGCGACAAGGCGGAGTGCAAGCGCTCCGTGCTGGACGCCATCCGCGCCGGTTACCGGCTGATCGACACGGCCGCCTCGTATACGAACGAGGACGCCGTGGGCGAAGCGGTGCGGGAAGCCATCGCGGAAGGGCTCTGCACCCGCGAGGAGCTCTTCATCACCTCGAAGATGTGGGTGCAGGACATGGCGAACTACGAGACGGCCAAGGCGGCCATCGACGCTTCGCTCGAAAAGACCGGCCTCGAATACCTCGACCTTTACCTGCTCCACCAGGCCATGAAGGACTACTTCAGCGCCTGGCGCGCGATGGAGGATGCGTACCGCGCAGGAAAGCTGCGCGCCATAGGCGTTTCCAATTTCTATCCGCACGTCCTGACGAATTTCTGCGAGACCGTGGAGATCTGCCCGATGGTGAATCAGGTGGAGCTGCACCCGTATTTCGCGCAGGAAAAGGCGCTCGAAACCATGCGGTACTACAAGGTGCAGCCCGAGGCCTGGGCGCCGCTCGGCGGCGGCCGCTACAACCCCTTTGAAAATGAGATGCTTCAGAATATCGCGGCGGCGCACGGCAAGTCCGTCGGGCAGGTGCTGCTGCGCTGGAACGTGCAGCGCGGCGTGGTGGTCATCCCGAAGTCCACGCACAAGGAGCGGATCGAGGAGAACATCGCGATCTGGGACTTCGAGCTGACGCCGGAGGAGATGGCGCAGATCAGCGCGCTCGACCAGGGCTATGTCGGCACGGCGGTCAAGCATTTCGACCCGGAATTCGTGCGCATGTGCAACGGCAGAAGAATTCACGATTGAGGAACGGAGGATCGCTATGGCACAGACAGTCACCCTGAACAACGGCGTCCGGATGCCCATGCTCGGCTACGGCGTGTATCAGGTCAGCAATGCGGAGTGCGAGCGCTGCGTGCTCGACGCCATTTCGGTGGGGTACCGCGCCATCGATACGGCCCAGTCCTACGGCAACGAAGAAGCCGTCGGCAGCGCCGTGCAGAGGTGCGGCGTGCCGCGTGACGAGCTGTTCCTCACCACGAAGGTCTGGATTTCGAACGCGGGCTACGAGGCGGCGAAGGACTCCATCGACCGTTCGCTCCAGAAGCTCAGGACGGATTACATCGACCTGCTTCTGATCCACCAGCCGTTCGGCGATTACTACGGCACCTACCGCGCGATGGAGGAGGCCTACAAGGCCGGGAAGCTGCGCGCCATCGGCGTCTCCAATTTCTATCCCGACCGACTGATCGACCTGTGCCAGTTCGTCGAAGTGACGCCCGCGGTCAATCAGGTAGAGACGCACGTGTTCCAGCAGCAGAAGACCGCGCACGAATACATGGAAAAGTACGGCGTGCAGCACGAATCGTGGGGTCCGTTTGCGGAGGGCCGCAAGGACTTTTTCTCGAACCCGGTGCTGACGGAGATCGGCCGGAAGTACGGCAAGTCTTCCGCGCAGACGGCGCTGCGCTTCCTGCTGCAGAGCAACGTCGTGGTCATCCCGAAGTCCACGCACAAGGAGCGCATGGCGCAGAACATCGACGTGTTCGACTTCACGCTCAGCGAGGCGGACATGGAGGCGATCCGGAAGCTGGATGAGGGCGAGAGCCTGTTCTTCTCGCACTACGACCCGGCCACGGTGGAAATGCTGACCAACATGGGCAAAACCCGCAAGGCTTGATTGCAGGGGACAGGGCCTGGCCGCAGGCGCCTGTCCCTTCTGTTTTCAGAAAGGGGTTTTCAATATGGCCGTTTCGGGAAAGAGAATTTTGGCGGCGGCGCTCGCCGCGGGCATGGCGCTTCTGTTCACCGCCTGTGCGGCGGACGGGGGCGCGGCGGAAAGCGGGGCGGGTTCCGCGCCGTCCTCTGCGCCGGCCGGCTGGACGGACGCGGAGATCGACGACGTCCTGCAGGCGGAGATCCCGCCGGACGCGTACTTCAATGCGCGCGGCATTTACGGCAATTATCACGGCGGCAACGTGCTGTTTGAGGATCCGGACATTCTGCAGTGGATCGTATCGAAAAGCAGATGAGCGGCCGCACGGCGCACGAGTGGATCGGACATTATCTGGCGCAGGCGATGCAGCGCCTTTCGGGAAAGCCGAAATAGCCGGATTTCTCGCTGCTCCGCGCCCCGGCTTGAGCCGGATGAACGCTTTTTTGACGCGCTGAAATTTATGTGAAACGGCGGACGTTTCCCCTGCGGAGACGCCCGCCGTTTTTTCTTTACACGCCGTTCGTTTGCCGCTATAATGGAGAAAAAAGGAGGCGTGCATGTGGAGCGGATTGTAAAGGGGTACTGCGCGGACGATGCGCTACGGCGCAGCTTCGACGCGCTGGCGCAGCGGACGTTCGGCCTCACATTTGAGGACTGGTATCAAAACGGCTTCTGGGGCGACGACTATGTGCCCTATTCGGTCGTTGTGGACGGCGCAGTCGCGGCGAACGTCTCGGTGAACCGGACGGACTTTGTGCTCGACGGCGAGAAAAAGCGGTTTATCCAGCTCGGCACCGTGATGACGGACGAGCGGTACCGCGGCCGCGGGATGATCCGCCGGCTGATGGCGGAAGTCGAGCGCGACTGTGCGGGGAAAGCCGACGGCGTTTACCTGTTTGCGAACGATACGGTGCTCGATTTTTACCCGAAGTTCGGCTTTCGCCGGGCGGCGGAGGTCCGCTATGCCAGAGCGCCGGAGCCGTGCGGCGCGGCAAGCGCCGTGCGCGTGCCGATGCGGGACCGCGATTCGTGGGACCGGCTCACGGCGGTGATCCGGTCGAGCGCGCCGTGCGGCCGCTTTTCGCTCTGCGGAAACACCGGCCTGCCGCTCTTCTACGTCTCGAAGTTTATGCAGGACTGCGTGTACCGCGTCGCGCCGGAGACATACGCGGTCGCCGAGCTGGAGGACGGCGTGCTGCACCTGTATGCGGTCTATGCGGAAAAGCAGCCCGCGCCCGAGGCGGTCGCCCGGGCGTTCGGCGGCGCGGTGCGCCGGGTGCAGCTCGGCTTTACGCCGCTGGACACGACCGGCTGGGAGGCGGAGGCCGTACATGAAGACGATACGACGCTGTTCGTGCGCGGCGCGGGCTTCCGCGACTTTGAGCGGCGCGGCCTGATGTTTCCGGTGCTCGCGCACGCGTGAATTCGATTATAGGGGAGGCATACATTGTGCATCAGGGGATTTTTCTCGGGGATGAAAAGGCGATCAACAGGGTATATCCGGAGGCGGTGCGCGCGGCGCTTGCAAAAATCTGCGCGCTGACGGAGACCGTGTACACAAAGGCGGCGGTGCTGGACGCGCCGGAGCGCTTTGCCAGTACGGCTTACATCTTTTCGACATGGGTGGATATCGGCCTTTTCGAGCCGGAGGATCTGCCCGCGCTGCCGCGCTGGACGCTGCGCGCGCTCGCGGAGCTCGCCGCGGTTACAGCGCTGTAGAATGCAGGAAACGCTTGGCGAAAATTCATTTTTGCGCTGCAGATCGAATTTTCTCTTGAAAAATTGCAGATTTTTACGTATAATATTTCCGAAAGGTTCATGTGCGGCGCATGCCGCGTGGAAATTTACAGCAAGGGAGTTTAAAAATGATTCGAATCGGCATTGCAGGATACGGAAATCTCGGCCGCGGCGTGGAAAGCGCGCTGGCCGGTACAAAGGATATGGAGCTCGTCGGCATTTTCACGCGCCGCAGCCCCGAAACGCTGCAGACAAAGACCGGCGCGCCGGTCTACGCGATGGCGGACGCCCCGGGCATGGCGGACAAGATCGACGTCATGATCCTCTGCGGCGGCAGCGCGAACGACCTGCCGAAGCAGACCGCGGAGCTCGCACAGTATTTCAACGTGGTCGACAGCTTCGACACGCACGCGAAGATCCCGGAGCACTTTGACGCCGTCGACGCGGCGTGCAAAAAGAGCGGCAAGCTCGGCATGATCTCGGTCGGCTGGGATCCGGGCATGTTCTCGCTGAACCGCCTTTACGGCCAGGCCATCCTGCCGAACGGCAGCGACTACACGTTCTGGGGCAAGGGCGTGAGTCAGGGCCACTCCGACGCGATCCGCCGCATCCCCGGCGTGCAGGACGCGCGCCAGTACACGATCCCGGTCGAGAGCGCGCTCGAGCGCGTCCGCGCCGGTGAAAACCCGCAGCTTACGACGCGCGAGAAGCACACGCGCGAGTGCTTTGTCGTCGCGAAGGAGGGCGCGGACCTTGCCGCCATCGAAGAGGCGATCGTCACGATGCCGAACTATTTCGCGGACTACGACACGACCGTGCACTTCATCAGCCAGGAGGAGCTCGACCGCGACCATGCGGGCATCCCGCACGGCGGCATCGTGTTTCGCACCGGCACGACGGGCCTGAACGGCGAGCACAAGCACGTCATCGAGTACAAGCTGACGCTCGACTCGAACCCCGAGTTCACCTCCAGCGTGCTGGTCGCCTACGCGCGTGCGGTCTACCGCCTGCACAGCGAGGGACAGACCGGCTGCAAGACCGTCTTCGACGTCGCGCCGGCGTATCTCCATCCGGAAAGCGGCGAGGCGCTCCGCGCAAAGCTGCTGTAATCGGCGCGCAGGGACCGGCGCAGGGCGCTGTGCCGGTCCGCACCATATAAAATAAAATCGGGCATTTCGGCGGCAAAGCGTTCGAAATGCCCGATTTCTTTATAGCGGTGTTTTTACGATTCCGCGGCCTTGTTGACGCAGGCGACGGCGTTCAGGCTGCGCGGGTAGCCGATATACGGCAGGCACTGGGAGACGAGGCGGATGAGGAAATCCCGGTCGTTTCCGAGGTTCATGTTGCCCTTGGCGTGGCTAGTGAGCTGCGGCTCACAGCCGCCCTGCGCGGCCAGAAAACAGAAGGTGATCATTTCCCGCTGGGCGAGCGTCAGGCCGGTGCGGGTATAGTAGTCGCCGAAGCAGTTGGCGGCCAGCCAGCGGTTGATGTGGCCCGCCTTCCACGCTTCCAGCATCTGCGGGCCGAAGATGTCGGCCTGCGCCTGCGCGCCCTTTTCAAGCCGGTTTTCCATGGTGGTCGTGGACTGGCCTTCGAGCGGGAGGGTCACGCCGCGCTGCGTCAGAATCTCGTTTGTGCATTTCAGAAAAGGCAGCACGCGGCCGATGCCGAGGTAGTCGACAGCCTGATAGACGATCTCCTTGACCATCACGGGCGTCACGCCCGCATCCAGCGCGGCGGGCAGCATTTCCTGAAACGCGTCGACGCCCTGGCAGCCGAGCAGCGTCGCCAGAATCGCCATATGCCGGGTGACGGGGTCCAGCGTCTGGCCCGGTTCGTTCACGACCTCGTCGAAGGTGAAGTGCGCAAAGCGCTCCATAAATTCCGGGTCGGTCTTCCGATAATTCTCCATCATAAAGCAAGCTCCTTTCGATTTGCGGGCGCAGGATGCCGCGCCGCGCCTTTTTACTGCAGCTTCGAATACGCTTCGTCGTCCACCGGCTCCAGCCCCACGGTGCTTTCGCCGGGCTTTGTGAGCGGGTTCAGATACGAATTCCCGATAAAATACTGCGCGAAGGCGGTGTTGGCCGCACAGCCCCCAGCTTTCGTATTCCCGGAGGATCTCCATCGGGATGTTGTAGCGTTCGCTCGCTTCCTTGATCGTCATACGCACTCCTCTTTTCAGCCGGTTTCGCAGGTTGTCCAAAATAAAGCGTTTCGTTTGGAACATCTTCATTGTAACGCGCCGCAAAAGGAATGTCTAATGCTTATCTTAAATCCTGATTTATTCCTGAAATGTATTTTTCGAAAGCAGGCACGCCGGGGCAGGGCAGAAATGCGCATTCCGCACGGCGGCCGGTTTGAAAAGTGCCGCACGAGCACCGGACAGTGCCGCAGCGCTGCCGGCGAGGCGGCACCGCTTAAAAATGCCTGACAGCCATAGCTCGAAATGCAGCATAAGTATTAGACATGGAGGAAAAGAACCGCTATAATGGGATTGAAACGAAGCGGTCGATCGGCCGCGTCCGGGAAACGGCGCGAACGCGGGCGGCCGACAGGGAAGGCGAACAGAAGGAGGAAATACAATGCAGTATACAAAACTCGGCAATTCGGATTTGAAGGTCTCGCGCATCTGCATGGGGTGCATGGGCTTCGGCGACGCGAAGGACGGCCAGCACAGCTGGACGCTGGACGAGGCGCATTCCCGCGAGATCATCAAGCGCGGGCTGGAGCTCGGCGTGAATTTCTTCGACACCGCCATCGGCTACCAGAGCGGCACGAGCGAGCAGTACGTGGGCCGCGCCGTCCGGGACTTCGCAAAGCGCGAGGACGTGGTGGTGGCCACGAAGTTCCTGCCGCGTACCCCGGATGAAATCGCTGCCGGGGTGACCGGCCGGCAGCACATCGAGCAGATGGTCAACACCAGCCTGAAGAATCTGGGGCTCGACTATATCGACCTGTATATCTATCACATGTGGGATTACGAGACGCCGCTCTGGGACATCATGGACGGGCTCAACCGCGTGGTGCAGGCGGGCAAGGTGCGGTACATCGGCATCTCCAACTGCTTCGCCTACCAGCTCGCCAAGGCCAATGCGCTGGCGGAAAAAGAGGGCTTCCAGAAGTTCGTCTCGATTCAGGGGCACTACAACCTGATCTTCCGCGAGGAGGAGCGCGAGATGGCGAAGCTCTGCGCCGAGGACAACATCGCGATGACGCCGTACAGCGCGCTCGCCGGCGGTCGGCTCTCCAAGCACCCGGGCGAGACCTCCAAGCGCTTGGAAGAGGACAGCTATGCCCGGTTCAAGTACGACGCGACCGCCGAGCAGGACGCGGTCGTTATCAACAGGGTCGCGGAGCTGGCGGAAAAGCGCGGCGTATCCATGACCGAGATCTCGCTGGCGTGGCTGCTCACCAAGGTGACCGCGCCGGTGGTGGGCGCAACGAAGCTGCACCACATCGAGGGCGCGGCAAAGGCGGTGGAGCTTGCGCTGACGCCGGAGGAGTGCGCTTATCTGGAGGAGCCCTATGTTCCGCATAAGCTCGTGGGCGTGATGGCGCAGAACACCCCGGCCGCCGCAAAACAGCAGCATGTGTGGAGCACCGGCAGCCAGAAAATCGAAAAGGCGTAAAAGACCGTGAAAACGAAGAGAGGATTTGCCTGTTGCAAATCCTCTCGCTTGTTTATGGCAGTCAGGTATCGCCGCGCGCCGTCATTCCGGGGCGTTGTCGTAGGTCTTCGCGACGTCGAGCCGGAGCTCGTCGATCTTCTCGCGCAGCTTCAGGAAATCCTCGAAAGCGGCGGGCTTCTGGTTCGGGTTGCGCAGAAGCGCGGCGGGGTGGAGCGTCGCCATCATCAGGGTGCCGTTCTTTTCAAAGAACTGGCCGTGCTCGCGCGTGATTTTCATATCGGGCTTGATGATGCGCATCGCCGCGATGCGGCCGAGGCAGACGATGATTTTCGGGCGGATCAGCGCCACCTGGTTGCGCAGCCAGCCGATGCAGGCCTCCTGCTCCTCGGGCAGCGGGTCGCGGTTCTTCGGCGGGCGGCATTTGACGATGTTCGCGATATAGACGTTCGTTTTGCGGTCCAGGTCGACGGCGGCGAGCATCTTGTCGAGCAGCTGTCCGCCGCGGCCGACGAACGGCTCGCCCTGCAGGTCCTCGTTTTCGCCCGGGCCCTCGCCGATGAACATGACCTTGGAACGCGGATTTCCAACGCCGACGACCACGTTCGTGCGCGTCTCGCACAGGCCGCACCGGCGGCAGTTGAGACAGTTTTCCCTGAGCTCTTCGAAATTATCAAACATCCTGTGGCCTCCATGCATGAAACTCGTATTTTACAGTCATTATAGCATAAACCGGCAAAAAAACATAGCCTTTTATATTGTAATTTTGCCGTCTGCGTAGTAGAATATAGGTGAAAACTAGGAAAGGCTAGGTACATAAAATGAAAATCATGGTTGAAACCTCCGCGCGCCACCTCCATGTGACGGATGCGGATCTCAAGGCGCTCTTCGGCGAAAACGCCGTGCTCTCCAACAAGAAGGATCTCTCCCAGCCCGGCCAGTTCGCGACGAACGAGAAGGTCGAGGTCATCGGCCCGAAGGGCTCGCTCGTCATGTCCATCCTCGGCCCGACGCGTCCGGAGACGCAGGTTGAGGTCGCGCTGACCGACGCCCGCAAGCTCGGCATCACCGCGCCGATCCGCGAGTCCGGCGATCTCGAGGGCACGCCCGGATGTACGCTGAAGGGACCGGCCGGCGAGGTCGTCATCGAGAGGGGCGTCATCGCGGCGAAGCGCCACATCCACTTCAACGTCGAGGAAGCAGCCGAGGCCGGCGTCGTCGACAAGCAGATCGTCTCCGTGAAGGTCGGCAAGGAAGGCGAGCGCAGCGTGATCTTCGGCGACGTCGTCGTGCGCGTCAGCCCGAAGTATGCGGCGGCCATGCACATCGACACCGACGAGTCGAACGCGGCGGCGCTCAACGGCACCGTGGACGGCGAGATCATTAAGTAAGATTTCGAACATACATAAAAAGGCGTGCAGCTTGAAGCTGTACGCCTTTTCTGTTTGCTGTGCTGTTTTAAGCTTTTGGCGGTCAGATGCCCATGTATGCGCGGTATTGCGCCAGCACATTCCGGTCATTTTCGTAGGTGATCAGCGATGCGGCATCATTAGGGGATGCCCAATGTAAGCCAGTGATTTCTTCGACCGGTATTTTTTCGTCACCGCCGGCCAGTTCGGCCGCGAAATAAATGACGTCTTTCATTACACCGGGCTTTGGCGAGTACGTGACAACTGTGCGGAAACCCGTGTCGAGCGTGACGTCCAGGCCGGTTTCCTCGCGGATTTCGCGCAGTGCCGTTTCAGTCTCCGTCTCGTTGGCCTCGACATGGCCCTTCGGGAATCCCCAGTGGCCGCCGTTGGCGTGACAGATCAGCAGGATCTCTCGTCCGGTTTCGGTTCTGCGTGCAATGACTGCACCGCAGGAGACTTCTTTTTTCATGGGAAAACCTCCTTCATACAAAAGGACAAAAGGGCCGCCACAAGGCAGCCCATCGTCTTATCGTACGGAAAAACGATAAATCGTTTTGGATTCGAACGCTTCGCCGGGCTCCAGATAGCGGAACGGGAAGTTTTCGTGGTGGACGGAATCCGGATAGAACTGCGTTTCCAGGCAGAAAGCGCCGTGCGGGATCATCGGGCTGCCGTCCTTGTTTTTGGTTGTGCCGTTCGTGCGGTTCGCCGTGAAGAGCTGCACGCCGGGCATGTCGGAATACACGGTCATCACGCGGCCCGTCTCCGGCTCGTACGCCTCGGCGATCTCGCGCAGCCCCGCGCCGTCCACGCAGAAGTTGTGGTCGAAGCCGCCGCACAGCCGGATCAGATGGTCGTCCGCGTCGATGTCCCGGCCGATGGTCTTGGGCGCGGTGAAGTCGAGCGGCGTGCCCGAAACGGGCAGCAGCGTGCCGGTCGGGATCAGGTCGTCGGTCACGGCCGTGACGTGCGCGGCGTTGATTTTCAGCACGGTCGAGAGCACGTCCTTCGAGCCGTCCGCCTTCAGGTTGAAGAAGCTGTGGTTCGTCGGGTTGAAGACCGTCTTCTTGTCCGTCGCGCCGCGGTAGGCGATTTCCACCGCGTTGTCCGCCGTCAGCGTGTACTGCACCTCAACGCGCAGCGTGCCGGGGTAATTTTCGTCGCCGTCGGGGCTCACGTGCGCGAAGGTGATGGAGGGCGCGTCGCCGTCCTGCGTTTCCTTCACGTCGAAGAGCACCTGATGGTAGCCGCCGCGGCCGCCGTGCAGCGTGTTTTCGCCGTCGTTTTTGTCGAGCGCGTAGGTGACACCGTCAATCGTCAGCGAAGCGCCGCCGATGCGGTTCGCGTAGCGGCCGACGAAGGTGCCCTGAAAGTTCGGGCCGAGGTATTCCTCAAGCGTCACATGGCCGAGCACGACGTCGCCGAAGCGGCTGTCCCGGTCCGGCGTGAGCAGGCGCAGGATGCGGCAGCCGTAGGGCGTGACGGTCAGCGCCGTGCCCGCCGCGTTTTTCAGCGTGTAGGCGGAGACCTCCGCGCCGTTCGGCAGCGTTCCGAATACGGAGCAGGTAAGGGACATTTCGGATTATTCCTCCTCCTGCTTGCCGAGCAGCGCCGCGCCGATGATGCCCGCGTCGTTGCCGAGCTGTGCGCGGACGATCTTCGTCTTCTTCGTGGAGTTCATCGCGTACTGCTGCGCGTCCACATACTCGCGGACCGGCGCGAGGAGCGTCTCGCCCTCGTTGCAGATGCCGCCGCCGATGCAGAGGATGTCCGGCTGGAAGATGTTGATCATGTCGGTGAGGCCGACGGAGAGGTACTTGATGTACTCGTCCACGATCGCCTTGCCGACCGGGTCGCCTGCGCGCATCGCGTCAAAAGCGGTTCTGCCGTTGACCTTGCTGATGTCGCCGTCGACGAGCGTCCACACCGGGGAGTCCTTCGGGGCGTCCTGCATGTGGTTCTTCGTCGTGTTGATCAGGCCGGTCGCGGAGCCGTAGGTCTCCCAGCAGCCGTGTCTGCCGCAGGTGCAGGGGCGGCCGTCCACAACGATGACCGTGTGGCCGATCTCGCCGCCGGCGAAGTTGCTGCCGGAATAGATCTTGTGGTTGATGATGATGCCGCCGCCGAGGCCGGTGCCCAGCGTGACGGCGATCGCGTTGTCGGCGCCTGCGAGCGCGCCGGCCTGGTACTCGCCGTAAGCCGCAGCGTTGGCGTCGTTTTCAAGGATGACGAGCTTGCCGTTCGTGCGGTCGGCGATCATCTCGCGCAGCTTGAGGTTCTTGAAGTACAGGTTGTTGGAGAACTCGATGATGCCGGTCGCGCGGTTGACGGTGCCGGGGCAGCCGATGCCGATCCACGGCACGTCGTCGAGCGTGAGGTTGGCCTTGCCGAGCGCCTCGTGGCAGACCTCGACGATCTTATCGCAGAAAACCTC
>DSLFR04102__coassemble_1038_pt1 | contig 17496 bp, 14 predicted proteins | sample DSLFR04102__metabat2_low_PE_023 | metagenome-assembled genome bin DSLFR04102 | reverse complement strand
GCTCGCGCTGCTGCTCTCCGTGACGCAGATGAGCGACCTTTCCGGCGTGCTGGTGCAGCGCCTGCACGTGCCGTACAAATACGCGTTCACGCTGACGACCGCCATCCGCTTCATCCCGGTCTTTGCGGATTCGCTCTCCGGCATCATGGAGGCGCAGACCGCGCGCGGCGTCGCGTTTGATACAAAAAATCCCTTTAAAAAGCTGGGCCTGATCCTCCCGCTGTGCATGCCGCTGCTGATTTCCTCGGTCGGCCGCATCCACGATACCGCCGCGGCCGCCGAGATGCGCGGCTTCACGCTGCGGACGCGGGAGAGCCAGAGCCGTCGCTATACATTCAAAAGCGGCGATCTTTTCGCCGCGCTGATCGCCGCCGCGCTCGTTGCAGCGGGCGCGCTGCTTTGAAACCAGAAAGGACTTGACGATTATGATGATGAAACAGGAACAGCTCGACCGGATCCAGAGCCAGATGCGCCGCCTCAAGGCGCTGCCCGGCGGCTTCTACCAGAAGAAATTCGACGGCATCGACGTGATCCGCGACCAGGCGGATTTTGAGAAGCTGCCGTTCACGAACAAGGAAGAGCTGCGCGACGCGTATCCGCTCGGCATCGCCGCGGTGCCGGAGGAGGAGATCGTGCGCATCCACTCCTCCTCGGGCACGACCGGCACGCCGGTCATCATCCCCTACACGAAGCAGGACGTCGAGGACTGGGCCGAGCTCTTCAAGCGCTGCTACGAGATGGCGGGCATCACGGCGCGCGACCGCATTCAGGTGACGCCCGGCTACGGCCTGTGGACCGCGGGCATCGGCTTCCAGAACGGCGCGGAGAAGCTCGGCGCGATGGTTATCCCGATGGGCCCCGGCAACACGGATAAGCAGCTGCGCATGATGCAGGACATGAAGAGCACCGTGCTCTGCGCCACGTCGTCCTACGCGCTGCTGCTGGCCGAGGAGATCGAAAAGCGCGGCATCCGCGAAAAAATCCACCTGAGAAAGGGCGTCATCGGCAGCGAGCGCTGGGGCGACAAGATGCGCCGCCGCATCGCGCACGAGCTCGGCGTCGAGCTGTACGACATCTACGGCCTCACCGAGGTGTACGGCCCGGGCATCGGCATGAGCTGCGCGCACCAGTGCGGCATGCACTACTGGGACGATTTCGTCTACTTCGAGATCATCGACCCGAAGACCGGCGCGGTGCTGCCGGACGGCGAATACGGCGAGCTCGTCATCACGACGCTCCGGAAGCAGGGCGCGCCGCTGATCCGCTACCGCACGCACGACCTGACGCGCATCATGACCGGCGAATGCGCCTGCGGCTCGCCGTTCCCGCGCATCGACATCCTGATCGGCCGCAGCGACGATATGGTCAAGGTCAAGGGCGTCAACATTTACCCCGGCCAGATCGAGGACGTGCTGCGCGACATCCCGGGCGTCTCGAGCGAGTACCAGGTCATGATCGACCACCTGTACGGCAAGGACATCATGACGCTGTTCTTCGAGACCGAGGCGGGCGCGGACCGCGACGCCGTCGGGCTCGACGTGCAGCGCGAATTCAAGGCCAAGGTCGGCCTCACGATCGTCCCGCGGCCGGTCTCCATCGGCGAGCTGCCGCGCAGCGAAAAGAAATCCACCCGCGTGTTCGACAACCGCTACTGAGCCTGTTTCGGCCGGCGTCCGCTTCTGCGGAGGCCGGCCGATTTTCGGTTGACAAACCCGCGCAGCCTGTTATACTAAAAACAGAAGAGGGGGCGGCGCTGCTTTGCGCGGGCGCCGCCGCCCGGACGGGAGGAATTGCGATGAAGAAAAACGGAGTGCGCGCGCTGGCTGCGGCCGGCCTTATCGGGGCGGTTTTGCTTTCGGCTTCGGGCTGCAGCACGCTGGCCGCGGCCGGGCTGCAGCGGGCTGCGGCTTCACCGACGCCGCAGGCGACGGCGGTGCCGCTGTATACGCCAACGCCGGAGCCGACGGAAAAGCCGACCGTGGAGGCGCTGCCCACCGCGGCGCCGAACGACAGCCCGGAGGTGCCGGCCACGCCGGAGCCGGGCACGGTGCAGATCACCGAGGAGAATTACCAGACGCTGTTTGCGCCCGCGCCGGGCTACGACCACATCGGCGTCGCGTACATGAAGGCCCCGGCGGCGTACAGCACGTTTGCGGACGCCTACCTGCCGTACGGCGGCTCGATCGTCTACCGCGACGGCGGCTACACGGTGCTCGGCTCCGCGCACGGCATTTCCGTTCTCGAGCGCGTCTTTGACGCCGGGCCGTCCGCGACCGCCGAGACTTCGATGGAGAGCCTGACCGCGTATTACGAGGCGCTGCTCGCAGAGAGCGGCGAGTCGCTTGATTCATTGGGCGAGACGGATTACTACGCCGAGTACGACATCGCCGTGCAGCAGGCGCAGTCGCTTTCCGGCGACGGCCAGTATACGCACAGCGCGATCCTCTACAGCGATACGCGCGGGAACGGGTACTATTTTCAGGCGATCCTGCTGTACCTCCCGGAGCAGTTCGACGAGGAAACCCCCGCGCTGCTCGAGGAGCTCAGCGACGTTTTCGGCATGACGCTGCCGCAGCCGTGACGCGGCCGCGCGTTTCAGCCCGGCAAAACGGGCCGCGGCGAGCAAAGCGGCAATCGGCTTCGCCGACCGAAACAAAAAATAAGGAGTGGGGATTAAGATGAAAAACCAGTTGTCTGTTTTTTACGAGCATATCGTCGACGCGCAGAGCCAGACGGGTTTGCCGCTCGAGACGGTGTGCGAAAAGGTGAAGGGCTTCGGCTTTGACTTTGTGGAGATCGACGCCAAGCGCCTGTTTGCGGAGAGCGAAACGATTCTGCCGATGCTCGAGCGCGCGGGGCTCGGCGTCAACTGCATCTACTATTTCTTCGACTTCGGCGCGGCGGGCGGCTCGCCGGAAGCGGACCGCGCGGCGGCGCAGCGCGTCGTCGACCTGTGCGGCCCGGCAAAGTGTAACAAAGTGCTTGCCGTCACCGGTTTCCTGACCGAAGCGGAGATGGACCGCAGCGGCGCGGCCTATGCGAAGCGCCGCGATGCGATGGCGGCTTCGCTCGGCGTGCTGATCGAGCTTGCGGCGGCGCAGGGCGTCACGGTCGTGATGGAGGACTTCGACGGCGACAGCGCGCCGTTCTCGACGGCGGCCGAGCTGCTCTGGTTCATGCAGAACGTGCCCGGCCTGCGCTGCGGCTTCGATACCGGGAATTTCCTCTACAGCGAGGAGGACGCCGCGGCGGTGCTGCCCGATTTCCTGCCCTATATCTCGGCCGTACACTGCAAGGACCGCGGCTGGGCGAAAAATGCGGGTGAGCCGAAGATCACCGTCGGGGGCCGCGCGATGTACCCGGTGGCGGTCGGCGACGGCGACCTCGACATGGCCGGCATGGTGCGGACCATTCTGGACGCGGGCTACACCGGCGTGTTTGCCGCCGAGCATTTCGGGTCCGCCGACCAGCTCCGCGACATGGAGCGCTCGGCGCAGTATCTGAAAAACCTGTAAAAGGAGAACGGTCGCATGAAAAACGGAGGGAGGCTCGGCGCGGCGCTGCTCGCCCTGTGCCTGCTGCTGTGCGGCTGCGCCTGCGGCGCCGCGCAGCGGGAGGGCGCCGCTTCGGCGGCGGAAGCGGTCGGCCGGGCGGCGCGGCCCGCCCCAACGCCGGCGCCGGCGCGCGAAGCCGCGGTCGGTTCCGTGCCGCGCACGACGCCGGAGCCAACCCCCGCGCCGACCCCGACGCCTGCGCCGGAAGCGCTGCTCCTGCAGAACATGACGCTGGAGGAAAAGGTTGGCCAGCTGTTTTTCGTGCGGTGTCCGGAAACGGACGGCGCGGCGATGGTCGCGCAGTACCAGCCGGGCGGCATTCTGCTGTTCGGCCGGGATTTCGAAGGCCTCTCGCGCGAGCAGGCCGCGGAGACGATCGCCGCCTACCAGCGGGAGGCGAAGATCGGGCTGCTCGTCGGCGTCGACGAGGAGGGCGGCGACGTCGTGCGCGCCAGCGACAACCCGCTGCTTTCGGAAGCGCCGTACCGGTCGATGCGCGCGCTGTATGCGGAGGGCGGCACAGCGCTGCTCTGCGCGGCGGAGGCCGAAAAGTGCCGCATGCTGCGCGGCCTCGGCGTCAATGTGAATTTTGCGCCGGTCTGCGACATTTCGGACGACCCGGCGGCGTTCATGTACGCGCGGTCGCTCGGCCTTCCCCCGGCGGAGACGGCCGCGGCGATCGGCGAGGTCGTCGCGACGTACGAGGCGGAAAACGTCGGCACCGTTTTAAAGCATTTCCCCGGCTACGGCAATGCGGCGGACAGCCACGCGGGCGTCGTGTACGACGACCGCGACCTTGCGGCGTTTGAGGGCGGCGCGTTCCTGCCGTTTAAAGCCGGCATAGACGCCGGGGCCGACTGCGTGCTCGTCACGCACAACATCGTGCCCTGCGTGGACGGCGAAGCGCCCGCGTCGCTCTCCGCGGCGTGGCATGCGGTCCTGCGCGATACGCTCGGCTTTGCCGGCGTCATCATCACCGACGACCTCTCGATGGGCGGCGTCACCGATTACACGGACGGCGCGTCGTCGGCGGTCGCGGCGGTGCTCGCCGGCAACGACATGCTCTGCTGCACCGATTTTGAGACGCAGATCTCCGCGGTTCTCCGCGCCGTGGAGGACGGCACGATCAGCGAAGCGCGCATCGACGAAAGCGTGCTGCGCATCCTGCGCTGGAAGCTCGAGCGCGGGATCATAGCCGCCCAGACCGAATGAAATAACCGAGCGCCCGGAAGCGTCTGCTTTCCCGGGCGTTTCCGTTTTTTAAGAAAATTGTTAAATTCATGCGGGCCGAAATATGGTACAATAGGAAGCGTGAAAGCGCGGCGGCGCCGGTGCGGCCCGCCGCGCGGCCTGTTCGAAAAAGGCCGCGATACCGGAGAGAGGCTTGGAAATTGGGATGGTAAATCATAAAATTCTGATTGTGGAGGATGACGCGGCGATCGCCGGGGCCATCACGCGGATACTGGATTCCTGGCAGATGGAGTCCCGCTGCGTGCGCGATTTCCGCGATGTGCTGCGCGAGTTTACGGAGTACGACCCGCATCTCGTGCTGATGGACGTCACGCTGCCGTTTTTCAACGGCTACCACTGGTGCAGCGAGATCCGCAAGATCTCGGCGGTGCCGGTGCTTTTTGTGTCGAGCGCGGCGGAAAACATGAACATCGTCATGGCGGTCGATATGGGCGGCGACGATTTCATCGCAAAGCCCTTCGACCCCGCGGTGCTGATGGCGAAGATCCGCGCGCTGCTGCGCCGCACGTACGACCTCGGCGACCGCGTGCCGGTCATCGAACACCGGGGCGCGGTGCTGAACCTCAACGACGGCACGCTGCTGTGCGACGGCAAAAAGACGGAGCTGACGCGCAATGAATTCCGCATCCTGCAGACGCTGCTCGAGAGCCGCGGCAAGGTCGTCAGCCGCGAAACGCTGATGACGCGCCTGTGGGAGTACGACCTCTATGTGGAGGAAAACACGCTGACCGTCAACATGACGCGGCTGCGCAAGAAGCTCGCGGCGGCAGGGCTTACGGATTACATCACGACGCGCGTCGGCAGCGGGTATATCATCGAGTGAGCGGGGGATGCGGATGAAAAAGAAGGAATGGCAGATTCTGCTTTCATACATTCGGGCGCACATCGGCGTCGCGCTGTTTCTCGCCGGCTCGGCGGCCGTGTTCGCCGTCGTGCTTTTCCTTTCCGGCCTGCCGGCGGAGCCGGTGCGCTACGCGGCGCTGCTCTGCGCGGTGGGCGGCGTCGTCTGCGCGCTGCCCGGGTATCTGCAGTACCGCAGGCGGTATAAAGCGGCCGAGCTCGCGCTGCAGGGACTGCCCGAGGCGGTGGACCGCCTGCGCGCGCCGCTCGGCGCCGTGGAGGAGGCGTACGACGCGGCGCTGCGCCGCCTGTGCGCCATGCTCGCGAAGAGCGAGACGGACCGCCAGAGCCAGCGGATCGAGAACGCCGACTACTTCACGATGTGGATCCACCAGATCAAGACGCCGATCGCCGCGATGCAGCTCATCCTGCGCGAGCAGGACGACGCGCGCAGCCGCGAGCTGCTCGCCGAGCTGTTCCGCATCGACCAGTACGCCGAAATGGCGCTGACCTACGCGCGGCTCGAAAGCCCGACGACCGACCTCGTGCTCAGGCGCTGCGCGGTCGAGCCGATCGTGCGGAGCGTGGTGCGGCAGTACGCGGGGCAGTTCGTGCGGCGGCACGTCGCGCTGCGGTGCGAGATCGAGCCGGTCTGCGCGCTGACGGATGAGAAGTGGCTCGCGTTCATCCTCGGGCAGCTGCTCTCGAACGCGGTCAAATACACGGAAAACGGCACGGTGACGGTGCGCGTCACCAAAGAGCTGGTGCTCAGCGTTTCGGATACCGGCATCGGCATCGCGCCGGAGGATCTGCCGCGCATCTTCGAAAAGGGCTTCACCGGCTACAACGGCCGCGCCGGGCGGAAATCGACGGGGCTCGGCATGTACCTGAGCCGCTGCGCCGCCGAAAAGCTCGGCCACCGGATCTCGGTGCAGTCCGCGCCCGGGCAGGGCACGACGGTTTCGGTCGACCTGCGTTCGGTCGATCTCGGCGTCGAATAAAGGCCGCGGCTTGTGTGCGGCTTGTCCGGCTCCCCGCGGGGGAGCCGTTTTTCTGCGCGGAAAACGGCATGTGACAGGCCATGTGACAAAAATGTAAGGTCCGGGGCGCGTTTTGTAAGGCGAATCGATGTTGCGCGCCGCGCGGATGCGGTATACTGTGTACAGTTTCAGAACCCGATTTGAGAAAGGAGATTTTCAGAAATGGCTGTATTGGAAGTCAACGGTCTGAAAAAGATTTATACGACGCGCTTCGGCGGCAACCGCGTGCAGGCGCTCACCAATGTCTCGTTCGCGGTGGAGCGCGGCGAGTACGTCGCGATCATGGGCGAGTCCGGCTCGGGCAAGACGACGCTGCTCAACATTCTGGCGGCGCTCGACCGCCCGACGCAGGGCGAGGTCTGGCTGAACGGCCGCGCGCTCTCGAGCGTCAGCGAGAAGGAGATCGCCGCGTTCCGCCGGCAGAACCTCGGCTTCGTGTTTCAGGATTTCAACCTGCTCGACACGTTCTCGCTGCAGGACAACATCTTCCTGCCGCTCGTGCTCGCGGGCAAGCATTACCCGGAGATGAACCAGCGCCTGCGCCCGATCGTCGAGAAGCTCGGCATTTCGGACATCCTCTCGAAGTACCCGTACGAGGTCTCCGGCGGCCAGAAGCAGCGCGCCGCCGTGGCCCGCGCGCTGATCACGTCGCCGCAGATCATCCTGGCGGACGAGCCGACCGGCGCGCTCGACTCCCATGCGGCCGACAGTCTGCTCTCGCTCTTCGGCGAAATCAACCGCGACGGCCAGACGATCCTGATGGTCACGCACTCCACGAAGGCCGCAAGCCACGCGAGCCGCGTGCTGTTCATCAAGGACGGCGTCGTGTTCCACCAGCTTTACCGCGGCGGCGCGACGAACGAGGAGATGTTCCGCCGCATTTCGGACACGCTCACGACGATGGCGACCGGAACGTCCGGAACGTCTGGTGCGTCCGGTGCGACCGGCGCGGCCGATACAACCGGCGCAGGGGCCTGAAAGGAGCGCCGCTATGAACTCTCTCTACATGCGTCTGGCGGGGCAGAACATCAAAAAGCACCGGCGCAGCTATGTGCCGTACATGCTGACCGGCATCCTGACCGCCGCCGTCTACTACATCCTGCACTCCCTCGCGATTAACCCGGACGTGGGCGAGACCGCGAGTGCGATGCTGAACCTCGGCGTCGTCATCGTCATGGTCTTCTCCGTCATCTTCCTGTTTTACACGAACAGCTTCCTGATGAAGCAGCGCAAAAAGGAATTCGGCCTTTATAACGTGCTCGGCATGAACAAGGGGCACATCGCCCGCGTGATCGGCCTGGAAACGCTGATCGCCGCGCTCGTCATCCTGGCGGGCGGCATCGGCGCCGGCATGCTGCTCGACCGGCTGATCTACCTGCTCGTTGCGAATCTCATCGGCGTTGAGGTGTCGCTCGGCTTTTACATTTCCACCGGCAGCATCGTGCAGACGCTGATCCTGTTCGGCGTCATCAGCTTCCTGATCTACCTCTCGAACATTTTCCGCGTCTGGCGCGCGAAGCCGATCGAGCTGCTGCAGGGCGGGAACATCGGCGAGCGCGAGCCGAAGACCAAGGTCTTTATGGCGATTCTCGGCGCGGCGTGCCTCGGCAGCGGCTATGCGCTGTCGATCCTCTCCTCGCAGGAGGCGGGGCTCGCGATCCTCTCCTTTTTCGTCGCCGTGCTGCTCGTCATCTTCGGCACCTACCTGCTCTTTACGGCCGGCAGCATCGCCGTTCTGAAGCTCCTGCGCCGCAACAAGAACTATTACTACAAGACGCAGCACTTCATCAGCGTATCCGGCATGCTGTACCGCATGAAGCAGAACGCGGTCGGCCTTGCAAACATCTGCATCCTCTCCACGATGGTGCTCGTCACGATTTCGTCCACGTGCTCGCTCTGGTTCGGCTCGAACCAGATGATCCGCAACCGCTACCCGAGCGACATCATCGCCTATATCTACGGTGATGCGCTGACAAAGGAATTCGACGAGTATTTCAGAGGCGAGATGGATAAGCACCCGGAATTCACCTGGCAGAGCTACGTGTACACGGCGTTCACGACGGAATACGACCCGAACGGCAGCTTCAGGATCGAGGCGGACACCGGCAGCGCGCTGAATTCCCTGACCGGCCTGAGCAGCTATCTGGAGACGGCGGTCATGCCGCTGAGCCAGTACAATGCGATCACGGGGCAGTCGGTCGAGCTCGGCGAAAACGAGGCGATGGCCTTCCTCAAGGACGGTTCGGCGTTCAGCGGCAGCGCGATCGAGCTGTACGGCAAGACGTATACGCCGGTGGAGCCGCCCGAGACCTTCCCGATCCGCGGCATGGTGTCCGCAAACATTCTCGACGCGGCCGTGCTGGTGATCCCGGACTACGAGGCGATGCTCTCCCGCATCGGGGAGGAGGAGAAGCTGTCGGCGAGCCGCACCGTCTACTGCGTCGACCTCGGGGACCTGTCCGACGACGAGCAGTCCGCCTACTTTGCGGAATTTAATGATAATGCAGTGCTGCAAACGCAAGCCGCGGGCGGCTGGTCGCTGGAGTGCCGCGTGGACAACGAGCGCGACGCCTACGCGATGTACGGCACGTTCCTCTTCATGGGCATTTCGCTCGGCCTGCTCTTCACGATGGCCGCCGTGCTCATCATCTACTACAAGCAGATTTCCGAGGGCCTCGACGACAAGGCGCGCTTCTCGATCATGCGCAAGGTCGGCCTGAGCCAGAGCGAGGCCAAGCGGTCGATCCACTCGCAGATCCTCACGGTGTTCTTCCTGCCGCTGGTCACGGCCGGCATCCACATCATCTTCGCGTTCCCGATCATCAACTGCATCCTGCGCGCGATGATGCTCCAGCAGGTCACGACGTTTATCGTCTGCACCGCGGTCACGTTCGTCGTATTCGCGGTGTTCTACGCAATCGTCTACGCCCTGACGGCGAAGGTCTACTACCGGATCGTCAGCGAGCAGAACTGAAGCGTTCGCCATCTTTCACGATGATTTAATATCCCAAGCAAATCCCGCACGGCTCGCTTGCTGCCGTGCGGGGTTTGCTTTTTGGCGCATTGATTTTGCAGAAAAAATATGCTATAGTAAGGGCAAAGCCGGCACCTTGTGCGGCCGGCAGACTGTGTTCGAATGAGGATGGTGGGATTCAGATGTTTTGCATCCATTGCGGAAAGGAAATTCCGGAAGGCGCGGCGTTCTGCGTGCACTGCGGCAGGCCGCAGGGAGAGGGCTCGGCGACCGGCGTGCAGCCGCAGCAGCCGGCGGCGCCGGAGACGGCTGCGCACGAAAAGCCGGTGACGGCGGAGCAGAACCCTCCGGCCGCACCGTCCGGCGCGCCGGTTGCGCCGGAGGAAGCGGCCGCTCCGCAGGCGAAGCCCGCGCAGGCGGAGCTGCCGGGTTCCCCGTATGCGCACCCTGCGGAAAAGCCGGTGCGGAAGAAGGACAGCCGGCTTCCGCTGGCGCTCGGCCTGTGCGCTGGCGGCGCGGTGCTGGCCGTCGTGCTCGTCGTCGTGGTCACGCAGTGGCTTCTGCCGATGCTCAGGGACGGGGAATCCCTCCCGGTCGATGTGTCGACGGGGAGCGCGCCGGTGCAGACGTCGCCCGCGCCGGATGCGGAGCCGAGCGAGGCGCCGGCCGTGGTGGAAGCCACGCCCGTGCCGGAGGCGACGCCCGAGCCCCTCGCGCCGATGGAGCCGATCGCGGTCATCGAGGGGGAGACGGTCGCGTGTGATCTGGACGGCGACGGCGTGGACGAGCGGATCCAGCTGACCGCGGAGCAGGGCGAATACTACGAAAACTATACGCTTCTTCTGAATGACCAGCCGGTCCCGATCGAGGGCGCGGAAGGCTTTGAGACGGAGCTGTGGATCGTCGACATCGATGCTGGCGACAGGCAGAAGGAGCTCTGCTTCTCCGTGATGCAGGACAGCTACGGCCTCGGCGTCTATGCGATCATCGGGTGGCGGGACGGCGCGCCGACGGTGCTTGCGGATCTGAAATCGATCCCGATCCTGATGGGCCGCGGCGCGGTGTCCCGCAAGATCACGCAGGAATTCCCCGGGGACGGCACGTTTACGGTCTGGGCGGATACGCCCGTGTACAGCGAGGCGTTCGGCTGCATGTATGTGGGCGTCCCGTATGTGTACGACGGCGTATCGGTCACGGCGGCGGAAACGCAGGTCTACAGCCTGCGCGTGGACAGCGCTCTTGCGCCGCACTACGCGGCGTACACGCCGTTCAAGGCGTATTCGGAGCCGGGCGGCAGTCTGGAATCGTTTACGGCGACGCTCGGCACGGTCTATGTGCCGGATCAGCTCGCGCTGGTCGGCGGCACGCTGTACCTGCACGTTGTTTCCGAGGACGGCGCGCAGAGCGGGTGGATCTCCGAAAAGAGCGACCGGAGCGCCTACTACGAGGTGCCGCCGGGCTGGGGCTGAGCCGGAGCGGGCTGCACACCGTGCGGCTGATAAAAGCGAAGAGCGGAGATGCACCGGGCATCTCCGCTCTTTCTCATTTCTTTTTGAAAATCTTTTTGAAGTCGGGGCTTTTGGGCTTTGCGGGCTTTTTCGGCTTTCGGGACTGCTCGATCACGTGCGCGCTCAGCGGGCGGCCCGTCGCGCCGCTCGTGTAGTGCGAGGCCTCGATATACGGGTACCGGCCCGGGGCGAGGTCGTCGTTCGTCAGGTTTTTCTGAAGCAGGCGGTTCGAGGTGACGCGCTTGGTCACCGTGTAGATCACGGCGGCAAGCGGCGTGCCGATGATGATGCCCATGATGCCGAACAGGTTGCTGCAGACCGTCACCGCGGTCATGACCCAGACGCCTGGCAGGCCGATCGTGGAGCCGACGACCTTCGGGTAAATCACATTGCCCTCAAACTGCTGCAGGCAGATGATGAAGACGACGAACCAGATCGCGTCCATCGGGTTGACGAGCAGCAGCAGGAAAGCGCCGATCGCGCAGCCGATATAGGCGCCGAGAATCGGGATCAGCGCCGAAAGCGTGATGATGCAGGAGATCAGCAGCGCGTAGTCGAAGCCGATCAGCGACATGCCGATGAAGCACAGGCAGCCGAGGATGATGCATTCGGTGAGCTGGCCGCGCACAAAGGACGAAAAGACGCTGTTCGCGGTGACGCCGATGTCGGCGAGCGTCGCGACGGCCTTTTTCGGCAGGAACGAATAGACGACGCGCTTGAGCGAGAGCAGCAGGCTCTCCTTGCCCATCAGGAAGTAAACCGAAAAGATGATGGCGAGGATGAACGTGAAGATGCCGCTCGCCACATTGACGGTCGCGTTGACGAGCGAGCTGACGAGGCTCGAGGTGAATTCCGTCGCACCCGTGAGGATGCTCGTCCAGTTGAAATCCTTGAGGAAATCTAGACTGTTTTCCAGATTCAGGTTGAGCTCGACGGAAAGCTGGTCGAGCCACTTCGTCACGTTCTGCACATAGATCGGGATATTGACGCGCGCGGTCTCGCCGATGAGCTCGAGCGACTGGAAGATCTCCGGCACGATGTACAGCACGATCGCGAGCAGAATCAGGATGACGACGGCGAACGAAAGCGCCACGCACAGCGGGCGGCGGATCCTGTGCCAGAGCCGGTTTGTCCCGCGCGTCAGGCGGCCGAAGATGAAGTTTTCAAAAAGGTTCAGGAAAACGTTCAGAATATAGGCGATGAATAAGCCGGCGATCAGCGAGCTGAGCGCGTTCATGAGCACGCCGCCGACGTGCATCAGGCTGTCAAAGCAGAACAGCACGTAAATCAGGCCGACCGTGAAGGCGGAAACCGCAATGGCCGGCTTTACGAAGGATTTCGCAGCGGGTTTTTCAGCCTGCCGCGCTTCCGGTCTTGTCTCCTTGTCCAATGATACCCCTCCAGGTGCGAAAGATCAGAATGTGAATTTTGTGCCGCTTTCAAAGGACTTGTACGCGCCGTCCATCAGGCGGGTGAGCATGACGGCCTCGTCGACCGTAGACGGCGCGGGGGCGCCCTCCGTTACCGCGTCGACCCACTGGTCGATCGGCAGCGCCTCCTTTTCGGGCAGCTCGAGGTCGACCCATTTGCCGCCGGTCGCCTTGCCGCCCCACCGGGCGCTCTCGCCGTGGATCATCAGCGAGCCGTCCGTGCCGCTGATTTCGAGCGTGTACGGGTTGCACTCGGAGACGAAGCCGGTTTCGGAAACGCCGATCGCGCCGTTTTCAAACTCGATGACCGAGACGGCGTTGTCCTCGACGCCGCGGTTCGTGACCGCCGTAAACGTGGAGGTGATCGTCTTCGGTGCGCCGAGCAGCCAGTAAAGCGTGTACATCGGGTGCGCGCCGAGGTCGATCATCGCGCCGCCGCCGCACTGCGCCTTGTCGTAGAAATGCGGGGGCAGCCAGTCCGCAGAGCTGCCGTTGTGCACGTTGCGCACGCGCGCGTAGGTCACGCGGCCGAGCTTGCCGGAATCGAGCATCGCCTTCGCGGCGCGGAGCGTCGGGAACGTGCGGTGCGGGTAGGAGATCGTGAAGACCTTGCCGGAGGCCCTGACGGCTTCGGCCGCCTTTTCAGCGTCCTCGACGCCGATGGTGAGCACCTTCTCCGTGAAGATGTTCTTCTTCGCGGCGGCCGCCTTCTGCAGAAGCGCCGGGTGGTCGCAGGTCGCGGAGCAGAGCACGATGCTGTCGATGTCCGCGTCGTTCAGGATGCTGTCGAGATCCGCCGTGAACGGCAGGCCCATCTTGTCGGCGAACGCCTTGCCGCGGGCGGCGTCGCTGTCCCAGACGGCGACGGCTTCCGCCTTCGGGTTCTCGAGGATCGCCCGTGTGTACTCCTCCGTGTGCACATGCCATGTGCCGATGATTGCTACTTTCATGATGTTCAGACTCCTCCGTTTTTTTAAAATCAGGTTTTCTGATTGAACTGCTTGTGGCAGCGCTGGCAGGTGACAAGGATCTTGCCGCGCCCGCGCGGCGCACGCAGCTGCTGGCGGCAGTTCGGGCACTTGAAATATTTGTATGTCTTGCGCTCCCGGAATGCCGTTCTTCTAATTCTAAACCATTTTTGCAGCGGTGTCCACACTTTTAGGAAAGAATAATATTCTTTCTGCCGCTGGGCGGTATTCCGGGAGAGCATGCGGAAAATCGCATAGATGTAAAAGGCATAGGCGATCAGGGTCAGCGGCCAGAACCGCGTGAGCTGCGCGATGAACGCAATCACGAGGCCGGCGATGAGCAGAACGAGGTTCAGCGTATCCGTTCCGTAGCGCCCGTACATAAATCTTCTCAGCTTTTCCAAAAACACGTGAGAACACGCTCCTTGCTAGATTTTACTCTAATCAGTATAATGCCGCCGCGGTCGATTTTCAAGGAAGGCGCAAGTTCTTTAATAGTAAATTTACAGTTTATTCTTAGTCGGGGCAGTCGCCGCGGCTCTGCGCGCACGGCGGCAGAAATTTCCTCTTGACAGTTAAGAACGCATGTTCTATAATGTTCTCAAAGGAACACGAACAGATATTCGCAACATGTGTTCCGAATAAAGTTTCCCGGGGGGGAGAAGAGCTGTGGACCGCGTCATCCTGCACATCGATATGAACAATTTCTACGCGTCGGTCGAGACGCTGTACGACCCTTCGCTGCGGGATGTGCCGATGGCCGTCGGCGGCGACCGCGAGCGCAGGCACGGCATCGTGCTCGCGAAAAACATGCTGGCGAAGGCGAAGGGCGTGAAGACGGCCGAAGCGCTCTGGGAGGCCGAGCGCAAGTGCCCGGGCATCCGCTTTGTGCCGCCGCATTTCGACCGTTACGCGAAGTATTCGCGGCTTGCAAAAAGCATTTACGCGCAGTACACCGACATGGTGGAGAGCTTCGGCCTCGACGAGTGCTGGCTCGACGTCACCGGCAGCACGCGCCTGTTCGGCAGCGGGCGCGAGATCGCGGAGGAGATCCGCCTGCGCATCCGGGAGGAGCTCGGGCTAACGGTTTCGGTGGGCGTGTCGTTCAACAAGATCTTTGCGAAGCTCGGCAGCGATTACCGCAAGCCGGACGCCGTGACCGAGATCACGCGGGAGAACTTCCGGGAGATCGTCTGGCCGCTCGACGCGGGGGCGCTGCTGTTCGTCGGGAAATCGACGCAGGCCGCGCTGCGCAAGTACGGCATGCGGACGATCGGCGACGTCGCGCAGGCCGACCGCCGGCTGCTGCGCCGGCTGCTCGGCAAAAACGGCGAGCAGCTCAACATTTACGCGAACGGCGAGGATATGGCGCCCGTGGCGCGCATCGGCGAAGCGGAGGAGCTCAAGAGCGTCAGCAACAGCACGACGGCGATCCACGACCTGCGCGACGACGGCGAGATCCGCGCGGAGCTGTACATGCTTTCGGAGAGCGTCGCGCACCGCCTGCGCGAAAAGGGCCTGAGCGGCTACAACGTGCAGCTTTCGGTGCGAAAATACAACCTCGAGACGTACCAGCGGCAGAAAATGCTCGACGTGGCGGTCGCCGACTCGGAGAGCATCTTCCGCGCGGCTTACGGCCTTTTCCGGGCGCACCACACGGGGGAGTCGATCCGCAGCATCGGCGTGCGCGTCTCGTCGCTCGTGCCGCTCGGCATGACGCAGTGCTCGCTGTTCGGCGACGCCGCCCGCGGCCAGCGGATGCAGAAGCTCGAAACGGCGGTCGATTTCCTGCGCTGCAAGTACGGCGAAGACGTGGTCGAGCGTGGCATCCGGCGCATGCACAGCGACCTGTTCGAAACCGAGGACGTGCGGCGCCGCACGCACATCGAGAACCCGTTCAAGGGCGTGGCGGTGTAGGGAGAGGACGAAGATGGACACGATGGAAAAGCTGCGGATCCTGACGGACGCCGCCAAATACGATGTGGCCTGCACCTCGAGCGGCGTCGACCGCGCGGGCGTAAAGGGCGGGCTGGGCTCGGCCGCCGCGTGCGGCATCTGCCACAGCTTCGCGAGCGACGGCCGCTGCATCTCGCTTTTGAAGGTGCTGATGAGCAACGTCTGCGCCTACGACTGCGCGTACTGCCTGAACCGGCGCACGAACGAGACGATGCGCGCGACGTTCCGCCCGCGGGAGCTGGCCGACCTGACGATCAGCTTTTACCGCCGCAACTATATCGAGGGGCTGTTCCTGAGCTCGGCGGTCGTCGGGTCGCCGGACTACACCTGCGAGCTGATGCTGCAGACGCTGCGGATCCTGCGCGTTGAATACCGCTTCGGCGGCTATATCCACGTGAAGGCGATCCCCGGCGCGGACGACGCGCTGATCCGCGCGCTCGGGCTGCTTGCGGACCGCATGAGCGTCAACATCGAGCTGCCCTCGAACGAGAGCCTTACGCGCCTTGCGCCGCAGAAAACGAAGGAAAACATTCTGGCGCCGATGACGCATATCCGCGACGGCATCCGCGAGAACGCGCACGACCTCGTGCGGTACCGCAGCGCGCCGCGCTTCGTGCCCGGCGGGCAGTCCACGCAGATGATCATCGGCGCGACGCCCGAAAGCGACCGGCAGATCCTCCGGCTGACCGAGGGTCTTTACAGAAAGTACGCCTTGAAGCGCGTGTTTTACTCCGCGTATATTCCGCTCGTCGAGGACCGCAGCCTGCCGGCGCTGAACACCGCGCCGCCGCTGCTGCGGGAGCACCGGCTCTACCAGGCCGACTGGCTGCTGCGCTTCTACGGCTTCACGGCGGAGGAGATCCTCGACGATGCGCACCCGGACTTCAACCCGCAGCTCGACCCGAAGTGCAACTGGGCCGTGAACCACCCCGAGGAATTCCCCGTGGAGGTGAACCGCGCGCCGTACGAAAAGCTGCTGCGCGTGCCGGGCATCGGCGTGACGAGCGCAAAGCGCATCCTGCGGGCGCGCCGCACGGCGAAGCTCGACTTCGACGGGCTGAAGCGGCTCGGCGTCGTGCTCAAGCGCGCGAATTACTTCATCACCTGCCAGGGCAAATCGATCAGCCGCATCCGCACGGACAACCCCGCGGTGCTCGCGGGAATTCTGCGCGACCGCGGCCTGCCGCAGGGCGGCTTCCAGCCCGAAATGCCCGAACAGCTTTCGCTGTTCACGCCGACAAAGGAGGATACCGTAAAATGTCTGACCGGCCAGCTGTGATCTACTATTACGACGGCACGTACATGGGCTTTCTGTCCTGCGTGTTCGAGAGCTTTGCCGCGCACGAGGACCCGGTCTCGATCTGCCCGGCCGACGCGGCGGACCAGACCGCGCTGTTCGGTGCGAAATACATCGAGACGGACAGGGCGCGCGCGGAGCGCGTGCGCGTCTCGATCCCGAAGAAGATGGGGCTCGAGGCGCAGGACCTGCTCGAGCGCGCGTTCCTCACCTGTTTGCCGCAGCGCGAAAAGCACATGCTCGCGTTCATGCGGCTCGGCTACAGGGTGGGCCGCACGGTGTGCGGCATGCTGACCGACCCGGTCGTCCACGAGCTCGACAGGGCCGTGAAGTTCCTCGGGCGCGAAGCGCACCTGTTTCTGGGCTTTCTGCGCTTTGCGGAGTACGGCGACGTGCTGATCGCGCAGATCGAGCCGAAAAACAACGTCCTGCCGGTCATCGCGCCGCACTTCCTCTCGCGCTTTTCCGGCGAGGACTTCATGATCTTCGACCGGACGCACAGGCTCGCGCTGCTCTACCGGGACGGCGAGCCGGAATTCCTGCGCGCGGATGCGATCGAGCTGCCGCCCGAATCGCCGGAGGAGCAGCGCTGCCGCGCGATGTGGCGCACGTTCTACGAGACGGTGGGGATTGAAGGAAGACGCAACGAGGTGTGCAGAAGAACGCATATGCCGAAAC
>DSLFR04102__coassemble_1006_pt1 | contig 17938 bp, 17 predicted proteins | sample DSLFR04102__metabat2_low_PE_023 | metagenome-assembled genome bin DSLFR04102 | reverse complement strand
GCAGGGAAAAGCCGGCTGCACGCGCTGCGAAAAAACGGCGCTTTATACAGATTTTCGATATTTTTTGCGGTGAGTGCTTTACAAGCTGCGGCAGGAGGAGTATAATTTTCATTATAATAAATCATTGTGATGCGCGGCGGCTTCCCTTTGTGAGCCCCGCGGTGAAAGGATGGTCAGAATTATGGCATTTTGTCAGAAATGCGGCAGTCAGCTTGCAGAAGGCGGTACATTCTGCGCCGTTTGCGGTACGCCCGTAGCACAGCAGGCAGCGCCTGCGCAGCCGACGCCCGCACAGCCCGAAGCGGCCCCGGCCCCGGAGGCGGCGCCGGTTCAGCAGCCCGCTCCCGCCGCGCAGCAGGCGCCCGTACAGCCGCCGGTTTACCAGCAGCCCGTCTACCAGCAGCCGGTGCAGCCCGCGTATAACCCCGCGGACCACACGGCGGAGTTTGCGCCCGACGACATCTCGAAGAACAAGGTCGTCGCCATGGCGGCGTACATGCTCGGTGTGGTCGGCATCGTCATCGCGCTGCTCGCCGCGCCGGAGTCCCCGTACGCGAGCTTCCATTCGCGCCAGGCGCTGAAGCTGGAGATCGTCAATCAGCTGCTTCTGATCGTATCCCTTGTTCTGGTGTGGACTTTCATCGTCCCGATCGTCGGCGCGATCGCGATGACTGTCGTCTTTGTCGTCCGCGTCATCTGCTTCTTCCAGGTGTGCAGCGGCAAGGCGAAGGATGCTGCGCTGATCGGCTCGCTCCCGTTCCTGAAGTAAGCGCGGCCGGTTCGGTCTAAAAATATCGTACAGTAGGCGGAACGGCACTGCATGCAGTACCGTTCCGTTTTTTATTTGGGGAGGTGTTTTTATGCGCAAGCTGCAATGTAATCTCTGCGGCGGGCCGCTGACCGTTCAGGCGGGCGGGCAGCGCGCCGTGTGCGGAAACTGCGGGCTGGAGTACCCTATGGAACGGCTGCGGGCGCTGCTCGCCGGAAGCGCAGCGACAGAGGATGCGCCGGTAAAGGGAAAAGGCGCCGCCGACAGCGCAGTTGTCCGTGATCCGGCTGCCAAGAAACCGAAACGCAGGACGCCTTGCGGGTTTGAGCTGCGAATGATCCGGAGATCTGCGGCGGGCGCTGCAGGGATCGACGCGCTTTCCCTGAAGATCCCGCAGGGCGGCTGCACGATCCCGACCACAGATCAGGCGCGCGGCGCATTCGGCAGACTGCAAAATAAGTCCACGCTTTCTTTATGGAAAAAGAGAATTGCTTTTATGGTGATAAAAGGATAAAATGCAGGTGCAGGCGGGCGGCGTTTCTGAGCTTTTGGCGGAGCCGCCCGCAACTGTGCCGGCGGCGCATCGAAAGCGGGCCGGCGCGTAAAATTCGCTGCGAAAGCAGACGGATAAAGGAGGAGTTGTCAATGAGTCAAATTCGAATCGGAAGCGTCGGCATCGGCAGCATTTCGCGGGGCGTGCATCTGCCGGGCATCGACCGCAGCCCGGATCTCCGGCTGACGGCGGTGTGCGACATCGACCCCGAGGCGCTGCGCTACGCGCGGGAGACGTACGGCATCGACGAAGCGCACTGCTTCACCGACTACCGCGACCTGATCCGCTGCCCGGACGTCGACGCCGTGGACATCTCGACGCCGAACTGCGTGCATTACGAGATCGCGCTCGCCGCGGCGGAAGCGGGCAAGCCGTACGCCGTGGAGAAGCCGATCACGATGACCGCGGCGGAGGCGGACCGCCTTGCGGCCGTCACAAAGGAAAAGGGCGTGCAGAGCATGGTTTGCTTTTCCTACCGCTTCAAGGCCGCCGCGCGGTATGCGCGCGATCTTGTGGAGCGCGGCATGATCGGCGACATCTACCACGTCGACATGCAGTACTACCAGGCCTGGGGCCTGCCGCACTGCAACACGCCGCTCGTCTGGCGCTTTGAAAAGCAGTACACCGGCTCCGGCGCGCTCGGCGACCTCGGCAGCCATGCGCTCGACCTCGTCCGCTTCGTGACCGGCAAGGAGTACAGGCGCGTCGTCAGCCACGCCGGCACGTTCGTCCACGAGCGCGAAAAGCTCGACGGCAGCGGCATGGGGAAGGTGGACGTCGACGACTTCGCGAATTACTTTGCCGAGATGGACGGCGGAACGGCGGCGACCTTCCGCATCACGCGGTTCGGCTACGGGCGCGGCAATTACCAGACGATGGAGATCTACGGCAGCCGCGGCGCGATCCAGTATTCGCTCGACCACACACCCGACGCCGACGAGATCGAGATCTGCATCGGCGAAGCGAACGCCGAGGCGCACGTGTTCACGAAGCTGCCGATCCCGGCGAAATTCAAGGTGGATCAGATGCAGTCCTTCGCCGACCTGCTGAACGGCAAGGCGGACGGCAAGGCCGCGACGATCGAGGACGGGCGTGTCAACCAGCACGTCATGGACGCGGTGCTGCGCTCGGCGGAAACCGGCGCATGGGAAACAATCGACTGAAAACGAAGGCGGGCGCCGCGGACGGCGGCGTCCGGGGAAGGAGCGGTAAAAATGGCAATTCGCGTAACGGTTTGGAACGAATACCTGCATGAAAAGCAGGCGGCGGAGGTGGCGGCGGTCTACCCCAAGGGCATCCACGGGTGCATCGCAGATTTCCTGCAGGCCGCGGGCATGGCGGTCAGAACGGCGACGCTGGAGGAGCCGGAGCACGGGCTGACACAGGCCGTGCTGGACGGCACCGACGTGCTGATCTGGTGGGGGCACATGGCGCACGAGCGCGTGGCCGACGAGATCGTCGAGCGCGTGTACCGCCGCGTGCTCGACGGCATGGGCCTGATCGTTTTGCATTCGGGCCACGCCTCGAAGATCTTCCAGAAGCTCTGCGGCACGAACTCGGGCATGCTGAAGTGGCGCGAGGACGGCGAGCAGGAGATTCTCTGGGTCGTCGACCCGAGCCATCCGATCGTCGCGGGGCTGAACGAGAAGATCATGATCCCGCACGAGGAGATGTACGGCGAGCACTTCAACATCCCGCAGCCGGACGAGCAGGTGTTCATCAGCTGGTTCGAGGGCGGCGAGGTGTTCCGCAGCGGCTGCTGCTGGCACCGCGGCAAGGGCAAGGTCTTCTATTTCCGCCCGGGCCACGAGGCGTTCCCGGTCTACCACCAGGCGGAGATCCAGCAGGTCATCACGAATGCGGTGCGCTGGGCCGCGCCGATCGATTTCCCGAAGGTCACCTACGGCAATCCCCCGCCGGTCGTCGAGATCCCCGCAAGGGAGGAATGAACCGCGCTTTGCGGCACAGCGGAAGCGGCGGCTCCGCCCTTTCGGGGGATGAAAAGCCATAAAAAAACAGCCCCGCGCACGGTGAAAGCGCGGGGCTGTTCCGTTTTCAGAGCCTGCGGTCCCAGTAGAGCTTGAGCACGCCGCCGATGACGGACTGCACAAATACGATGACGAGGCAGGTCAGGGAGACCGGGATGCTGAAATAGCCGGTCACGATGACGGCGAGCAGCAGCACGAGGAGCGAGACACGGTAGGCGCCGCCCTGCGCCTTGGCGCAGATCTGGATCCAGCGCTCGTCGTTGTTCTTCGCGTAGAGACGGCGCAGCTTGGCTTCGCTGCGCAGCGCGCGCAGGTTTTTGACAAGCCCGACGATGAACAGAACCGTGACGCCGAAGGCCGCGCCGGCGATGAATCCGGCGTACATGCTGCTCCAGTGCGCGTCGGAGACGGCGGGGGTGAAGACGCCGCAGAAGGCGAGCACCTGCACGAGGATCAGGCACAGGATGCCGGCGGCGATCAGGACGCTCTGCAGCCGAAGGCTTTTTCTGTATTTTTCCATAGGACACGTTCCTTTCCGGGTGGTTTTGTCTTTACAGGTCCAGGTCGGAGAAGTCGAAGACTTCCTCGATGGTCAGGCCGAAAAAATGGGCGATTTTGTAGGCGAGCGGCAGGGACGCCGTGTACTTGCCGACCTCGATGGAGGTGATCGTCTGCCGTGTGGTGCCTACGGCGTCGGCCAGCTCCTCCTGGGACAGCTTGTGCGCCTTGCGCAGCTCGCGGATCCGTGTTTTCATATGCACCGTCCTTTGCTCCTGCAGGGAATGAAATGATAAGTTAACTTTGCAAATTAAGCATAGCACGCTTTGCATAATTTGTCAAGCACACTTTGCAAAAAATCTGAAAGAAAAAAGGAGGGCCTGCGCGGCTCTCCTTTTTCGGGGCGTCTCCTGCGTTTCTGCGCGCGGCGCTTTACACCGGACCGGCCGGCACAACGACGCCGCGGCGGACCTCGCCGACGGTGAACGTGTCCCGGTCGAGCAGGACCGGGTCGGCGCACAGCCGGAGGAATTCGTCCAGCGTGGCGATCGGCTCCAGGCCGAACCGCGCCGTGCGGTAGTGCATGGGGACGACGACCTTCGCGCCGATGCGGTCGGCCGCGGCCTTGGCCTGCGCCGCGTCGATCGTGTAAAACCCGCCGACCGGGATCAGCGCGACGTCGACGCCCTGCAGCGCGTTCGCCTGCGCGTCGGTCAAAGCGCAGCCGAGGTCGCCGAAGTGGGCGATGCGCACGCCGTCGGCCTCCAGCACGTGGATCGTGTTCGGGCCGCGCTGTGCGCCGCCGCAGGCGTCGTGGAAGGTCTCGATTTTCGTGACGGAGAACGGGCAGTCCTGCGCGGGCCGCAGCGCGACGGCCTCCGCGCAGCCGTGGTCGCTGTGGCCGTGGCTGCACAGCACGAGGTTCGCGTCCGTGCGGATGTCCGGCAGGCCCGGCACGCTGCCCGGCGCGTAGGGGTCGAGCACGACGCTGTACGCGCCTTTTTCCACCTTGAAGCAGGCGTGGCCGAGCCAGCGGACGGTAATCGGTTCATGCATGAAGATCATCCTTTCCTTTTGATAAAGCAGGCAGATGCTTTTTCTCCATTATACGCCGGAAACCGGCAAAATGCACGCTTTTCTGCAGAAAGCGCCGAGAAAAACTGCGGAAAATTCGCCTGATTTTCTTGCAATTTCCCGCGTATCAGGTATAATAAAACCATATGCTGCAGGAAAGCGATGGCCGCCCGGCCGTGCGGCACGGCGGGGGCGCGGCGCATCGCGCAGGAGTGAAGAGAATTCTGTGCCGCTTGGAAGATAAAAGGTGGATTGACGCATGCCCGATTTGGAGCCGCTGTTTGAATTGAAAGAAAATCTGTATAAGGAGACGTGTCCGGCCGTGCTGCAGAGCGGCGTGCTGGTGCAGATCCCGGCCGCTGCGCCGGAGACGCAGGCGGAAGCGCCGCAGCCGGCGCCGCCGCAGGAGCCCCGCAGCGCGGTGCGCCTGACCTTCCGCAACATCGACAGCCGCGCGATCACCGCGCTGTTCATCGACCTGCACGTGTTCGACAAGGTCAACACGGAGATCGAGGTCATCCGCGACCGCCGGTACCTCGTGCCGGTCGCAGGCCGCGACGAGACCTTCGGCGGCGAGGAGGAGATCCCGGTCGACGCGGCGGCGAACAGCTTTTCCGTCGCGATCAAGCGCATCGAGTTCGAGGGCGAGGACGTCTGGAACGGCAGCGCCTCGCTGCTTTTTGACGCGCTGCCGGCACGCCGGCCGCTGGAAAGTGCGTTTGCGGAAGAGGAGAAGCTGCTCGCGCAGTACCGCAGGGATTTCCGGGACACGCTCGCCGAGAACGATGAAAAGGCGGAGGCCGCCTTTGAGCCGGAGACGTATAAGGACCTCTGGCTCTGCGCCTGCGGGGAGATCAACCGCGCGTCGGAGGAAAAATGCTTCGCCTGCGGCGCGGCCTACGAGCCGCAGCGGGCGCTGTTTGAAGACCGCGAGAAGCTGCAGGAGAATCTGGAAGCCTTTGAGAAGGCGGAGGCCGAGCGCGCGGAGCAGGAGCGCATCGAGGCGGAGCGCCGCGCCGCGGAGGAGCGGGCCGCCGCCGAGGAGGCCGCGCGCAAGGCGGCGGAGGAACGGGCGGCCGCCGAAGAGCGGGCGCGGAAAAAGCGGCTGCACCGCAAGATCTTTTTGTCCATATCGATCCCGCTGTTTGCACTGGCCGCGGTGTTCGCCGTCGTGCTGATTACATACCTCATACCGCAGCACAATTACGATGCGGCCGCCGCGCTGCTCGAGAGCGGGAAGTACGACGCGGCGATCGAGGCGTTTTCCGAGCTCGGCCGCTACAGCGACAGCACGGAGCGCATCACGGAGGCCGAGTACGGCAAGGCGCTGCAGCTTCTGGAGGACGGCAAATACGACGAAGCGGTCGCGGCGTTCGAGGCGCTCGGCGACTACGCGGATTCGGCCGAGCAGATCACCGAGGCCAGGTACCGCAAGGCGCTGAAAACGCTGGATTCCGGCGCGTACAACGAGGCGCTCAGCCAGCTTGAGCCGCTCGGCGACTACAAGGAAACGCAGGAAAATATCGAGCTGTGCTACTTCAACCTCGGCATGAAGGCCGTCGAAGAGGACGACGTGACGGCGGCGGCCGAGCACTACGCGCATGTGAATGCGGCGCACGCCGAGGAGATGCAGCAGGCGTTCTGCGACAAGGGCATCGAGATCTACAACGCGGGCGACGAGGCGCACGCGCAGGAGTACTTCGACCTTGTGACGGAGGAATCGCTGCTGCCGCAGATCAACGCGGCCTACTATGCGCGCGGGCTCGCGCTCGTGGAGGACGCGGACTACGACGCGGCGCTCGCGATCTTCGAAAAGCTCGGCGACTATGAGGACTGCGCGGAGCAGATCCAGCGCGTGCACTACCTGAAGGCCGAGGCGCTGTACGACGAAGCGGACTATGCCGGCGCGCTCGATGAATTCGAGGCGGCGGGCGATTATGAGGACGCCGCGTCGCGCATCACCGAGACGACGTACCAGCTCGGCGTGCAGCAGCTTGAGAACGGCGAAGTGCTCGATTCCTACTACACGCTGTACGCGATCCGCGACGATGCGGACGCCTACGCGCTGCTTGTCTCCGACTCAAGATATTACATTTACGTCTACGACGTCGGCGTGGGGCCGAACCCGCTCGACGAATAATAGAACTGTCAAAAAAGGACGGATGCGCCCCGGCGGGCCATCCGTCCTTTTTGCTGTTGTTTGTGCGGCGTGCCGTTACGGCTTCTGCTGCCGGTACAGGCGCATCGCGGCGCGTTCCTTCTGCAGCTCCTCGACGAGCGCGCGCACGCTCCATGCGGTGTTGTGCGGCGTGACGACGGCCTTGAGCGCGATCGGCTCGATCCCGGCCTCCCGGTAGGCTGCGAGGAATACGTCGAGCGCTTCGCCCGCGTCGCCGGAAAAGATCAGCACCTCGGGCAGCGCGTATCCGGCAGGCAGCTTCTCGACGGGCGCGCCGGCGGAAAGCCCGGCCAGCGTGCCGACGGCCTGTCCGGCGTCGCCGGGCGCGATCGCCCGGGCGGCAAAGTGCAGCGTGCGGCACAGCGCGAAGATCTGCGCCTTTTTGGCTTCGTTGTTCGTGTGAAAGAGTACGGTTGGCATTGCGGTTCACCTCAGAGATCGATGTCGACGGCATAGTCGCCGTCAATCAGAAGCGTGGGCAGCCCGTGTGCGCGGCAGCCCGCAAGATAAACGTTGTTGTCGGCGATCACGCTTTCCGGCGTCATTTCCGCGTCGAACATGCGGTCCTCGATGACGCTTTCATAGCGCAGGATGTCGTCGAAGTGGTTGCGGATGTAGCGTTCGGTCATGACCAGGCAGACGTACCGGATGTGCTCGAGGTATTCGGGCGAAAAGCTCTCGGCCCAGTCGAACGGGATGTAGCAGCCCTCGATCACCATGTTCTGTCGGTTCTCGATGGCGGTCTTGATCATCTCGCGCAGGATCGGCCACAGGTAGGGCGTGAGCAGGTCGTCGTCCTCGGGTGTCAGGTCGGTGCAGCCGCTGCGGATCAGCCCCATTTTCAGGTGGTCGATCGAAAGATACGGGTATTTGTATTTTTCGAGCAGGCGCTGCGCAAGCGCGGTTTTGCCGGTGTGCGAAGCGCCGCAGAGCAGCAGGATCACGGCGGACCCTCCTTTTCCGTGGGTTTCCTCCATTATAGCGGAGCGCAGGGGGAAAAGCAAGCGCGGCGGAACGGTTTCGGCGCGCTTAAAGGGATTTTTTACGCGCCGTTCAACCTGTGTCCACAAGTGGAGGACGCCGCGGAACGGGCCGTGCGGGCGCAGGCGGCGCGGGCGCGGGACGGCCGGTTTTTCGGGCGGGAATTTGTGAATTTTCCTGAAAATCGTACGGCTCTCCCCTTGACTTTTTCTCCGTTTTCCTCTAAAGTGTAAGTAACGCGATTCCCGAATATGCGGGAGGGCGAATCTGTATTGAAAAGTAAAGGAGTAGAGTTGTATGCGTTACAAGACTTTGGGCAAGACGGGCCTGAACGTGTCCGTCGCAACCGTCGGCACCTGGGCGATCGGCGGCTCCGGCTGGGGCGCCGTTGACCGGCAGGATTCGATCGCGGCGATCCGCTCGATGCTCGACAACGACGTGAACATCGTCGACACCGCGCCGATTTACGGCCGCGGCTATTCGGAGGAGGTCGTCGGCGAGGCGATCAAGGGCTACGACCGCGAAAAGCTGATCATTTCCACCAAGTGCGGCCTCGTCTGGGGCGAGGGCGCGCCGAAGGACGGCCGCGACATCTCCGGCAAGAGCATCATGAAGGAGATCGACGATTCCCTGCGCCGTCTCGGCGTCGATTACATCGACATCTACCACGTCCACAAGCCCGACCACCTCGGCACGCCGTTTGAGGACACGATGAGCGCGATGATGAAGCTGAAGGAAAGCGGCAAGATCCGCCACATCGGCCTTTCGAACTTCTCGATCGAGCAGACCGAGGAATGCATGAAGTACGGCGATGTGGAGGTCATCCAGCCGCCGTTCTCGATGATCGACCAGCGCGAGCGCAGCGTGCTCGAGTTTGCAAAGCAGCACGACATCGGCGTCATGACGTACGGCTCGCTCGGCGCGGGCATGCTGACCGGCACGATCCGCACGCTGCCGGATTGGGACCCGTCGGACATGCGCTTCGTGTTCTACGATTATTTCAAGGAGCCGAAGTTCTCGAAGGCGCAGAAGCTTCTGAAGTCGCTGGATAAGATCGCCGAGGCGCGGAACGTGCCGGTGGCGCAGGTCGCCGTCAACTGGATCACGGTGCACCCGCTCGTCGACACCGCGCTGATGGGCGTGCGCAACAAGCACGAGGCCGACGAAAACTGCGCGGCGACCGCATGGGAGCTGACCGCAGAGGAGATCGCAGCGCTGAACGAGGCGGTCGCGGAGTACGAGCGCGAGACGCCGGCCGACGGCTCGCCGACGAAGCGGTAACTGCCGCGGCGCGCGGAAAACAAAACGGAATGAAAAAAGGCCGGGCTGCAACCGATAAGCAGCCCGGCTTTTTTGCGCTTATTTGTGCGTTTTCAGGTAGTCCTCGATCGCGCCGACCACGGTTTTCAGCACCTTGATGCGCGCGTAATATTTGCTGTTTGCCTCGACGATGATCCACGGCGCGTAGGTCGTCGAGGTGCGCACGAGCATCTCGTCCACAGCCACCTCGTACTGGTCCCACTTCGCGCGGTTGCGCCAGTCCTCCTCGGTGATCTTCCACTGCTTGTCGGGGTTTTCCTGCCGCTCCTTGAAGCGGCGCTCCTGCTCGTCCTTGTCGATGTGCATCCAGAACTTGAGCACGATGCAGCCGCTGTTCGTCCAGCTCTCCTCCATGTTGTTGATCTCCGTGTAGGCGCGCCGCCATTCCTCCCCGGAGCAGAAGCCCTCGATGCGCTCGACCATCACGCGGCCGTACCACGAGCGGTCGAAGATCGTGAAATGGCCGGCCTTCGGCATGTTGGTCCAGAAGCGCCAGAGGTAGTGGTGCGATTTCTCGAGGTCGTTCGGCGCGGAGACGGGCTGCACCGCGTAGCCGCGCGGGTCGAGCGCCTGCGTCAGCCGCTTGATGGCGCCGCCCTTGCCGCCGGCGTCCCAGCCCTCGAAGGCGAGAACGACCGGGATGCGCCGCCGGTACACCTCGTTGTGCAGGTGGGAGAGCTTGGCCTGCAGCTCCTTGAGCTGCTTCTGGTACTGCTCCTTCGTCAGGGACTTGCTGAGGTCGACGCCGGCAAGCGCGGAGGCGCGGAACGCGTCGGGGTAGATGGCCGCGCTTTCCTCGACGCTCTCCTTCGGCAGCGCCGCGCGGCGGTCGGCGTCCGCAATGGCCGCCTCAAGCCGCTTGACGACGGTGGACATGACCTTGGCGGCCGCGTATTCGCGGTTTTCCGACTCGATGATTGTCCACGGCGCGTTGTCGCGGTCGGTCTTCTGCAGCGCCTCCTCGGTCAGGCGGAAGTATTCGTCGTAGTGCTCGCAGCGCCGCCGGTCGCCCTCGGTCACGCGCCAGGCCGTTTCCTTCGAAGCGGCGAGCTTTTTGAGCCGCTTTTTCTGCTCCTTCTGCGAGATCACGAGGAAGAACTTGATGAGCACGATGTGGTCGTCCGTCAGAAGCTGCTCGAACGAGTTGATCTCATCCGCCGCCGTCGCCAGGCTCTTTTCGTCGCTCTTGCCGTCGAAGCGGTCGTTGAGCAGAATGCGGTACCAGCTCCGGTCGAGGATCGTGATGCGGCCGCGGCCGGGCATCGTGTTCCAGAAGCGCCACAAAAACGGGTAGAACCGCTCCTCCTCCGTTTCCCGCTGCGTCGTGTAGACCTTGAAGCCGCGCGGGTCGAGCGGCTCGATCAGGCGGTTGATCATCGTGCCCTTGCCCGCGGCGCCGAAGCCCTCGACGGCGATGATGACCGGGATGCGCTTTTCCTTGCACACGCGCTGCAGGCGGCCGAGCTTTGCGTCCAGCTCGCGCATCAGCGTGTTGAATTCCTTCTTGCCCATCTTCTTTGAAAGGTCGATTTTTTCCAGCATAGCAAAGCTCCTTTTTATAAAACTTGAAATTTGCATGAAATTTCAGTAAATTGATAAAAATATTTTACCACTATGCCCGCGGAAAAGCAAGATTTTCACAGAAAACAGCGCATATATTTCGCCCGATTTCCGGCATAAACTGTACGGGACGGCCCGCGGTCAAAAGCGGACGTCCTCCCGCCGGTAGACGCACGCGCCGCCGAGGTATGTCGCGAGCACGTCGATCGCGTGCAGGCGGTCGGGCGCGGTCTCAAACGGGTTTTCCCCGAGCACGACGAAATCCGCCAGCATGCCCGCGCGGATGCGGCCCTTGCAGTTTTCCTCAAACGACGCGTAGGCGCCGTACTGCGTGAAGCTGTCGAGCGCCTCGCGCACCGAAAGGGCTTCCTCGGGGCGGTAGGGCGGCGCCGTGCTGCCGATGCTGCGGCGCGTGACGGCGCATTCGACGCCGCGCAGCACGGCGGGGTCCTCCACCGGCGCGTCGGAGCCGTTCGAGAACGTCACGCCGCTTTGCAGCAGGGATTTGGCCGCGTAGCTTGTACCGGCCAGCGCGGGGCCGACGCGGTCGAAAACGATGCGCGTGTCGTAGTCGAGGAAGATCGACTGCAGGTAGACGTGCATCCCGAGCTTCCGGATGCGCTCGAGCTGGTCGGGCCGGGTGATCTGGCAGTGCACGACGCCGTGGCGGTGGTCGCGCCGCGGGTGCGCGGTAAGCGCCTTTTCGCAGGCGTCGAGCACGCGGTCGAGCATGCCGTCGCCGATGGCGTGGATCGCGATCTGCATGCCGTGCGCGTTGGCGTAGGCACACATCGCGTCGAGCTGCGCCTGCGTGTAGACCGGCAGGCCGCGCGTGCCGGGCGCGTCCTGATAGGGGCGGCTGAGGTACGCCGTCCGCGCGCCGAGCGAGCCGTCGCCGAGCATTTTCAGCGGGCCGTTTTTGAAGCGCTCGTCCCCGCGCCTGAAATCGCCCGATTCCACAAAGGCCTGCAGGTCGGGCAGGTTCGTGAAGTGCGCCTGTTCGTTGACGCGCACGGTCAGCGTGCCGTCCGCGGCCATTGACCGGAACGCGTCCATGACGGGCCGGTAGCCGAGGCCGGGGAACACCGCGTAGTCGTCGCTCTGGCAGGAGGTGATGCCGCGGCGGTTCAGGTGGCGGCAGGCCGCGCGGATGCAGCCGCGCAGGCCGTCGCCGTCGGGCGCGGGCATCGCCTTCAAAACGAGGTCGAGCGCGTTTTCAAAAAACTGGCCGAGCGGCTCGCCGCTGTCGTCGACCGAAAAGCGGCCGCCGGCCGGCTGCGGGGTGCCGCGGCCGATGCCGAGCAGCTCGAGCGCGCGGGAGTTCACGACGCAGATGTGCCCGCAGGCGCGCGTGATGCAGATCGGGTGCGTGCGGGAGACGGCATCGAGGTCGAAGCGGTCCGGGAAGCGGCGCACGTCCGCAAAATAATCCTGGTTGAAGCCGCGTCCGCGCACCCACGCGCCGGGCGCGGGCTTCGTCTCGCGGATGTAGCTGCGCAGGCCGTCCAGCAGCTCGGCGAGCGAGCCGGTGTGCGCGGTGAGGTCCGCCATCGAGAGCGTCTGCCCGAGGTTCAGCAGATGCATGTGTGAGTCGTTGAAGCCGGCGCAGACGAACCGGCCGCCGAGGTCGACCGTTTCGCCGCCGTCCCCGTCCGGGGCGCCGACGCGGATGAACCGCCCGTTTTCGACGGTAAAGCTGTCCGTAAAGCCGTCGCCGGTATAGACGATGCCGCCGCGAAATGTGGTGCGCATATAATCACCGTGCCTTGAAAGTAGAGTTCAATTCCATTATAAGGGTGCGAAAAAAGCGTGTCAAGCGCAGCAAGACGACCGAGAACGCGAAAAAACCGGGTTTTCGACCGTGTAGAATCTTGTACTTTTTTGTAAAATTGTGTACAATAAATTGTAAACCCGCGCATGCGGCACAAATGCGGGTGAGCGCAAAATCAATACCGAGGAGAGAACACACTATGTTTGGAAAAAGAGTGGACGGCCGGCAGGTCCATGAGGTAGAGCCTTTTCAGCGCATTGTCCCGTACATCATGCGCACCCGGACAGACTCGATGAATATGTTCGAGGAGAGCATCCCCTGCGCGGGGATGGATAATTATGTAAACATGCGGCGCGCGCAGGGCGAGCAGATCACCTACCTGCACGTGATGATCGCGGCGCTCGTTCGGCTTGTGGCGCTGCGCCCGCAGCTCAACCGCTTCGTGATGCGCGGCCGGATCTACACGCGGCCGAAGATCTGGGTCAGCTTCGTCGTGCACCAGAACCTGCGCAGCGACGCGGCCGGCACGACGATCAAGCTCTGCTTTGAGGGCACCGAGGACATTCAGGAAATTTGCAAAAAGATCAACGCGGCGATCCTGAAGGAAACGACGCAGAAGAGCGAATCGAATTCGACGGATAAGCTCGCCGGGCTGATCATGAGCATCCCGGGGCCGCTGATCCGCCTCGTCGTCAACACGCTGATGTTCATGGACCGGCACAATGTGCTGCCGAAGTCGGTGATCGACGCGAGCCCGTTCCACACGTCGCTCTTCATCACGAACCTGCGGTCGCTCGGCATCAACCACATCTTCCACCACGTCTATGAATTCGGCACGACGGGCCTGTTCATCGCGATCGGCAAGGAGAAGAACGAGCCCGCGTTCAACGGCACGCAGATCGTCATAGAAAAGCGCATGGGCTTCGGCCTCGTCACCGACGAGCGCTTCTGCGACGGCCTGTACTTCGCGCGGTCGCTCAAGATCCTCAAGAAGTTTCTGAACAACCCGTCGCTGCTCGAGGTCCCGCTCGAGCACAAGATCGAGGACGTGCGGTAAAGGCCGGCCGGTTCCCGCAGGGCGCGGCGCACATGCCGCTTTGTGCGGAATACGGTTGTCTTTTGGCGGAACCTGCGGTATAATTGCATTGAATTTTGAAATCTGCGGGCGGGACGCCTGCGGGGATAAGGAGCGGAAAAATGGAATATCGCATTCTCGGAAAAACAGGCCTGCGGGTCTCCCGCGTGGGCTTCGGCGGCATCCCGATCCAGCGCATCGACGCAGCCGGGACGAAGGCGCTGGTCGAACGGCTGCTGGAGGCCGGCGTCAACTACATCGACACGGCGCGCGGCTACACGGTCAGCGAATCGTACCTCGGCGAAGCGCTTGAAGGTGTGCGCGACCGCTTCGTGCTGGCGACGAAGAGCATGGCGCGCACGAAGACGGCGATGGCGCAGGACATCGAGACAAGCCTTTCGAACCTGCGCACCGGATACATCGACCTCTATCAGGTGCACAACCCGAACATGGCCCAGCTTGAGCAGGTCGTGGGCGAGGGCGGCGCGCTCGAGGCGCTGCTTGAGGCGAAAGCGGCGGGCAAGATCGGCCACATCGGCCTGACGGCGCATTCCAGAGAGGTCTTTGAGAAGGCGCTTGAGCTGGACTGGGTCGAGACGATCATGTTCCCGTACAACATCGTCGAGACGCAGGGCGAAGCGCTGATCCGCGCCTGCACGGAAAAGAACATCGGCTTTATCGACATGAAGCCGCTCGCCGGCGGCGCCATCGAGGACGGTGCGCTCGCGATACGGTTCATCGTCAGCAATCCGGACATCACGGTCGTGATCCCGGGCATGGCGGAGCTGCGGGAGATCGACGAAAACGTGGCGGCCGCCGCGCGCACGGAACCGCTGGACGAAGCGGAGACGCGCGGCGTGGAGGCGGTGCGCGAAGCGCTCGGCACGCAGTTCTGCCGGCGCTGCAACTACTGTGCGCCGTGCTCGGCGGGCATCCAGATCCCGAACGTCTTCCTGATGGAGGGCTACCTGCTGCGGTACGGCCTGGAGGACTGGGCGCGGGCGCGTTACGGCGCGCTGGAGGTCAAGGCCTCGGCCTGCACCGCCTGCGGCCTGTGCGAAACGCGCTGTCCGTATAACCTGCCCATCCGCGAGATGATGAAAAAAGCCGCGGCGGAGTTCGGCGAATAAGGGCTTGTGCGCGGTAAGGCTAGAACGCAGCTGGATTTTTCAATATTTTGGGCATGTCCGGATACGTTCGGTGCGCCAAAGCGCCGCGGTATGCCGAAACAGAACAGGGGCGGGGAACGCCTAAAAACACCAAAACGGACGACAGTGGTCTTGGAAAACCGCTGTCGTCCCATTCGTTTTGCGTGGCTCCCGTACCGGCAGCTTTGGTCCTTTGCCACGCCTTACCTGAAAGGCGGCCGACTTTGCCGTTACGGGGGAATCGTACAATGCTTCTGGCGATTTTTGAAATTTTTATTTGGCGAGGGCAGAACGCTTTGCGCCCGCGTATCGAAAGGCGGTTCGACCGATGACAAAACCAAAATCCGATCTTGCGTTGCCTGTGGGGAGGGCGCGCGACGGCGCGAAACAGGAGATCGTGCAAAATATCCCGCTGCAACAACTGCGCCCGTTTCACAATCATCCGATTAAAACAGACAACAACGCGGAACTCGAGCGATTGATCGAGAGTATCCGTCAGGTAGGCACCATTGCGCCGGCCCTGGCCCGTCCCCTGCCAAACGGCGGCTATGAGCTGATCTCCGGGCACAGAAGGCTTGCCGCGTGCCGGGCGCTGGGGCTGGAAACCATGCCGGTTATTCTCCGCGCGATGAACGATGATGAAGCGGTGATCGCCATGGTCGATGCGAATCTGCAAAGGGAGACGATCCTGCCCAGCGAAAAAGCGTTCGCCTACAAAATGAAGCTGGACGCCATCAAGCATCAAGGCAAAGCTTCCGCGCCGATGGTGTCCCGCCGTGTCGTTGCAGCAGACGCGCACACCAGCGAGGCGCAGGTGCAGCGTTATATCCGTCTGACCAATCTTTTGCCCGCCTTGCTGGAGCGGGTGGACGCGGGTCAAATCGCCATGAGCCCCGCCGTAGAACTCTCCTATTTGTCCAAAGACGAGCAAGCGATGCTGCTCGACGCGATGGAGCAAAACGACTGCACGCCGTCTCACGCGCAAAGCATACGACTCAAGAAGCTGTCGCAGGCGGGTCGGCTGCGTGCAGAGGATATCTATGCCATGATGGCGGAACAAAAGCCAAATCAAAGGGAGCAAATCAAGCTCCGTTGGGATGATTTTTGCCGGTATTTTCCCACAGACTATACCGATGAGCAGATCAAAAGGGATATTGTCCAGGGCTTGGAGCTGTTAAGGCGGCAGCGGGCGCAAAACCGGGATGCCCGGCTATCGGGCACGTCAAAGCGCACGGGACGCGCTGGTTCAAAAGAAAAACAGCCGTAGAAGCGGCCGACAGCTTGGGCCGCGCATGCGAATGACCGTCATCATCCGACACGTTTTTCAAGCATCGGATTTTGGCCGCTTTTGCGGCAGCAGATGCCCCTTTGCGCTGCAATGGTAAACAGCGTATCGGCGAGCTGTGTCAAGGTGACACCCAGCAGATTCAATTCATCCTCGGTCAGCCTGCAGGCGAGTGCATTGGCGATGGCCGTGATGGAAGCTGTCCATTCACACGAATTCACGAGAAATTCACCCCATGCCAGTATATGTGCGGCCGGCCGGTATGTGCGGGACTGTTGGGGTTTGGGCCGCGTTTGGATAGGCCGCCCCTTAATCTCCGGAAGGATTTCGCTTGTACAGAATAAATTTCAGATTCCGGTCGCAAACGGCCAGAACAACTTCTTGCGGGGAGTGAATATGCCACTGCTTGAGCTGCTTATCCAGCCAAATCCGATCCAATCCCATGCGCTTTAAATTGTCCTCCAAAATGCTCCCGTCCATGATCAACTCCGTGAATAGAAGTTCCTGTTCCGGACAGAGATCCATGTCGTTTGGGGTGGCGGGACGTTGGTTGCTTACCGGCAGGATTGTAAGCTTTCCGTTGTATTCAAAAACTGCGGTCTGAATGCTTGTCAAGTCAAAATATCCTTGTTGCCTGCACATTACCATGAATTCGCTCAGATCCAGTTTGGCTTTTTTCAGGTTTTCATAGTACAGCTTTCCGCGATCCATCAAAATGGTCGGGGTGCCATTCAGGTATTTTCGTGTTCGGGGGAATTTGCTGGAAATCACGCTCAGCAGTACCGTAATGCCTCCGTACAGCACCATGGCGGTAAACGGTTTCCAGGGATTCTCCAGTTCGGTGGCCATTTCGGCCGCGATGGAACCAACGGTGATTCCCGTAATGTAATCAAAAAAATCCAGCTGTGCGATTTGTTTGTGTCCAATGCACTTGGCCACCAAAAACAATGCGCCAAAAGACCCTAAGGCCACCAGGCAAAGCTTGAGAAAGCTCATACGACATCCCTCTTTCCCTTTTATTCTGACCTGTGTTTCGGCCATCATGCACGGGACTGCGCGCCTGAAAAAAGGCCGCGCACAGGGCGCCGCCGGCGTTCAAGCTCACGAACGGATTTGACCGGCGTGTACCGCATTCCACCGAAGCGCGGCGTAAGAAGGAAAAGGAAAATTCAAGGAAAAACCGGCCCGGCGCTTCACGACGTACAGGTGCGTCGGAAGACACCGGGCCGGGGCATATTGTGCATCTGCCCCGCGGACACGGGGAGCAGATGAAAGAATTTGTGCCTCCCTCACGGGTTGTCCATATTTGAGGGATTATTGAATTGCGGCCCCAACGGGAAATTCCGCTGGGTTACGGCAGGGTAATAACCGAATCACAGCACTTGTAATCGGTGTCAATGTTGTGTGCGATAAAGCGCGCTTTAAAGTTTCTGGCGTTGCAAAGGGCGTTCGGCGCTCCACCGGATACGTCCAGATCCTCCGGAAGCACAAACTTGATGCATTTGACCAGCACATCCCGGCAATTCGGATAGTTGTGTGCGGGAAGTGTAATGGCTTTCATACCCCGCGGATATTCGACGCCGTTGGCGTCCACTTCGGTGAGGATGACCGCCAGTGCAACCCGTTTTCCAGGACAGACTTTTTTGATTGTGACGTCCAGCTGTAGGATGCGCCCCAGGGATTCCAGATTGATGTCACCGACGTCGATGACGACAGAATCTTGGCATCCGTCCACGG
>DSLFR04102__coassemble_760_pt1 | contig 24309 bp, 21 predicted proteins | sample DSLFR04102__metabat2_low_PE_023 | metagenome-assembled genome bin DSLFR04102 | reverse complement strand
CCACCCTTGGCGCCGATCTCGTCCTGCCCGAAGCGGGAGCATCCGTCGCAGAGCGCATCCCGATGCCGGTGGGCGACGCGCCCGCGGTCTGGACGGAGGGGCGGTCCGCCGTCGTTTCGGCGCAGGCGCCCGCGGAGGGAAAAAGCCTGAGCCTGCCCGAAACGCGCCGGCCGTGACCGCGGCGCAGGCGACAAAAAGGGAACCGGTTTGCTGTGCTTTGCGCGGGATCTTTTTTATTCCTCCGTTTTCGGCAGGTGCGCCGCGAGGAACGCGTAAACGTCCTCGAAAACGCGGTCGGCGTTCACCTCGGTGACGAGCGCGTGGCGCACATGCGGGTACAGCGTCATCGTGACGTCGTGCCCCGTTTCCCGCAGCTTTTTCTCGATCTTCCGCACGCCCTTGCCCATGCCGCCGACCGGGTCGTTCTCGCCGGAGATCAGGTAGACCGGCAGCTTCTTCGGCAGGCGGCGGTACCATTCGTCGGTGTTGACGGCGTGCAGCAGCGCGCCGAGGTCTATGTACCCCTGCACCGTGAGCGGAAAGCCGCAGAGCGGGTCGTTCACGAAGCGGTCGACCTCCTCTTCCTTGCTCGTCACCCAGTCGAAATCGGTGCGGTTCGGCTTGAACTTCCGGTTGTACGGGCCGGTCACGATCTGCGCGAGGTACGGCAGCTTTGCCCGCGGCCCCTTCGATTTTTTCAGCATCTCGAGATACGCGCGCTCCGCACGCCAGACGCCCTCCGGGATGCCGGCGCTCGTGCCCATGAACACGGCCGCCGTGAGCGACGCGCCGTACGCCGCCGCAAACTCGCGGGCGACGAACGAGCCCATGCTGTGGCCCATCAGGAAATACGGCAGGTCGGGGTATTTCTCCCGCAGGATCGACTGCAGGTTGCGCACATCCTCCACCACGTTGTACAGGCCGCCCCGGTCCCCGAAGTGGCCGTACAGCGCGCCCGAGGCGACGCTCCGCCCGTGGCCGAGATGGTCGTTGACCGCAACGACCATGCCGCGCTGCGCCATGTATTCGCAGAACGGCTTGTACAGCGCGCTGTGCTCCGCCATGCCGTGCGCGATCTGCAGCACGGCGACGGGCGGCGTATCCGGTTCATACAGCCGCGTGAAAATCTTGTTTTTTGCCGTACAGGAATTAAAGGTGAATTCGGATGCCCTCACAGTTTTCAGCCCCTTCGGTTGGATTGATTTTCCGGATCTTCCGGTGTATCCTTTTTCATTATTCAGTATACACTCAAACGACGATCGTGTAAACCGCCGCCGTGTGCAGAACGCTGCCGAGCAGCACAAAAAGATGCCATACGGCGTGCATGTACGGGATCTTCTTGCCGAAGCCGTACGCGGCGACGCCGACCGTGTACGCGATGCCGCCCGCCAGCAGGAACCACAGCCCGGCCGCCGGCATCTTCTCGAGCACCGTGCCCATCGCAAAAACGACCGCCCAGCCCATCGCGATGTAGCAGACCATCGAGACGGCCTTGAACCGCTCGAGGCTGACGGCGTTCAGCACGATGCCGAGGACGCCCGCGCCCCACACCGCGCACAGCAGCACAAGCCCCGCCGTGCCGCCGAGGCAGCAGAGCGTGATCGGCGTATAGGTGCCGGCGATCAGCAGGTAGATCGTGCAGTGGTCGAGCACGCGGAACACGCGCTTCGCCCGGTTGACGTTCAGCGCATGGTAGAGCGTCGAGACCGTGTAGAGCAGAATCATCGTCGCGCCGAACACGCTGACGCTCGCCACCGTGACCGGCGTTTTCCGGCAGGCGACAAGCAGCACCACGAGCGCCGCCACGCCGAACAGCGCCGCCGCGCCGTGCGAAACCGCCGAAAAAATCTCCTCGCCGAGCGAGTAAAGCGGCAGCGAAAGCCGCTCGCGCTCCTCCCGGCGCCAAACCTTCCGCACAGACCCCGCTACAGCCGTATGTGTCATATTGACCCGCTCCTTTCCGCCGCATCGCCGGGGGACACCCGCGCTTTCGCGCGCGTTCTCCCGGTTCTTACATCTTTCTTAAAAAATCTTAAAATTATGTGATTTAGTTTTTAAAACCAGATTTGTTTATATTATAATCCGTTTTCCTGCAAAAAGCAAGCGGAGAATTCTGAACAATTCCTTAAAAATCGTTCCACATTCCGCGCAATTTATGCGGGAAAGCATTGACTTTTCTCCGTCCCCATGCTAAAGTGATAGTACCGTCATGCAGGCGCCGCAGAGCCGTGTTTCCCGGCGCCGTATACTTCACCAAAGGGCACGGGAATCGTTCTCCCGCGCCCGAATTTTGCTGTGCAATCGGCACAGCGCAGGCAGGCGGCCCGGGGAGGAGAAGCGCCGTGGCTTTCCGCCCCCGCCGCCTGCCGGAAAGGCTGGTATTTTGTGAAAAAGGAAGTCAAACACACAAGCATTCTGCGGTTTTTCCCGTTTACGAAGGGACTCCGCCACCATTTCGTTCTGGCGCTCATCGCCATCATCGTCGCGGTATTTGCAAACTACATGACGCCGCAGGTCATCCGCGTCACGGTCGACTCGGTCATCAACGACACGCCGTTCAACCTGCCGGCGTTTCTGACCGACTGGATCGAGTCGCTCGGCGGGCGGGAATTCCTCCGGCAGAACATCGTGCTCTGCGCGCTGGCCTCGCTGCTGTTCGCGCTGCTCTCCGGCGTGACGAACTACCTCTCGCGCATGCACATGGCCAAGGGCTGCGAGGGCACGATCACGCGCATCCGCGACAGGCTGTTCGCGCACATCCAGCGCCTGCCCTACGCGTGGCACAACCTGAACCAGACCGGCGACATCATCCAGCGCTGCACGCAGGACGTCGACCTGATCCGCAACTTCATCAGCGACCAGATGCTCGAGCTCGTGCGCGTCGTCGTCCTGATCGGCGTCTCGCTCGCGCTGATGTTCTCGATGAACGTGCCGCTCGCGCTGATCGCGCTGATTTTCATCCCGATCGTCGTCGCCTACTCGCTGATCTTCTTCGTGATCGTCGGCAACCGGTTCCGCGTCGCCGACGAGGCCGAGGGCAAGCTGACCGCCATCGTGCAGGAGAACCTGACCGGCGTGCGCGTCGTGCGCGCATTCGGCCGCGAGCGCTTTGAAAAGGACAAATTCAACAAGCAGAACGACCTGTTTTCCGACCTGTGGGTGCGCCTCGGCCGCGTGATGGGCCTCAACTGGGGCCTCGGCGACCTGCTTTCGGGGCTGCAGGTCATCACGATCCTCGCGGCGGGCGTGTTCTTCGTCGTCAACGGCTCGATCACCGAGGGCGAGTACCTCGCCTTCATCGCCTACAACTCGATGCTCGTCTGGCCGACGCGCAGCCTCGGCCGCCTTCTGAGCGAGCTTTCCAAGACCGGCATCAGCTCGAAGCGCCTGTTTGAGATCCTCGACGCCGAGGAGGAGCGCGACGCCGAGAACCCGGTCGAGCCGCCGATGGACCGCGACATCGAATTCAAGAACGTCAACTTCTCCTACGGCACGACCGGCGAGGTGCTGCACGACATCAGCTTCAAGATCCCGGCCGGCACGACGCTCGGCATCCTCGGCTCGACCGGCAGCGGCAAGAGCACGCTGACCTACCTGCTCGACCGGCTCTACGAGCTGCCGGAAGGCGCGGGCGCGATCACGATCGGCGGCGTGGACATCCGGAAGATCTCGCTCTCTCACCTGCGGCGCCACATCGGCATCGTGCTGCAGGAGCCGTTCCTGTTCTCGAAGAGCTTCAAGGACAGCATTTCGGACGGCTCCGACCGCCACGACCTCGAGAGCGTGCGCGAATACGCGCGGCTCGCGGTCATCGACGACACGATCGGCAGCTTCGCCGAGGGCTACGACACGCAGATCGGCGAGCGCGGCGTGACGATCTCCGGCGGTCAGAAGCAGCGCGTCGCGATCGCCCGCATGCTGATGCAGGACACGCCGATCAAGATCTTCGACGATTCGCTCTCCGCCGTCGACATGGAGACGGACGCGAAGATCCGCGAATCGATCAACAAAAACGTCCGCGGCACGACGATCATCATCGCGCACCGCATCACGACCATCATGAATGCCGACCAGATCATCGTCATGGACAAGGGCCGCATCGTGCAGCGCGGCACGCATGAAACGCTCTCGAAGGAGGACGGCATCTACAAACGCATCTACGACACCCAGCGCTCCGCCACGTAAGGCGAACGCTTTCGGAGAATGGAATTTATGAAAATCAAAAGCAAATCCTTACAGACCTGGGCGAAGCTCCTGCCGTTTCTCGCCCCGTACAGAAAATACATGGTCCTGATCGTGGCCGCGATGCTGTTCAGCGCCGCGATCGACACCGTGCAGCCGCTTTTCTCCGGCTATGCGGTGGACCACTTCATCGAGCCGGGCACGACGGAGGGCATCCTCCCGTTCGTGCTGCTCTACATCCTGTGCGTCGTGCTGATGACGCTCTCCACGATCCTCATGGCGATCCTCGCGCTGAAGGTGGAGATGTACCTCGGCCGCGACCTGAAGCGCCGCCTGTTCGAGCACCTGCAGACGCTCGACCTCTCCTACTACAACACGACGCCGGTCGGCCGCATCATGGCGCGCGTGATGAGCGACACAAACAAGATCGGCACCGTGCTCGCCTGGAGCCTCGTCGACATCTTCTGGAGCGCCGCGTACGTGGTCGGCTGCGTCTTCGTCATGCTCGCCTACAACTGGAAGCTCGCGCTGATCCTGATCGCGATCATCCCGGTCATCGCGGTGTTCACGGTCATCTTCCAGAAGAAGATCCTCGCCGTCAACCGCCGCGTGCGCGCGATCAACGCCGAGGTGACGCGCCACTACAACGAGGGCATCTCCGGCGCGAAGACCTCGAAAACGCTCGTGATTGAGGAGAAGAACGACACGGCCTTCCGCGCCGTGACCGACGACATGCGCCGCACGACGATCCACGCCGTATGGCTCAACGCCGTGTACATCCCGATCATCAGCTTCCTGACCGCGATCGGCGTCGCGCTCGTGCTGACGCGCGGCGGCAGCATGGTGCTGTTCGGCGACATCTCGGTCGGCGACATGACCGTTTTCATCAACTACGCGCTGGTCATCGCGGACCCGGTGCAGCAGCTCGCGCGCACGATTTCGAACTTCATCGCGACGCAGGCGAACATCGAGCGCGTCTCCGCGCTGATGGAGCGCCCGGCGCTGATCACCGACACGCCGGCGGTCATCGAAAAGTACGGCACCTCGTTTGAGCCGAAGCGCGAGAACTGGGAGCCGATCGTCGGCCGCATCACGTTCGACGACGTGACGTTCCGCTACCCGGACGGCACCGAAAACGTGCTCGAGCACTTCTCGCTCGACATCCCGGCCGGCACGACCGTCGCGATCGTCGGCGAGACGGGCGCGGGCAAATCGACGCTCGTCAACCTCGCGTGCCGCTTCTTCGAGCCGACCGCCGGGCGCATTTTGATCGACGGGCGCGACTACCGCGAGCGCTCGATGCTGTGGCTGCACTCGAGCATCGGCTACGTTCTGCAGACGCCGCACCTGTTCTCGGGCAGCGTGCGCGAGAACATCCGCTACGGCAAGCTGGACGCGACCGACGAAGAGGTGGAGGCCGCGGCGAAGCTCGTCAGCGCGCACGACTGCATCATGCGCATGGACAAGGGCTACGACAGCGACGTCGGCGAGGGCGGCGACCAGCTCTCGACCGGCGAAAAGCAGCTCATCTCGTTTGCGCGCGCCGTGCTCGCCGACCCGCGCATCTTCGTGCTCGACGAAGCGACCGCCTCGATCGACACGAAGACCGAGGAGCTGATTCAGCACGCGATCTCGACGCTGCTCGAGAACCGCACCTCGTTCCTGATCGCGCACCGGCTTTCGACGATCCGCCACGCGGACCTGATCCTCGTCGTCCGCGGCGGCAAGATCATCGAGCAGGGCACGCACGAGGCGCTGCTCGAAAAGGGCGGCTACTACGCCGACCTGTACAACAAGCAGTTCGAGCAGGAGGCCGCCGGCCGCGTGTTCGGGGAAGAATAAGCGACAAGCGCCCGAGGCGAAAGCCCGAACGCGCAGAATCCATCGCATAGAACGGGAAACAGGCTGCCGGTTCGGCAGCCTGTTTCTTTCGTCGGCGTTTATGAGAGGCGGTGCAAAGCGCTTATTCCGCGTGCTGGTGCAGGTCAAGCCGCCCGCTTGCAAAAACGCTTTTCTACTTCTCGTTTTTCTCCATCCGCTGGTATTCCAATATATCCCCCGGCTGGCAGTCCAGCACATCGCAAATTGCTTCGAGCGTAGAAAACCGAATCGCGCTGACATGGCCGTTTTTCAGCTTTGATAAGTTGACATTCGCCACGCCTACTTTTTCGGATAATTCATTCAATGACATTTTGCGGTCCGCCATCACGCGGTCTAATCTCAGGATGATCGGCATACGCTTCTCCTTTACAATGTCTCGTCGGAGAGCTTCTGCAGTTCCTCTCCATACGTAAATATATGAGACATCAGCAGCAGGACAAAGAATACGACGAGAAAGCCCAGATCAAAACGGAAATTCGCTGTGACAGACTGGATTTGGCTGTTCTGAAGCAGCGTATTCAGATCAAAGACGCGGAGCATGTTCAGCGTTTCGACCGCGCTCATAATATTCTGTATGACGCCGATGATAAGGCTGGCAAAGGCAAGCCTGCGGATCTCCTTTCCAACCGTCGGATGGAAAGGATTGCCCTGCGTCATAGGCGCAAGAATTCTTCTGATGATGCGGATCGCGTAGCACACAACAGCGATGATCGCGACAGCCGCCGCGGTCATGATCCAGGCGTAGAGCAAAAAGGCGTTGTGATCCGGCGCCACCTCTCCCGTCAGCGCAAAGGTGAGCGGCCCGATATCCACGGCGCTGTAATTTCCCACAGCCGTGGAACCGCGGCTGACGACATTCACGACCGTAAAAACACCGAGAGCGGCTGCGCACACAACGGCGCCAACCAAAATGATTCCCCGTATAATGCGCAGCGCCTTATCCAGACCCTTTGCCGTCCTTGCTATTTTTTCTCTTGCCATAACAAAACCACCCTCCTCAAATTTAACGATTATCGTTAAATTCATTATATGCGCCGCAGGGGATGTTGTCAAGCGGTTTTTAACGATTATCATAAATTTTTTTATGTTTATCGCGGTCGATTTCATTCCGGCGCCTGTTATTGCCTGCGAACCATCCACGTCCGCCCCTTATTCCGCCGTATTTTTTGACAAAAAAACAGCAACCCCTGCGCAGGGGTTACTGTTTCGTAAAAATCAAAATCAGTATTTGCGGAACCGCTCGTAGCGCTCCTTCAGCAGCGTTTCGGTGTCCTTTTCGCACAGGGCGTCGAGCTCCGTCTCCAGCATGGACTTGACCCGCGCGAACACGGCGCCCTTGTCCTCCTCGCTGATGACCTGCTCGACGACGCCGAGCTGCTCCATGTCCTGCGCCGTCAGCCGCAGGCACTCCGCCGCCTCCTTCGCGCGCTTTGCGTCCTTCCACAGGATGCTCGCGCAGCCCTCGGGCGACACGACCGAATACACGGCGTTTTCGAGGATCCACACCCGGTCCGCCACGGCGAGCGCCAGCGCGCCGCCGGAGCCGCCCTCGCCGATCAGCACCGAGATCACCGGCGTTTTCAGGCCCATCATCTCGATGAGGTTTTCGGCGATCGCCTGGCCCTGGCCGCGCTCCTCGGCGCCGATGCCGCAGAACGCGCCCGAGGTGTCGACAAAGCAGACGACCGGCCGGTGGAATTTCTCCGCCTGGCGCATCAGGCGCAGCGCCTTGCGGTAGCCCTCGGGGTTCGGGGAGCCGAAGTTGCGGTAGACCTTGTCGCGCGTGTCGCCGCCCTTTTCGATCGCGATGACCGTGACCGTGCGGCCGCCGAGCTTCGCGATGCCGGCGACGATCGCGGGGTCGTCGGCGAACCGGCGGTCGCCGTGCAGCTCGATGAAGTCCGTGAAGATGTTCTGGATGAACGAAAGCCCGGTCGCACGGCCCTTGCCGCGCGCCGTCTGAACCTTTTCATATGCCGTTGCCATTATGCTTCGCCCTCCGTTTCTTCCTCCGCCTTTTCCGTACAGACGCCCTGCTTCTCGGCGTCGTGCATCCTGAGCAGCTGCGCGATGACCTCGCGCTGGTGGCTTCTCGGCGTGATGAGGTCGATGAAGCCGTGCTCCAGCAGGAACTCCGCGCGCTGGAAGCCCTCCGGCAGCTTTTTGCGGATCGTCTGCTCGATGACGCGGGCGCCGGCAAAGCCGATCATCGCGTCCGGCTCGGCCATGATGATGTCGCCGTCCATCGCGAAGCTCGCCGTCACGCCGCCGGTCGTCGGGTCGGTGAGGACCGTCAGGTAAAACAGGCCCGCGTCGCTGTGCAGCCGCACCGCGCCGCTCGTCTTCGCCATCTGCATCAGGGAGAGGATGCCCTCCTGCATGCGCGCGCCGCCCGCCGCCGTAAAGCCGATGACCGGCAGGCGGTGCTCGGTCGCGTACTCAAACAGGCGCGTGATCTTTTCGCCGACCACCGTGCCCATGCTGCCCATCATGAAGTGCGGGTCCATGCAGAACACGGCGCACGGCTCGTCCTCCACGCGCAGCGTGCCGCAGATGACGGCCTCCTTCTCGCGCGTGGCGAGCCTTGCGCTCTTGAGCTTGTTTTCGTAATTCGGGAAGTCGAGGATGTCGCGGCTCGTCATGTCGCCGTCCAGCTCCGTGAAGCTGTCCTCGTCCGCGAGGAAGCTGATGCGCTGGCGCGCCGTCATGCGGAAATGATGCCCGCAGCGGCAGACGTTCTGCGTATCCCACAACTCCGAAACAGGCGTCTGCGTGCCGCACTTCGGACAGGTCATCGTGATCTCGTGCGACTCCTCCTGCGGATTTTTCGGCTGCTTGCCGCCCTTTTCCAGCTCGTTCTGCGGCGAGCGGAACAGGCCCATCAGATTCATAGCGGTTTCTCCCTTCGGTTTGATGCTTCGGGGCGTTTTCCGGGCGGCTCAGCGCCGCGCCCGGTCAGCCCTCGCGGTTTTTGATAAAGTCGGTGTAGTAATCCCCGCTCTGGAACACGGGGTCGCGGATGATGTCGATCTGGTTTTCGATGTTGTTCGGCAGGCCGCCGATGACAAGCTCGCACAATGCGGACTGCATCTTGCGGATGGCCTCCTCGCGCGTGGAGGAGAACACGATCATCTTGCCGAGCATCGAATCGTAGAACGGCGGCACCTCATACCCCTGATAGAGGAACGTGTCGAAGCGCACCCACGGGCCGGAGGGGATGTGCAGGAAGTTGACCTTGCCCACGCCGCCGGCGTTGATGCGGCACTCGATCGCCGCGCCGCGCACCTTGATGTCGTCCTGCGTGCAGTCGAGCTCGACGCCCGCCGCGATGCGGATCTGCCACTTGACGATGTCCTTGCCGGTGACGAGCTCCGAAACCGGGTGCTCCACCTGCAGGCGCGTGTTCATCTCCATGAAATAGAAGTTTTTGTCCTTGTCCATCAGGAACTCGACGGTGCCGGCGTTGACGTAGCCGACGGCCTTGGCCGCCTTCGTCGCCGCCGCGAACAGCTCGCGCCGCTTTTCCTTCGAGACGCCCGGCGAGGGGGATTCCTCGATCAGCTTCTGGTTGTTGCGCTGGATCGAGCACTCGCGCTCGCCGAGGCAGACGACGTTGCCCTGGTCGTCGCAGAGCAGCTGCACCTCGATGTGCTTTGCGGGGTATATGTACTTTTCCATGTACATCCGCCCGTCGCCGAACGCCTGCTGCGCTTCGCTCGAGGCGGTGTTGAACGCCTGCTCGATCTCCTCGGGCGCGCGCACAAGGCGGATGCCCTTGCCGCCGCCGCCCGCCGAAGCCTTGAGCATGACGGGGTAGCCGATCTTCTCCGCGGCCGCCTTCGCCGCCGCCGCGTCCTCGAGGATCTCGGTGCCCGGGATCGTCGGCACGCCCGACTGCTGCATCAGGCGGCGGGCCGCGTCCTTATCGCCCATGCGGGCAATCAGGTCGCCCGAGGGGCCGATGAACGCGATGCCGTGCTTCTTGCACAGGTTCGCAAACGACGCGTTCTCCGCAAGGAAGCCGTAGCCCGGGTGGATCGCCTGCGCCTTCGAGGCGATCGCCGCGCTGACGATGCGCTCCTGGTTGAGGTAGCTGTCCTTCGCCGCGGCCTCGCCGATGCAGATGGCCTCGTCCGCGAGCGCCACGTGGATGGACTCCGCGTCCGCCTTCGAATAGACCGCGACGGTCCGGATGCCCATCTCCTTGCAGGCGCGGATGATGCGGACCGCGATCTCCCCGCGGTTCGCAACGAGTAATTTCGTAAACATGCTTGCGTCTTTCCTTTCCTACGCGCGGCTCAGGCCTTGACGAGCGCGAACGAGAACTCCGCCGTGACGCAGACCTTGCCGTTGACGCGGCCCGTGCCCTTCGCAAAGTAGAACGCGCCGCGCTGGCGCACAAGCTCGCACTCGGTCTCGAGCGTGTCGCCGGGCTTGACCATGCCGCGGAAGCGCACCTTGTCGAGGCTCGTGAACACCGGGGTCATGCCCTCGGCCGCGCCGTCCAGCAGGAGCGCGCAGGCGCTCTGCGCGAGCATCTCGCACTGGATGACGCCCGGCACGATCGGGTTGCCCGGAAAATGGCCCTGCAGAAAATATTCGTCGCCGCGGATGTGGCACTTGCCGAGCGACTTGCCGTCGACCAGCTCCACCTCGTCCACGAGCAGCATCGGCTCGCGGTGCGGCAGAATCTTCTTGATTTCTTCCCTGTTCATCTGCTTTCCTCCCCGCACGCTCAGACAATGCGGAACAGCGGCTGGTCGTACTCGACGACCTGCCCGTTGCCGACGCAGATCTCGACGATCTCGCCGTCGATATCGCTCGTGATTTCGTTCATCAGCTTCATCGCCTCAATGATGCAGAGCGTGTCGCCGCGCTGCACCGTGTCGCCGACGGCGACGAACGGCTTGCTGTCCGGCGAAGGGGCGGCGTAGAACACGCCGACCGCAGGGCTGCGCACATAGGTGCCCTCTTTCTCCTGCACCTCGGCGATCGGCTCGGCCGTGTGCATCTGCTCGGCGACCGTCTGCACCGCCGCCGGCGCCGAAACCGTCTGAACGATCGCGGGTTCGCGCTCGATGACGATGTGCTCGCCGTTGATCTCCAGTTTTGTCAGCTCGTTCTTGCGGACGATTTCCGCCAGAGCCGCAATATCCTTGACATTCACAAAGCGTCCCTCCGTTTATTTGAACCGGTATGTATAATGGAATATTCTACTACAAAACCTTGCGAATTGCAATACAGGCGTTGTGGCCGCCGAAGCCGAGCGAAACGGAGAGCGCCAGGTCGATGTCCATCTTACGCGCCACGTTCGGGCAGACGTCGAGGTCGCACTCCGGGTCCGGCTCCTTGTAATTGATCGTCGGCGGGACGATGCCCTCGCGCACCGCAAGCGCCGAGGCGATCGCCTCCACCGCGCCGGCCGCGCCGAGCATGTGCCCGGTCATCGACTTCGTGGAGCTGACGACGACGTTCTCCACATGGCCGTCAAACGCCTTCTTGATCGCGACCGTCTCGCTGCGCTCGTTGAGCGGCGTGCTCGTGCCGTGCGCGTTGATGTAGATCTTCTCGTTCGCGATGTCCGCGCCGGCTTCCTCATACGCCATGCGGATCGCGCGCGCGCCGCCGTTGCCCTCGGGGTCCGGCGCCGTCATGTGGTGCGCGTCGTCCGTCGCGCCGTAGCCGACGATCTCCGCGTAGATCCGCGCGCCGCGCGCCTTCGCGTGCTCGTACTCCTCGAGGATCAGCGCCGCGCCGCCCTCGCCCATGACGAAGCCGCTGCGGCGCTTGTCGAACGGGCAGCAGGCCTCCGCCGGGTCCGGGCAGGGGGTCAGCGCCGTCATGTTGCCGAAGCCCGCCACGCCGATCGGCGAGATCGCCGCTTCCGAGCCGCCCGCGATGATCGCGTCGAGATAGCCGTGCTTGATCGCGCGGTACGCCTCGCCGATCTCGTTGTTGCTCGTCGCGCAGGCCGTTGTGATCGGCAGGCAGGAGCCCTGCGCGTTGAACTTGATCGCGATGTTGCCGCCCGCGATGTTCGCGATCAGCATCGGGATGAAGTACGCGGAAATGCGCTTCGGGCCCTTCTCGTTCAGAACCGTCATCTGGTTTGCAAAGGTCTGTATGCCGCCGATGCCGGAGCCGAAGTACACGCCGAAGCGCTCCGGGTCGATCTTGCCGAGAATCTCGCTGTCGTTGACGGCCTGCGTCGCCGCGGCCATCGCAAACTGCGCGAACAGGTCGCTCTTTCTGAGCTCGCCCTTGTCCATGTAGAGGAGCGGGTCAAAGTCCTTGACCTCGGCCGCAACGTGCGCCTTGTAATCCGTAGAATCAAACTTCGTGATCTCTGTGATACCGCACTTGCCGGCCTTCAGGCTTTCCCAGAAGGTTTCTACATCGTTGCCGACCGGCGTCACCGCGCCGAGGCCCGTGATCACAACTCTTCTTTCCATTTCCTTTTTCCTTTCTGTATCTTCTTTTTGGAGCTTTTCAGTTTAAACGCCTCCCGCTTTCATCGCACCCGGGAGTACCCAAAGAACGCGACCTGCGCGCCTGCGCCCTCAACAAAACGAGCTTGTGCACACAAGCGACTCCGCGGACACCCGCCGCGGGCCGCGCCCGCCGCGCCCGGGAGCGCCCAAAGAACGCGACCGCCGGGATTGCGCCCTCAACCAAACGAGCCTGTGCAAACAGGCGCCCCCGCGGACCTTCGCCGCGGGCCGCGCCCGCCGCGCCCGCTAGATGGCGAGACCGCCGTCCACGCGCAGGACTTCGCCGGTGATGTACGCCGCCGCGTCGCTCGCAAGGAACGCGACCGCCGCCGCAATGTCCTCCGGCTTGCCCATGCGGCCGAGCGGGATCATCGAGCGCAGGGTGTTGTCCTCGCCGATGTTCTCCGTCATGTCCGTCTGGATGAAGCCCGGCGCGACCGCGTTGCAGGTCACGTTGCGCGAGGCGAGCTCGCGCGCCACCGACTTCGTCAGACCGATCAAGCCGGCCTTCGACGCCGAATAGTTCGCCTGCCCCGCGTTGCCCATGATGCCGGACACCGAGGAAATGTTGATGATGCGGCCGCTCTTCTTGCGGATAAAGCCGGAATAGCAGGCGCGGATCATGTTGAACGCGCCCTTCAGGTTCGTGTCGAGCACCGCGTCGTAATCCTCGTCCTTCATCGAAAGCACGAGGCTGTCGCGCGTGATGCCCGCGTTGTTGACCAGAATATCGATTTTGCCGAGCTCCGCCGTGACCGCCTTGACGGTCTCCTTCACGGCCTCCGCCGACGCGACATCGCAGCGGTATGCTTTGGCCTCCACGCCCATCGCGCGGATCTCCTCGCAGACGGCCTCCGCCTTGTCGGCGCTGCCCGCATAGATGACGGCGACGTTCGCGCCGTCCGCCGCAAGGCGCAGCGCGATCGCGCGGCCGATGCCTCTCGAAGCGCCCGTGACGAGCGCCGTTTTTCCACTCAGGCTCATGCGTTTTCCTCCCTGACGGCCGCGACCGCCGCCGCAAGCGACGCCGCGTCCTCCACATTATAGATTTTCGCGGTGCGGCTCATGCGCTTGATCAGACCGCAGAGCGTCTTGCCCGCGCCGACCTCGATGAACGTGTCCACACCGTCCTCCAGCAGCTTTTCAACCGTCTGCTGCCAGCGCACCGGGTTCGAAACCTGCTTCACCAGCAGCTCCTTCGCGGTCTGCGCCGTGTACGGCTCCGCCGTGTAGTTCGCGTATACCGGCACCTGCGGCGCCTTCACCTCCATGCCGCCGAGCACCTCGGCCAGACGGATCGACGCGCTCTCCATGAACGGCGAATGGAAGCCGCCGCTCACCTTCAGCGGCACGGCCTTGCCGCCGTTCGCCGCCACGTCCTCAATAAAGCCGCCGAGGCTCGACTTGAGGCCCGCCACAACGAGCTGGCCCGGGCAGTTGTAGTTGACCGGGTATACGCCCTGGTGCATGCGGCAGAGCTCCTCCACCTTTTCGTTGCTGAGCTTCAGGATCGCCGCCATCGCGCTGTCGACCTTCTCGGCCGCGGCCTGCATCGCTTCGCCGCGCTTTACGACAAGCGAAAAGCCCTCCGCCGCCGTGAACATGCCCGCGAATGTGACCGCCGCAACCTCGCCGAGCGAAAAGCCGGCGACGACGTCCGCCGCAACGCCCGCCTCGCGCAGCGCTTCGGCCGCCGCAAGGTCGACACAGAACAGGCACGGCTGCGTGTTCTTTGTGATGCTCAGCTCCTCGACCGGGCTTTCAAAGCACTGGGCGATCGTGCCGGGGCGGATCTGCTCCGCCGTGTCGAACACCGCCTTCGCCGCGGGGCTCGCTTTATAAAGGGACTTGCCCATGCCGCTGTACTGCGCGCCCTGTCCCGAAAAAACAAATGCTACTTTACCCATTTCGTCGCTCCGTTCAGTACGTCCTCCGCCTCGCGGAAGATCTCCTCGATGATCTCCTTCGCCGGCTGCTCGCGGTTGACCATGCCCGCGATCTGGCCCGCAAGGAAGCAGCCCGTCTTCTCGTCGCCCTCAACCGCCGCACGGCGCAGCGCGCCGCGGCCGTACGCCTCGAGCTCCTCGTCGGAAATGCTGCTGTACTCCAGGCGGAAGTACTCCTTCGTGTACGGGTTCTTGATGCTGCGCACCGGGTGGCCGAGCCGCTTGCCGGTCGTCATCGTCGCGATGTCGTTCGCCTTCAGAACCTTGTTCTTGTAATTCTGGTGCACGCCGCACTCCTTCGCCACGAGGAAGCGCGTGCCGAGCTGCACGCCGACCGCGCCCAGCATGAAGGCCGCCGCAACGCCGCGGCCGTCGCCGATGCCGCCCGCCGCGATGACCGGGATCGTCACCGCGCTCGCCACCTGCGGCACGAGCGTCATCGTCGTCAGATCGCCCACATGGCCGCCGCTCTCGCCGCCCTCGGCGATCACGGCCGTGGCGCCGACGCGCTGCATCAGCCGCGCAAGGCTGACGGACGCGACGACCGGGATGACCTTGATGCCCGCTTCGATCCACATCTTCATGTACTTCGACGGGTTGCCCGCGCCGGTCGTGACGACCGCCACCTTCTCCTCGGCGACGACCTGCGCGACCTCGTCGGCAAACGGGCTCATCAGCATGATGTTGACGCCGAACGGCTTATCCGTCAGCTCGCGCGCGATCTTGATCTGCCCGCGCAGGTAGTCGGCGTCCGCGTTCATCGCGGAGATGATGCCGAGGCCGCCCGCCTCGGAAACCGCGCCGGCGAGCTTGCCGTCGGAGATCCAGGCCATGCCGCCCTGGAAAATCGGGTAACGGATACCCAGGATGTCGCAAATCGGTGTTGAAATCATCGTGTTTTACTCCTTTCGGATCTGAAAACTTTTCCTTTATTTATTAGAAAATAAATTGCAGACTGTCGTTTAAGCGGAAATGCGCCCGGCTCAGTACCGGACGATCATCGCGCCGGCCGAGAGGCCGCCGCCGAACGCCGCGAGCACCAGAATGTCGCCGCGGTGGATCTTGCCGGCGCGGTTCATCTCGTCGAGCAAAATCGGCACGCTCGCCGAGGAGGTGTTGCCGTAGCGGTCGATGTTGATGCAGAACTTCTCGGGCGCGATGTCCGGAATGCGCCGGCGCGCCTCGTTGATGATGCGGTAGTTCGCCTGGTGCGGGATCACGAGCGCGACGTCCTCGCCGGAAACGCCGGCCTTTTCCATCAGCTCCTTGATGTTGTCCGACATCGCCATGACCGCGAACTTGTACGTCTCGCGGCCGTTCATGCGGACGCTCGTTATTTCCGCGATCTCGTTTTTGTACCACGGGGAGCCGGTGTAGCGCGTCGGGATCGTGATCACGTCGTCGCCGCCCTTCGTCATCAGGTGCGAGGCGATCAGGCCGTCGCCCGGGCCGAGCACGGCCGCGCCCGCGCCGTCGCCGAAGATGCAGCAGGTGCCGCGGTCCGTCCAGTCGATGATGCCGCTCATGCGCTCCGCGCTGACGACGAGGATGCGCCGGTACGTGCCGCGCGCGAAGAAGCCCGCCGCCGTTTCCAGCGCGAAGAGGAAGCCCGAGCACGCCGCGGCCAGGTCGAACGCCGGGCAGTGCGCGCCGATGCGCTTCTGCACCATGCAGCCCGTGCCCGGCGAGAGCGTGTCGCCGGAAATCGTCGTCGCTATGATCAGGTCGAGCTCCTCCGCCGCGACGCCCGCATCCTCGAGCGCGCGCACGGAGGCCTCGACCGCAAGGTCAACATTCGTCTCCGTATCGCAGATGTGGCGGGATTTGACGCCGATGCGCTGCATGATCCACTCGTCGTTCGTTTCCACAATCTTCGCGAGGTCGTCGTTCGTGACGACGTGCTCCGGCGCATAGCTTCCCGTGCCCAAAATCGTAAAGCTCATTGTTGACATCCTTTCATATCTTAGTCCTGAAATAGGTATTGATGCGCGACATCGTGCGGAGCAGCTCCGCCTTTTCGTTCTCCGTGAGGTCATCGCTGATCTCGCGGATCATGCTGCGGTGGCAGCGCGCATGGAAGGCCTCGACCTTCCGGCCCGCCTTCGTCAGCGCAACGGCCACGGCGCGCCCGTCGTCCTCGCGCCGGCGCTTTTCACAGTAGCCCTTCTGCACGAGCTTGTTGACCGCCACCGTCACGGACGGCCGCGTCACCTTGAGCCGCTCCGCGATCTCGCTGACGGTCATGCCGCCCCCGGCTTTCGCGATCAGCTCGATCAGGTGGATCTCGCTGATCGAAAGGTTCAGCCTGCTCTTTTTCAGTTCGCTTTCCTCGAGGATCTCGATGTTCCGGTAAATCTCGACCAGAAGCTCGTTCAGATCCGCCGCAAATGTCCCCACTGCGCCACCTCCCCGCTCCGCAGCCTGTCGAAGCCGCTCGAAAAATTTAGTTAGACAAACTAATCAATCTGCCTGTTATTTTACTTGCTTTCCCGCGGATTGTCAATGCTTTTGGGCCTTTGGCGCCCCGCTTTCGCGAAAAACTTCCGGCATAAAGTACCGTTTTGTTGCCGCGCTGTAATCTTTTTGAAATTTTTTGTCTTTTTTTTGTAGTTTTTTGGTTTTAATTCTTTTAAAGAATTATACGCTCTGGAAATTGGTTTACAATAACAACCACGAGCTGGTCGTTATGGGACCGGCGTCCGACACGGAGTTGTATGTCCGCATTTTCACACCGATTTTTAGAAATCCCGCTGAAAGGAAGGTTTTTCCATGAAGCATTTTCACAAGCGCTTCACCCGCCTGACCGCGCTGGCGCTCTCGGCTCTGCTGCTCGCCTCTGCGCCGCTGGCCGTTTCCGCGCAGACTGTGGAGGAGATCGAAGCCAGGCAGAACGCCCTTGCCGAAAAGAAGGCCGATCTGGAAAGCCAGCTTGCCGCTCTGGAAGAGGACGAGAGCGACAAGGAGGCCGAGCAGGCACTGCTTTCGGAGAAGATCGACACCGTCCGCACGCAGATCAGCACCGCGACGGAGAATATCGATACGCTGAACGACAGCATCACCGCGCTGGAGGAAAGCCTCGCTTCCTCCGAGGCCGAGATCGCCGACACGATGGAGCTTCTGAAGAAGCGCCTTTGCGCGCTGTACTCCGCCGGCAGCACGGTGAGCACGCTGGAGATCCTGTTCAACGCGGAGAGCCTGCACGATTTCTCCATGCGCATGGAGATGGTTTCCGGCATCACGCGCCACGACAAGATGCTGATCGACCAGGTTTCCGCCTATATGGAGGAGACCGCCGCGCAGCGCGAGGAGCTCGAGAAGGAAAAGACGGCGCTGGCCGATGAGAAGAAGCTGCTGGAATCCAGCCAGACGGAGCTGACCGAGCTGGAGGAGGAGAACAGCGCGCTGCTCAAGGAGATCCGCGCCGAAAAGGGCGAGACCGCCGAGCAGATTGAGCGCACAGAAGCGGAAGAAAACGCGCTGGCAAATAAAATGGCCGTGCTGATCGCGCAGATGCAGCAGCAGGAGGCCGCCAACGCGGCGCGGCCCACCCCGACGCCCACGCCGGTGCCGGAGGTAGAGCCGACGCCGACCCCGACGCCTGTGCCGGAAGTAGAGCCCACCCCGACGCCGACCCCGGTACCGGAGACCGAATACGACGAGAACGGCAACGCGCTTCCGACGCCGACCCCGACGCCGGTGCCCGAGACGAAGCCCACGCCGACGCCCACCCCGGTGCCGACCGTGAAGCCGACTCCGACGCCCACGCCGGTGCCGGACACCTCCGCCCCGAGCTATGACTCGAGCGAAAGCTTCAGCTGGCCGCTTCCCGGCTACGGCCACGGCAGCATCACGCAGTACTTCGGCAACAACGGCCACAAGGGCCTGGACATCGGCGCGCCGGAGGGCACCCCGATCGTCGCTTCCCGCTCCGGTACGGTCATGATCGCGAACAACTACGACTCCTGGGGCGATTCGTGGGGCTACTACGTTTCGATCTACCACGACTCCACGTACTCCACGCTGTACGCGCACATGAGCTCCGTCGCTGCCTATGAAGGCCAGTGGGTCAACAAGGGCGACATCATCGGCTACGTCGGCAACACGGGCAACTCGTTCGGCAACCACCTCCACTTCGAGGTTTACCAGAACGGCACGCGCGTGGACCCGAGCCAGTTCGTGTAATTTCAGGCAAAGTGAAAGACAATCGCCCGCAGGGTTCATCCTGCGGGCGATTTATTTTTTTACTGCACGATTTTTTCTCCCGCGCGAAACGCCTTTCCCCGCCGCGCTTTTTCAACGCCGCGCTGTGTACCGGTGGAAAACGGCAGGCCTGCAAACTGCAAAAGGGCGCGGTGGTCATCCGCGCCCTTTTCCTAACCCTGTTGAAATCCGGAGCCGTTATTCCGCCGCGAGCGTGTAGGTCTGCGGGGCTTTGTCGGCAATGCCGCCCGAGAGCGGCAGCGTCGACGTGCAGGTCAGCGTCAGGCGGCCGCCGTCAAATTCAAACAGCATGCGCTTGCCGCCGACGGCCTCCGCGCAGCGGATCTCCGCCTCGAAGCACGTGTCCGTGCGCCAGCGCCCGACCGCGCCGTACGTTCTGCCGCAGAGCGTGGACTCGACAAAGTGGCTCTCGAGGCCGATGTCCACCGAGAACGCGCCGTTGTCCTGCTCGGCCGTCAGCACGGCCTTATCGTCGGAAAAGTCGAGGCGGAGCGTTTTCGTCTCGCCCCCCTGCGGCGCGACGATCCAGACGCCGCCGATCAGGTCCGCGAGGCCCGGCATCGTCTCCGCCGGGGCGAAGCGCCGCCCGCCGGCCTGCGCCTCCGACGCGCGGTTGCGCATCGAGAGCATCGGCTGAATCTCCGCCCGCTTAAGCCGGTGCTGCAGCACGTGCGCCATCGGGCTTTCCGGCAGCGATTCCTCGTCCGTGATCGCCGGCAGAATCGTCTCCCACGCGCAGGTGAGCTGGTCCTGCTGCCGCGCGGACGCGCTCTGCAGAATCAGAATCGCGTCCTTGTCCTCAAAGATCACGCCGTACTGCCCAAAGGCGCCGTCTGCGCGCACGACGTGCTCCGGCACGCAGCGCCAGAACTGGAAGCCGTAGCCGCAGCGCCAGTCCGGCGTATCGGGGTCGTTGACGGGGCTCAGCGTCTCGACAGCCTTCGAGGTCGCAAGGTCGAACCACGCGGCGTCGAGCAGCTGCCTGCCCGCCCACCGGCCGCGCTGCGCGACAAACAGGATAAAGCGCGCCATGTCCTCGGCACGCAGGCGGCTGCCGGCGCCGCCCATCTCCGTGCCGTCGGGCAGCCGGAAGCACTCGACGTCCGAAATGCCGAGCGGCTCAAAGAGGCGCGGCGTGAGGTACTCGAACAGGTCCTCGCCGGTGCGCCGCTTCAGCGCGGCGCAGAGCATGTTGGTGCCGGCCGTGTTGTACATGAAGCACGTGCCCGGCTTGTACTTGAACTCGTGCGCGAGGAAGTTCCGGATCCAGTCCGGCTTCGAAACGTCGAACGTGTCGATCTCGGTCGCGTGCCCGCAGGTCATCGTCAGAAGGTCCCGCACCGTGCACAGCCGCAGGTTCTCGCTCGGGTTTTCCGGCAGCTTGTCCGGGAACAGGTCGCACAGCTTATCCGTGAGCGCGAGCTTCCCCTCCTGCACCGCGAAACCGACCGCCGTGGAGGTCAGCGCCTTCGTAAACGAAAACATCATGTGCGGCGACGCCGGATTATACGGCTTCCACCAGCCCTCGGCGCAGACCTTGCCGTGCCGCAGCAGCATCAGGCTGTGCAGCTCCAGGCCGCGCCGCTCGGCGAGGTCGATAAAATCCAGAATCCCCTTCGAATGAATGCCGACACTTTCCGGCGTCACTCTTTCCAATACCATCTTCCGTCACCCTTTCTTCTTTTGCTTTCCGGCCGCTGCGCGCGCCGGCTTTTATTTTCTGTATTCTATTCTAACATAACCGGCGGCGCTTTTCCATCCCCGCCCGCCGGTTTTTTCGCGCGGGCTTGCAAGAGATGCCGCGCCGTGCTATACTCAAAACAGCTTGTATCGATTAAAAACTGCTTGAGGGGTAGTGTGAAAAATACTTTTTCACACATGATTTGTGCCTTTGCCGCAACGAGCAAAGCGGCAATCGGCTTCGCCGACCGCCGAACCGACGCTGTCGCCCGAAGCGCTGCTCGACGCGCTCCGGTTCCACCTCGACCTTTTGAACCAGTGCTACGCCGAGACCTGCGGCGCGGAGCTCGACCTCGACCACCCGTACAGCCGCGTCTACTCGAGCGCGCAGGCCATGCTGGACGGCGAGGCGCCGATCGACGTCGTGCCGCAGGAGACCGTGGACCGCAGCAACCCGACGGACCCGACGGACGCCACGCTGTACGAGATTCTGAACTTCAAGACGAACGCCGAGGCGCGGGCGTATCTGGAGCAGTACATGACGCCGGAAATGGCCGACGCGCTTTTCCCGAACGAGTTCTGCGAGATGAACGGCAAGCTCTACATGGTGTACGGCTCGCGCGGCTACGGCATGCACCGCCTCGACCCCGACTCCGCCGCGCTGACCGCTTCCGGGGAGACGGCCTGCACCGTCACGCTGGATTCCTACTGGTTCGAGGAAAAGGGCGAGCCCTGCACGGTCTCGTTTGAAAAGCAGGGCGACGTTTGGAAAATCACCGCGGTTTCGGGCGGCGAGCAGCCGTAACGGCGCGGCTTCAAAAGCACAGCACACCGCAGGGGCGCACCTTCCGCAGCGAAGGGAGCGTCCCTTTTTTCCGCGGCGGCCCGCGCGTTTATTTTGTTTTTCCGAGGGCGAATCCGCATGTTTTTGCCGATGGCTGCGCGATTTCGCCGCTATTTAAAAAGGCCGCGCGCCGCCGGATACGGTGCGAAGCGCGCCGCGTGAGAATTCTGCCGGAAAACGAATATCATTCCTTTCGGTGCAAATACTACCTGCGCACCCAAAAGGCATTTTGCCGGTGCGTTCCACAAAGCAGAGAGGAGCGTTCGCATACCCATGAAAGCAACAGGTATCGTGCGGCGGATGGACGATCTCGGGCGGGTCGTTATCCCGAAGGAGATCCGGCGCACCATGAAGATCGGCGAGGGCACGCCGCTCGAAATTTTCATCGATAAGGACGGCGGGATCATCTTCCGCAAATACTCCCCGGTCGGCGAGCTGAGCGAAAGCGCGCAGCGCATGTCGGAGTGCGTTTCCGCCATGTGCGGCGCCGGCGTGGCGGTTTCCGACCGCGACCGCATCGTCGCCTCCGCCGGCATCCCGAAGAAGGACCTGCTCGACAAGCCGGTCTCGAAGCAGCTCGAGGAGCTGATGCGCCGGAAGAAGCCGTTCGTTTCCTCCGGCGAGGACACCGTGCTGGCCGCGGACGGCGGGCTGCGCACCGCAGACGCCGCATTCCCGATTCTCAGCCAGGGCGACGTGTGCGGCATGTTCATGCTGATCAAGGGCGAGGACAGCCACCCCGGGGAGCCGGAGGACAGCCTGCGCCTCGCAAAGCTCGCGGCCTCGTTTCTCGGCCGGGAAACCGTGCAGTGAGAAAAATCCCGTGCAGCCCGCAGAAGGCTGCGCGGGATTTTTTCTTTTTCCATTGTTTTTCTGTGCAATATGAATATATGGACTTCAGGCAAAATAGAATATCTGTACAAGTTGTGATTGGTGATTGCTTTTGCTGGGGAATTGGTATATAATTAAAAATACAATCTCGCATGAAATTGTGAAATATACATATAAGGGGTGTTTCCATGAACACGTATCAGGCAAAGAACATCATCAACGTAGCAATGGCAGGCCATTCCGGCGCCGGCAAGACCTCCCTCGCAGAGGCAATGCTCTATCTTGCGGGCGCATCGGACCGCCGCGGTAAGGTGGGCGAGGGCAATACCGTCTGCGACTACGACCCCGAGGAGATCCGCCGCAAGACGTCGGTTTCCACGGCTGTCGCGCCGTTCGAGTGGAAAAACAAAAAGATCAACCTTCTGGACACCCCCGGTCTTTTCGACTTTGAGGGCGGCCTGTACGAGGCGACGCGCGCGGCGGAGTCCGTCGTGATCGTCCTCGCGGGCAAGAGCGGCGTTTCCGTCGGCACCGAAAAGGCGTTCGCCGCCGCGGAGAAGCGCGGGCTTGCGAAGATCTTCTTCGTCAACGGCCTGTGCGACGAGGGCTCCGACTTCTACAAGGTCTTCGAGGACCTGAAGGCGAGCTTCGGCCCCTCCGTCTGCCCGATCGTCGTCCCGTATTTCGAGGACGGCAAGGCCGACAAATACATCAACATGCTCGAGTACAAGGCATACGACTATTCGGGCGGCAAGCCGGTCCAGGTGCCGATGCCCGACATGGGCGCGCGCCTCGAGGGCCTGCGCACCGCCATTTACGAGGCCGTCGCCGAAACGAGCGACGAGCTCTTTGAAAAGTATTTCTCCGGCGAGGAGTTCACGCCGGAGGAGGTCATCATCGGCGTCTCGCAGGGCGTCAAGCAGGGCACGATTTCGCCGGTCTTCTGCGGCGACGCAATGCTGATGCGCGGCATGGAGCAGTTTATGGACGGCCTGTGCTGGCTTGCGCCGAGCGCGGCCGACAAAGCCGCCGAGCTCGCCGTCGATGTGGACGGCAACCCGGTCGAGATCACGGTCAACGAGGACGCGGCCCCGGCGGCGATCGTCTTCAAGACGGTCGCGGACCCGTTCATCGGCAAGCTCTCCTACGTGAAGGTGATCTCCGGCAAAATCTCGACGGAGACCCAGCTCGTCAACATGCGCACCGGCAACGTCGAGCGCATCGGCAAGACCGTGACGATGTGCGGCAAAAAGCAGGAGGACGTCAAGGCGATCGTGGCCGGCGACATCGGCGCGATCCCGAAGCTCTCCGCCGTCAACACCGGCGACACGCTGTGCGCGCCGGCGCGCAAGGTCACGCTCGACCCCATCGAGTACCCGACGCCCGAGATGAGCATGGCCGTCGTCCCGAAGAACAAGGGCGACGAGGATAAGATTGCGCAGGGCATCATGCGCCTCGCCGAGGAGGACCCGACGATCCGCTTCGTCAACAACACCGAGACGAAGGAAATGGTCATCAGCGGCATGGGCGAGCAGCACCTCGACGTCATCGTCTCCAAGCTCAAGTCGAAATTCGGCGTGGACGTCACGCTGCGCAGCCCGCGCGTGCCGTACCGCGAGACAATCCGCAAGACGGTCTCCGTGCAGGGCCGCCACAAGAAGCAGACCGGCGGCCACGGCCAGTTCGGCGACGTTTGGATCGAGTTCTCCCCGTGCGACGCGGACGGCCTTGAATTCGCCGAGCGCGTCGTCGGCGGCGCGGTGCCGAAGGGCTTCTTCCCCGCCGTCGAAAAGGGCCTGCGCGACTGCATCGCGAAGGGCCCGCTCGCGGGCTACCCGGTCGTCGGCCTGAAGGCCACGCTGTACGACGGCTCCTACCACCCGGTCGATTCGAGCGAAATGTCGTTCAAGATGGCGGCGACGCTCGCCTACAAGGCCGGCATGCCGCAGGCGAACCCGGTCCTGCTCGAGCCGATCGGCGCGCTGAAGGTCACGGTGCCGGACGCGAACATGGGCGACATCATGGGCGAGGTCAACAAGCGCCGCGGCCGCGTGCTGGGCATGGCGCCGGCGGGCACGGGCTACCAGACCGTCGAGGCCGAAGCGCCGATGGCCGAGATGCACGACTTCAGCACGTATGTGCGCCAGGTCACGCAGGGCAGAGGCAGCTTCACGTTCGAGTTCGTGCGCTATGAAGAGGCGCCCGCGAACGTGGCGCAGAAGGTCATCGAGGC
>DSLFR04102__coassemble_748_pt1 | contig 24607 bp, 19 predicted proteins | sample DSLFR04102__metabat2_low_PE_023 | metagenome-assembled genome bin DSLFR04102 | reverse complement strand
AGGTCTGCATCCTTTCGGGATGCAGACCTTTTCGTCTATGCAGGATGCGCGGCGAAAAACGCCCGGTTGTGCGCGCAGGCCCTGCTTTCCGGCTTCAGTTCCGCGGCGCGCTCGTTGCACGCGACGGCCTTCGCCGTGTCGCCGAGGCGGTACCAGCAGACGCAGAGCTGAATCAGCGGGAGGTAGCCCCAGCAGTCCGGCTCGCGGAAGCCGCCGTCGGTTTCGGCCGGCACGGCCTCGAGCGCGCGCGTGTACCAGAACGCCGCCGTTTTGAAATCGTTCCGCTCGAAAAAGAAACCGCCGAGGTCGCAGCAGAGCTCCGCCCGCGGCGGCCCGAAGCGCAGCGCGCGCGTCAGCGCGGCAAACGCCTTTTCCGGCTCGTTCAGCCGCAGCCGGGTGCGGTAGAGGTTCCGGCAGGCCTCGAGGTTGTTCTCGACCCACCCCTGCCCGCCGTCGAGGAAATCCTGAAAAACGGCGGCGGCCTCGCGGTCTCGGCCGTGGTACGTCAGCTCGCGCGCGTAGTAGAACTGCTCGCGCGGCGCGAGCGTTTTCCCTGCGGCGAGCAGCCCCTCGAAGATCCGCAGGTTGCGGTCGGGGTCGCCCGGGCCGAGCTTCCGGTGGCTGACGGCGGCGTCGCCGTAGACGATCTTCCCGGCCGGGGCGATCGCTTCGTGGACCGCGCCCTGCCAGCGGAAGCCCGCCGCGCGCCGCAGCAGGCGCTCGCGCCAGTAGGAAAAGGTGGGCTTCCCGCTCTCGTCAAAGCCGGTGTGGTAGCGCAGCATCACGACGTCGGTGTCCGGGTCGAGCGTTTCCTTGAGTTTGCGGAAGGCCTCCCGGTCGGCGGGCTCCAGCACGTCGTCCGCGTCGAGCCACATGCAGTACTGCATCGTGGCCTTCGAAAAGGCGAAGTTGCGGGCGGCGGCGAAGTCGTCGCACCACGGGAATGTGCAGACTGCCGCGCCGCAGTCCCGCGCGATCTCCACGGTGCGGTCGGTGCTGCCCGTGTCGGCGATGATGATCTCATCCATCAGGCCGCGCACGGAGTCGAGGCAGCGGCGCAGCGTCCGTTCCTCGTTTTTCACGATCATGCAGAGACTGACGGTGATCATGCGTTACGTGCTGATGACGCCCGCCGAGCGCAGAGAGGCGAGCAGGTCGTTGAACGCGTCGATGACTTCGGTGAGCTGGGCGGAGGGCTGCAGGTCGTTCACGGCCGCGCCGGGCGTGACGCCGGGGCCTGTCGGACCCGTCGCGCCTGTGGGGCCTGTCGCGCCCGTTGCGCCCGCGTCGCCCGTCGGGCCCGTGGGACCCGTTGCGCCTGTGGGGCCTGTGTCGCCCGTCGGGCCGGTCGCGCCGGCAGCGCCCGCGTCGCCGGTAGGACCTGTCGCACCTGTTGGGCCGGTGGGACCCGTCGGGCCCGTTGCGCCGGTAGGACCTGTCGCACCTGTAGGGCCGGTGGGACCCGTTGCACCTGTAGAGCCGTGTGTTTATGCACAACACGGGATACGGCTTTGCGTTGAGCGGACTGCCGGGCGCTCAGTCCCCGCGGATGACGTCGCCGCTGCTTTCGGGGCAATCCGCAATTCTCCGGTATTCGTCGGCAAAGTTGAGATCAATCGTGATCTCCCCGTTTTCATGCACCCAGATCATTTTCACGAGTTCAGCCACAATCCCGCGGTTCAGCGTTTGAATGTTTTTGTGCTTCAAAAAGGCAGTGAGATACGGGTCGCCGCTTCCGCTGCCGTCGGCCGCTGCCTGCAGCGCCTCTTTCAGATAGGCGATGTTCGCTTCAAGCTGCTGCATCTGTTCTGCAAGCTTGCCCTTCAAGCGCCGGTATTCCGCTTTGGTGATCTCGCCGCTTTTCCAATCCGGGTACAGGCTGTCGGCAGCGTCGCTGCACTGCTTCAGCTGCTTTTCAGCCTGCTCCAGAGCGTGGGACAACCGCTTGCATTCCCGGTCGATAACGGGCGCGCTGCCGATCCGTTCGATTTCCTCCGTAAGCCTGTCTGCAAGCGAAATCTGCACCTGCAACGCCGCCAATACCGCGCTTTCCAACTTATCCTGCCGGATAGAATGCTTGCTGCAAATCTTTTTATCGGTGTAGCTGCGGCAAGCGTAGTAGGCAATATTGCGCGCGGTCTTGCGCCGCATGGCCTTTTTGCAATCCGCGCAGCGGACAAAGCCGGACAGCGGATAGACTGCCTGACTGCCGGGGGGCGCCCTTGTATCGCGCCTGTGCAGGGCCTGCGCCTTCCCGAAGGTTTCCCGGTCGATGATCGCCTCATGCGTGCCCCGGACGACAAACCACTCCGCTTCGGGGACGCTGATCTGCCTGTGCACCTTGTAGCTTATCACGCGATTGCGGCCCTGCACCATTGCGCCCGTATAAACCTCATTCTGCAATATCCTTGCAACCGTGCCGGCCGACCAAAGGCCGTCGCTTTTGCCGGAATTGGGGTTGCTGTACTTAAAGCCTTTTTTCCTCTTATAGGCTTCGGGGGTCGGCTCGCCCATTCGGCTGAGCCGTTGTGCGATCCCGGTTTTGCTGTACCCCTCGTTTACAAACCAGTGAAAAATGCTTTTGACAACCTCCGCCGCTTCTTCGTCTACGAGCAGGCGGTTTTTGTCGTTTGGGTCTTTTCTGTAGCCGTAAGGAGCAAACGCGCCGATGAACTCGCCGCGCTCCCGCTTCATCCGGAATGTTTTGCGGATCTCTTCGGAAGTGGCCGCGGCGAACTGCTCGTTGAACATTCCCCGGATGGGTACTTCAAGCCCGCTTGCAGAGCGAGGGTTTGCGTAAGTGTCGATAAACGGCGCGCCTGTGCAGATAAACCTTGCGCCGTGAAGCGGGATGAATTCCTCCAGAAACTTTTGCTGGTCGGCAAGGTTGCGGAAACCGCGCGCGAGGGATTTGATGATCATGCAGTTTACTTCTTTGCGGGCCATGCAGCCCTCAAGCCGTCGGAAGCCCGGCCGCGCCGTGTCGGTGCCCGTCGATCCGTCGTCGGCGAACACGCCTGCAATCGCGTAGGTGCCCGGCGCAAAATAGCTTTCTACAAAATCGCGGAGTATCTTCTCCTGGTTAAGAATGCTTTCGCTTCCGTCCTCGCTGCCGTCCTCTCTGGACAGCCGAATATACAGCCCGATTCTCCAAAACGGCTCGGCAGGGCGGCATGCCGTTTCGTTTTTGCGTATGCGGGGCATCGAGGCTATTTCAGACCTGCAAAGTAGTTGTACAGGGCCTGCTTCAGCGTCCTGTCCTCTGCGACAAACCGTATTCTTACAGGCGTATCGCCGAAAAGAAAGCAGTATGGATTGCCGATCTGCGCCAAGCAGCTTTGCATTTTCTCTGCGGCCGGGGCGGAACCGTCTATGTGGATATTGCGAATATCGACCAATGCGCTGCGGTCGACCTGTGTAATAGCAACGCTTTTCATCTGTTCAAGCTGCGCTTTGCCAATCATATTTCTTTCCCTCCTGATACAGCCTTGCTACAGGGTATGCGATCAGGCCTGTACCATATGAGGAAGGGGCAGGGAGCAGGCGCGTTCTGCGTTTCGCGGGGATGAGCCCGCGCGGAAAGCCGGCCGGCGCGCGCCGACGCTTTCAGGCGCCTGCCCTTTGCCGGCGTTTTCTTCAATTTCGGCGCAGCTTTAAAATGGTAAGCGTAACCTGGCCGTCCCGGCCTTCGGCAGAGCCGGAATAGGTGAGGGAAAATTCCGTTGAAGAGGGCGCATAAAGGATCAGGAAGGAAGACCCGCAGGCGCTGGACCCGTTGGTGCGCGTTGCGAAATAAATACCCGTTTCCAGATGCGGGGCGCCGTTGTAGGACGGCGTTACCTGCATGTAATTGGCCGAATTGAACAGCACCGAGACTTCGTAGCTGATCAGATAATATCCCGGCTCCAGTCGGATATGCGTCGAATCGACAGCGGCGATGTTTCCGGTAGAATCTGTTATATCGGGAAACAGGACAATAAGGCTGTTCGGTGTAAGCTGCATCTGATAATTCGCAAAAGAAGCAAAGGAATCATCCGGCACCGCGCCCTGTGCCCCGGTGGGGCCGGTGGGCCCCTGCGGCCCGGGAATACCCTGTAAGCCCTGCGGGCCTGTCGGCCCCGTGGATCCCTGTGCTCCGGTGGAACCGGTGGGTCCCTGCGGCCCGGGAACACCCTGTAAGCCCTGCGGGCCTGTCGGCCCCGTGGGCCCCGGTGCCCCGGTAGGACCGGTGGGCCCCTGCGGCCCGGGAACGCCCTGTAAGCCCTGCGGGCCCGTCGGCCCCGTGGGCCCCTGCGGTCCGGTCGGGCCCGCAACGCCGGCAATACACCTGCAGCAGCACAAGGGGCATTGAAAATAATGCTGGTTATGGTTGAAATTTGACATGGTTTTCCAACTTTCTTTTTGTGGTGTATCACAGTATATTCCGGAAAGAGGCAGATCGCTCCTCAAAAGCGTTTATCTCTGGCGGCAGGCTCTGCGAAAAAAGGAGCGGCGCCTGCCGCAAATCGGACGGCGATCGACTGGGGCGGGGCCGTTCGGCAGCGGATGGGCGCCGATTTATTCTGGTAAGGCCTGCGCGCGGGCCATACGTGTGGTTGTGCATATATGACCGGAGCAGTTGCCCCTGTCGCGCCCGTCGTACCCGCAGGGCCTGTCGCGCCCGTGGGGCCTGTTGCGCCGGCCGGGCCCTCAACGCCCTGAATGCCCTGCACGCCCTGCGGTCCCGTCGGACCGGTCGCGCCGCGCGGCCCGGTGGGGCCCTGTACGCAGCAGCACGGCGTGCAGCCGCAGACGTTGCAGCAGCCGCAGCCGCGGGGCGCGCTGGGGCAGGCGTCCCAGTCGTCGCTCGGTCGATAAATCTTCATACGGAAAAATCCCCTTTCATTCCGTTCACATTGAGCTCTTGTGGAGGCCTCCACAAGACAGAATATGCGGACAGGCCCGAAAGGGTGCCGGATGACGAAAAAACCGGCGGGCCGAAAGCCTGCCGGTTTGCTCTTTTTTAGAAAGATTCAGATGTTTTTCGGGAATTCGCGCTCCGGCTGAATCGCCTTGTACGCCGGGCGGATGATCTTGCCCGCGTTGATCAGCTCCTCGATGCGGTGCGCGCTCCAGCCCGCGATGCGCGCGCAGGCGAAGATCGGCGTGTAGAGCTCGATCGGAAGGTCGAGCATGCTGTAAATAAAGCCGCTGTAGAAGTCGACGTTTGCGGAAACGCCCTTGTAGATGCGGCGCTTCTCGCCGATGACCTCCGGCGCGAGGCGTGCCACGCGCATGTAAAGGCCGTACTCGTCCTCGCGGCCCTTTTCGGAGGAAAGGCCCGCCGCGAAGCTCTCCATGATCTTGGCGCGCGGGTCGGAGATCGAGTAAACCGCGTGGCCCATGCCGTAGATGAGGCCGGCCTTGTCGAAGGCCTCCTTGTCGAGCAGGCGGGTGAGGTAATCGCGGATCTCGTCCTCGTCCGTCCAGTCCTTGACGACCTGCTTCATGTCCTCGAACATGCGCACGACCTTGATGTTCGCGCCGCCGTGCTTCGGGCCCTTGAGCGAGCCGAGCGCCGCCGCGATCGCGGAATAGGTGTCGGTGCCGGAGGAGGTGACGACGTGCGTCGTGAAGGTCGAGTTGTTGCCGCCGCCGTGCTCCGCGTGCAGCATCAGGGCGATGTCGAGCACCTTGGCCTCGAGCGGGGTGAACTTTTTGTCCGAGCGCAGGATGCGCAGGATGTTTTCGGCGGTCGTCAGCTCGGGCTTCGGCTGGTGGATGTAGAGGCTGCGGCCGTCGTTGTAGTGGCGGTAGGCCTGGTAGCCGTACACCGAGAGCAGCGGGAAGATCGCGATGAGCTGGATGCACTGGCGCAGCACGTTCGGAATCGAAACGTCGTCCGGCGTCTCGTCGTACGAGTACATCGTCAGCACGCTCCGCGCGAGCGTGTTCATCATGTCGTTGCTCGGCGCCTTCATGATGATGTCGCGCACAAAGCCGGTCGGCAGCGTGCGGTAGAAGGAGAGCCGGTCGATGAACAGCTTGAGCTGCTCCTTCGTCGGCAGCTCGCCGAACAGCAGCAGGTAGGCCGTCATCTCAAAGCCGAAGCTGTGGTCGGCCGGCATGCTGCGCACGAGGTCTTCGATGTTGTAGCCGCGGTAGAAGAGCTGGCCCTCCGCGGGGACGCTCTTGCCGTCCACGACCTTGCTGGACCGGATCTCCGAAATGCCGGTCAGGCCGGTCAGGACGCCGTTGCCGTTCAGGTCGCGCAGGCCGCGCTTGACGTCGTACTTTGTATAAAGCGTGGGATCAATCGTACCGTTCTGTACGCAGTAGGAAGCGAGCTTCTGGATTTCGGGGGTAATTTCCGAGTACTTCGATGTGGGCATTCTGGGATCATTCCTTTCTCAATTGGGGCCCCATAGGGGCGCAGCGTTCGTTAAAGCAGCGTATAATACACCTTTATTATAGCAGATTGCCAAAGGGGTTTGATGTCGAATCTGTGAACTTTTTATAAGATCGATACGGTGGCGGCGGGCCTTCCCGGCTTTCGCGCAGGCATACCGCGGCCCGGCGCGCCATACACATGGAAGAAGACGAAAGCGGGGGAAGCACGGATATGAGACGGATTGCAGTCAAAGCGATGTGGATACGGAAAACGGCGTGGACGGCCTGCGCCGCCGCGGCCGTTGCGCTGTGCGCGTGGTGCATGGTGGACAATCTCCTGCCGGCCGTCCGCGAAAACGGCGGGGCGTGGGCGCTGCGCGCGGCCGGGCTGACGGTCGCGCCCGAAGCGGAAGCATCGCCGCAGCCCGACGGCGGCGATGCTTTAGCGGAAACGCCGGAGACCGAGGCGGACGGGATTTTGTCCCCCTGGGCGGAGCCGGAGCCCGAGGTCGCGCCGACGCCGGACCCGGAGCGGGAGACGGCGCCGGTCGCCTCCACCTGGATGGGCGGCGGCGAGACCGTGGACGGCTTTTCCGTCAAGGATACGTCGGAATCCGGCGTGGACCTGTACGAGGAGCTGCAGATCGACCCGGACGTGCATGTGAAGCGCGACGGCTCGCCGGTCGTCCTGCTGTACTCGACGCACGCGAGCGAATCCTTTTTGCTCAGCGACACCGACTGGTATTACACGGACGACGATTTCCGCTCGACCGAGCCGGACGAGAGCATCCTCTCGGTGGCGGCCGAGGCCGCGGCGGTCATCGAGGCGGGCGGCTTCGGCGTGATCCACGACACGACGCTGCACGACTACCCGGCCTATTCCGGCAGCTACGACCGCTCGATGGAGACGATCCGGAAAAATCTCGAAGCGTACCCGACGATCCAGATCACCGTGGACGTACACCGCGACGCGTTCGGCGAGGACGAGGACGGCACGCGCTACAAGCCGGTCGCCGAGGTCAACGGGAAGGACGCGGCGCAGATCATGATCCTCACGGGCTGCGACCTCTCCGAGGACCCGCTCTTTCCCGACTGGCGCGAGAACCTGCACTTTGCGCTGCGGCTGCAGCAGAAGGGGGAAGCGCTGTTCCCGGGGCTGTACAGGCCGCTGTTTTTTTCACAGCGCAATTACAACATGCACGCCACACACGCCTCGGTTCTCGTGGAGGTCGGCACGGAGGTGAACACGCTCAGCGAGGCGCAGTATTCGGGGCGGCTGCTCGGCGAGACGATCCTCGCGGTTCTGAACGACCTTGCGGAATAGGCGCGCCGCGGCGCGGGCATACTCGGTACAGAAAACGAAAAAAGGAGTTCTGTACCATGCACAGCCGTTTCCGCACCCGCCCGTTTCTGATTTCCTTTCTCTGCACCGCGCTCGCGCTGCTCTTTCTGGTCGGCATACTCGTCGTCGACGCCGAGGGCCGCCGCCTGAGCTTCAACGACACGTCGCCCGCGCTGGAGCTTGTCTACAACGCGGACGGCACCGCGGACATGCAGGTCAACGCCTTCCGGCTCGACCGGCAGATCGACGTGACGGGGCTCGTGCGCGTCTGGCACTTCATCGCCGACTTTTTCTGCATCCCGCACGGGCGATTTCCCGAGGGGGCGAATGCGTTTGCGTCTGCCGGATGAAAACGGCAGGGAGACCGGGCGCGACTGTTTTGCGCCGGTCTCCCGTATAGCATTCGAACACATCATTCGAACACAACGGTGCATTCGTTGATGTAAAGACAGGTGATGAAAAACGATTGAATCGTATCATAGTCTCCGCCGAATATGGCCGTCCCGTTCGCCGGCCTGTATTGTACGGAGACGGGATCAAACTGAAGATCGTCGCCGGCGAGCACGGAATCCATGCGGATCGTATAGCTGCCGTCCCCACTGTCGGTTACGGTCAGCGTAACGTCATAGCCGGGGCCGCCGAGCCCAAGGCTCTTGCTCACGCAGAGAAATCCGTCTACGTCCTGCGCGTATACGGAGTCGAGCAGCGCTTCGGCCGTGTCGGCGTCAAAGTAGCGTTCGGTCGCTGCCAGCAGCGCGTCGCGCGAAGCAATGCCGTCTACCGCGGTGGGGTAAACCATCGGCGCGCCCGATGCGTTGTAGGGCGGATAGAGCACGTCGTCGCCGTAGGCCGGGTCGATCACGGCGCTGCGGTCGTAGAACCAGTCGCAGAAGAAGGCAGTGGCCTCGTCGATCTGCGCAAGCAGCGCAGCTTCGGTCAAGGGCGCGGCGGTGGCCTCCGGCGTGGGTTCCGCAGTCGGCGCCGCGGTCGGTTCGGCAGGTGGTTCGGCGGTCGGTTCAGCGGATGATTCGGCGGTCGGCGCGGGCGTTGGGGTTGTCGTCGGCTCGGTTCTGGATCTGTCCAGAACGGCGGATAAGGTGGCGCAGCCCGCTGTGCAGAGCAGCATGCCGGAAAGCAGCAGCGCCGCGGCGGCCCGCACCCATTTCTTTGCGGTCATTTCAAGGACTTCCTTTCGTTTCTGAAGGTGGATTTCCAAAGCTGTTTAAAGCTGCTTTCAGTATAACAGACGGAAAAAGCGTTGGCAATATGCCGCGCCGGGGAGAATTTCGAAGAAAGTCAAAAAGTTCGTGATTTTTTAACAAATTTATAGTATAGTAAGAGGCATACAGAATATGGGGGCCGCCGGAAGGGGCGCGCCCGCGTGAGAAGAGGTTGAATAGGCAATGGCAAAAAAACAATTCAAGGCGGAATCGAAGCGTCTGCTCGATTTGATGATCAACTCGATCTATACGCACAAGGAGATTTTCCTGCGCGAGCTGATCTCGAACGCGAGCGACGCGATCGACAAGCTGTACTATAAGTCGCTGAGCGACGGCGATACGGGACTGAACCGCGACGACTTCGAGATCCGCATCGAGGTGGACAAGGACGCGCGCGTGCTGCGCATCCGCGACAACGGCATCGGCATGACGCAGGAGGAGCTCGACCAGAACCTCGGCGTCATCGCGAAGAGCGGCTCGCTCAAGTTCAAGTCGGAAAACGAGAAGAGCGAGGACATCGACATCATCGGCCAGTTCGGCGTCGGCTTCTACTCGGCGTTCATGGTCAGCGACCACGTGCGCGTCGAGTCGAAGGCCTACGGCGCGGACGAGGCGTTCGCGTGGGAGTCCGACGGTGCGGACGGCTACACGATCCGCGCCTGCGAGAAAACCGGCCACGGCACCGAGATCACGCTGCACGTCAAGGCCGACACCGAGGACGAAAAGTACAGCGAATTCCTCGATACATACCGCCTGCGCGGCCTTGTGAAGAAGTACTCCGACTACATCCGCTACCCGATCCGCATGGAGGTCGAAAAGACGCGGCCGAAGGAGGGCGCGGAGAACGAGTACGAGCACTATTTTGAGGTCGAGACGCTCAACAGCATGGTGCCGCTGTGGAAGAAGAACAAAAACGAGGTCACGGCCGAGGAGTACAACAACTTCTACAAGGAGAAGTTCTACGACTGGCAGGACCCGCTCAAGGTGATCCACACGGCGGCCGAGGGCACCGCGACCTACAACGCGCTGCTGTTCATCCCGGCCAAGGCGCCGATGGACTACTACTCCCGCGACTATGAAAAGGGCCTGCAGCTCTACGCTTCCGGCGTTCTGATCATGGAGAAGTGCGCCGACCTGCTGCCCGATTACTTCGGCTTTGTGAAGGGCCTTGTCGACTCGCAGGACCTCTCGCTCAACATCTCGCGCGAAATGCTCCAGCACGACCGCCAGCTCAAGCTGATCGCCGGCCGCATCGAGAAGAAGATCGCCTCCGAGCTCAAATCCATGTGCGACCACGACCGCGAGACGTACGAGAAGTTCTTCGAGAACTTCGGCCTGCGCATCAAGTTCGGCATGTACGAGAACTACGGCGTGAACAAGGACAAGCTCAAGGACCTCGTCCTGTTCAGGACGTCCTCCGGCAAGATGCGCACGCTGAAGGAGTACGTCGACGACATGAAGGAGGACCAGACCTGCATCTACTACGCCTCGGGCGAGACGGCGGAGCGCATCGCGCACCTGCCGCAGACCGAAGCGGTGATCGACCGCGGCTACGAGGTCCTGTACCTGACCGACGAGGTCGACGAGTTTGCGCTGATGGTGCTCCACGAGTACGAGGGCAAGGCGTTCAAGAACGTCTCCGCCGAGGACGCGCGCGTGCAGACCGACGAGGAGAAGGCCGCGGCCGAAAAGCGCGCGGAGGAGAACAAGACGCTGCTCGAGAAGATCAAGGCGATCCTCGGCGACCAGGTCAAGGACGTGCGCCTGTCCGCGTCGCTCAAGAACCACCCGGTCTGCATCACGACGGACGGCGCGCTCTCGATGGAGATGGAGAAGGTGCTCAACTCGATGCCCGGCGCGGAGCAGAAGGTGAAGGCCGAGCAGATCTTCGAGATCAACGCCGAGCACCCGGTTTTCGAAACGCTCCGCCGCTTCGAAAACGACGAGGACAAGCTGAAGAAGTACACCGAAGTGCTGTATAACCAGGCGCTGCTGATCGAGGGCCGGTCGATTGCGGACCCGGTCGCCTATGCGAATGCGGTCGCCGAGCTGCTCGCGCAGTAAGCTGTGCAGAAAGACGGAGGGGGACAGGGAGATGAAACGAAAGAAAAAGGAACGAAACTGGGGCAAAGTCTTCACGATCGCCGTTCTGATCAGCTTTGCGGCGCCGATCGGCTTCCTCATCATGCGGATCATATCGGGCGAAGAGGCGGAGGGCGTCGGCCACGGCCGCGAGGACTACATACTCATGCTGCTGCAGTGCCTGCTCGGCATTGCGGCGATCCTCGTTCCGATCAGCCTGATGCGCCGCCGGGATGTGGAGATCCCGCGCGTGATGTTCCTCCTTTACATCGGCTTTCTCTACTGCGCGATTTTCCTCGGCGAGGTGCGCAGCTTCTACTACGTCGTGCCGCACTGGGACACGATCCTGCACGCGTGCAGCGGCGCGATGCTCGGCGCGCTCGGCTTTTCGATGATCGCGCTGCTCAACAACACGCAGCGCATCCCGATGAACCTGTCGCCGCTGTTTGTCAGCGTGTTTGCGTTCTGCTTCGCGCTGGCGCTCGGCGCGGTGTGGGAGATCTACGAGTTTTCGGCGGACGCGCTGTTCGGCACGAATATGCAGAAATTCGCGCTCGACGACGGCACGCAGCTTATCGGTCAGGACGCGCTGTGGGACACGATGAAGGACATCATCGTCGACACGGGGAGCGCGCTGCTGATGAGCGTCATCGGCTATATCTCCCTGAAGTACAAAAAGGGCTGGGTTGAAAAGCTGATGATCCGCATCGGGCACGGAAAGAACAGGCGGGAAAAGCCGCAGGAGGAGTCGGCGTAAGGCGGCCCCTGCGCGCCGCGCAGAAAGGAAGGGATTTACAATGAACCGATACCAGTCGCCGTACGGCGTTTACCCGCAGCAGCCGTACGTCAGCGTACAGCCGCCGCAGTGGGCGGACCCGATGAAGCTCGAGCAGAAGGAGCTGCGCCGCGCGGCGTCCCGGCTCTCGTTCGCCGCGCTTGCCGGCCTGCCGCTGCAGTATATCTTCATCAACGTCGCGGCGATCATCCTGATGCTCTGCGGCGTCAACCTGCTGGCGCCGACCGGCAACACGGTCGGCGGCCTGCCGGCGACGGCGTATTACCTGGTCGCGTCGATGATGTCGTACTTCTCGATCGTTTTGCCCTACGCGCTGTTTCTGGCCGTCGGCAGGCGCCGCCTGCGCGACACGGTGCTCGTCGAAAAGACGGGCGCGCTGAACGGGATCCTGCTCGTGCTGGCAGGCGTGTTCGTCTGCATGGTCATGAACATCCCGGCCAACCTGATCTCCGTTCTGCTGGAAAGCCTCGGCCTGAACGGCGCGGCGAATACGGAGAGCTTTACGGTGACCACGCTGCCGGAGCTGCTCACGATGCTGCTCTCGGTCGTGCTGATCGCGCCGGTCACGGAGGAGTTCGCGTACCGCGGCGTCGCGACGGCGGTCATGCGCCGCTGGGGCGACTGGACGGCGATCCTCTTCTCCGGCCTGCTCTTCGGCATGGCGCACTACAGCTTCCAGGGCCTGCCGGTCGTGCTCGTCGGCGGCTTCGTGATGGCGTTCCTCTACGTGCGCACGCGGAACATCTGGATCAGCATCGCCGTGCACTTCATGAACAACCTGATCGCCGTGCTGCCGATCGCCGTCAACTACCTGTTCGGCGCGGAGGCGTCGACCGCGGTGAACGTCGTCTCGTTCTACGCCGTCATCCTCGTCGGCATTGCGGCGCTGGCCATCCTGTGCGTGCTGCACGCCTCCGGCCGCCCGGTGTTCCGCACGCCGATGCAACGCGGGCTGCCGGTCCGGAACAAGGCGCTGCAGCTCGTCGGTAACCCCGGCTTTATCGTGTATTTCATCGTGTTCATCGCGATGTCCGTGGTGTCGCTCTATGCGGCCTGAGGCGGGCGGACGGGAATTCCTGCCCGACCGGCGGTTCATGGAAGCGGCGCTCGCGCTTGCGGAAGAGGCGTATGCGGCGGGGGAGATCCCCGTCGGCGCGGTGGTCGTCAAGGACGGCGCCGTGATCGGCCGCGGGCGCAACCGCCGCGAGGCGTCGCGCAGCGTGCTCGGGCACGCCGAGCTCGAGGCGATGGAGCAGGCGGCCGCATCGCTCGGGGACTGGCGCCTTTCGGGCTGCACGCTGTACGTCACGCTCGAGCCCTGCCCGATGTGCGCCGGCGCCGCCGTCAACGCGCACGTCGAGCGGATCGTCTACGGCGCGGAGGACGAGGTCATGGGCGCGTGCGGCACGGCCGTTTCCGTGATCCGCCTGCCGCGGGCCTTCCGGCCTGCGCTGTACAAGGGCCTGCTCGGCGAGGAATGCGGCGCGCTTCTGCGGCGCTTCTTTGCGGAGCGGAGAAAATAAAGGCGCGCCGGTGCGGGGCTTTGCACCGGCGCGTTTTGCTTCAGGAAAGGGGAATGTATCGTGGAGAAAACCGAAAGCAACGCGCGGCGTCTCGCCGTGCTCGAATACCCGTATCTGTACGCGGCGTGGCATGTGTGCCGGGAGGACCATACGCGCGCGGTTTCGGAGCGCCGCCTGTTTTCCGGCGCGCGCCGGTCGGTCGACCTGTACCGCGAAAAGGGCACATACGTCAAAGTCGGGCTCCCGTATACCGTGGAGGAAATCACCGGCGCGCCGTACCCGGCGCTTGCGCCGCACGAGGCGATCCCGCTGCACTTCGCCGAAGCCTGCCGCAGGGCGGCCGCGGCGGGGGACCGCATCCTGACGTCGTCGGGCTACTGCGCTTTCGCGCCGGCGGTGCTCGGCGGCCTGCAGCAGGCGCTCGGGCCGGAAAAGAAGGTCGGCCTCGTCTGGGTGGACGCCCACTGCGACAACGTCATCGTGGAGGAGACGGAGCGGCCCGACCTGCGCTTCGTCGCGGTGCCGCTCTCGACGATCGCCGGGCAGACGATGCGGGATTGGGGCCGGGACTTCTGCCGCATGGCGCGCCCGCTGACAGCCGGGGAGATCCTCCTTGGCGACGGGCACTGCAGCGGCGCGGAGGAATACGAAAACCTCGCCCGCGCGGGCATCGACCGCGTTTTGCCCGCGGAATTTGCGGACACAGCGCGCTGGGCCGCGCGCGTGCAGGCGCTGGCCGACAGGGTGGACGCGATCTACCTGATGGTCGACGTCGACATCCTGCGGAACGAATACATACCGGCCTACTTCCGCCCGGAGCCGGGCGGGCATGCGCTCGAAACGGTGCTCGGCAACGTCCGCGCCGTCATGCGCACGGGAAAGGTGCTGGCGTTCTCGTGCTTCTGCGTCGATTTCGACAAGTACGCGCAGGGCGGCGAAACCACGTTTGAGAGCGGACGGCAGATCATCGAAGCGGGCCTTGCGGCCTGGGCAGAAACCTGAAAAAGCGAAGCCCGCCCCGGAAAGGAAGGCATTCCTTTGGGGGCGGGCGTTTTGTTGTATGCAGAGCTGCTGCGGTCAGAGCTGCGGCACGATCGCGCGGACGGCCGGCTTCAGGCCGCGGCCGGGGTGCTCCTGCTGGTGGTAGATCTGGCCGTCGTAGGCGGGCAGGTCGTTGCCCTCGACGAGCACCGGGCCGTCCGGCGTCACGGCGACGTCCCAGCCGACGTAGCGCATGCCCGGCCGCACGCGCGCGGCGCGCCGGCAGAGCTCGACGGCCTCTTTATAGCACGGGACGCGGAAGCCGATGAAGCTGCAGCCGGTGTCGGGATGCGCGTCGAAATACTCGCCGGTCTTGTCGGAGAGCGCGGGGCGGCGGATCACGCCGTCGGAGCAGATCAGGGCCGAGAGCCCGCCGCTCGTCGTGTTGTCGACAAAGGCGCCGCCGCGACCCGTGCGCAGAAAGGCGTACAGCAGGTGCGGCTCGCCGTCTTCGTCCGCGAGCGTGACGATGCGGATCGTGTTGATCGACTTGGGGTACAGCGCGCGCATCTCGGCGTGCTGGGAAAGCCCCTCCTCCAGAAGGTACAGCCCGCGGCCGACCCAGTCGTTATGGAGCGCCTGCACGCGCGCCGTGTCGCCGAGGTCCACGGCCGACGCGTCGAACCGCTCGACCTCGAGGCCGCCGAAGCCGCCGGGCGCCTTCACGAACACGACCGGGTGGCGGTGAAGAAAAGCGGCAAGTGTCCCTTCGTCCGTCTGCCGCAGATCCAGATATTCACGCCCGAGGAATGGGCCGAACGTCCTGCAGAACAGGACCTTGTCCCGGAAGACTTCGGCGTCCTCCGGCCGGTTCACAAGCCGGCAGAGGCGCCAGTTGTCGCGCATGGTGAAGAAGGTCTTCCGGTCGCGGTGGCGGCGGATATGGACGAAGCCGAAGATGTGGTAATCGAAAAAGCCGACGTTGTACAGCAGGACGCACAGGAGCATGTCGAGCACGATGAACAGGCACGGCATTTTTGTTTCCTTTTTGACCTCGCGCACATAGACGAGCATGCGGCCGAAATCGAAGCCGCGAATCCGTCGAAAAAGCAAGCGTAAACCCAACATTTTTTATAAACCTCTCAATTGTGACTTGCAGAAAACGACTTTTTTCTACAGAATATGTCCTCCAGTACAGTATAATATACAGGGGCGGAAATGTCCAGAAAAAGTATTACGCGTATTTTGCAAAAATGTTGCAAAAATTCTTAAGATTTTTGCTTTTTGCTCTGGCGGAGACGCGCCGCGGGGCTTATAATATAAAGAAAAGCGTGTTAGGAGAGGTAAGATCATGGCGATTGGCATTGTAAAGACGGCGAGCGGCGCGGTTTCCGGCGTGGAGCAGAACGGCATCACGGTGTTCCGCGGCATCCCCTACGCGGCGCCGCCGGTGGGCGCGCTGCGCTGGCGCGCGCCGCAGCCGGCCCCGGCCTGGGCGGGCGTGCGCGATTGCACGGCGTTCGGCGACATGTGCATCCAGAACGGCGGGTTCGTCGGCATGGACGCGTTTTTGCACCACCCGCAGAGCGAGGACTGCCTGTACCTGAACATCTGGACGCCGGCGAACGCGGCGGGCGAGGACCTGCCGGTGCATTTCTGGATCCACGGCGGCGGCTTCCAGGGCGGCCTCGGCGACGAGCCGCTGTATCAGGGCGTTTCGCTCGTCGAGCAGGGCGAGATCCTCGTCACGATCAACTACCGCCTCGGCGCGCTGGGCTTTCTCGCGCATCCCGCGCTGACGGAGGAGGACGAAGCCGGCGCGTGCGGCAATTACGGCCTGCTCGACCAGATCGCCGCGCTGCGCTGGGTGAAGAAGAACATCCGCGCGTTCGGCGGCGACCCGAACCGCATCACGATCAACGGGCAGTCCGCGGGCGCGATGAGCGTCGCGGCGCTGCTCGCCTCGCCGCTGACAAACGGCCTGTACAGCGCGGCCATCCTGCAGAGCGGCGGCCCGCGCCCCGGCACGCGGACGAAAGCGGAAGCGGAGGCGGACGGCCTTGCGCTTCAGAACGCGCTGGGCTGCGCGTCGGTCGAGGAGATGCGCGCGCTGCCCGCCGAAGCCGTTCTGGCGGCGACGAAGCCCGCGCCGGGCGATGCGCTGCGCTTTCGGCCGGTCGTGGACGGCGTCGTCCTGCGCGAGGACCCGTACGACGCGTTTCTCGCCGGGCGCATCGGCCAGGTGCCGGTGCTGATCGGCTCGAACGCCGACGAGGGGCTGTTCGCGCCGGTCAACGGCGAGACCTTTGCCGCGTTTGCGGCCGATGCGAAGCGGTATTTCGGCGAGGACTACGACGAGTTCTGCGCGCTGTACAATTTCACCGAGGAGAATTTCCGCCGGTCGTCGCTCGACGTGCAGCGCGATTTCGCGTTTGTGAACATCCGCCACGTGCTGTGCGCGCTGAGCCGCGTGCACCCCTGCCCGGTCTACCAGTATTATTTTACGGAGCCGATCCTGCTGCAGGACGGCACGTTTGTCGGCGCGACGCATTCGGCCGAGCTGTTTTACGTGTTCGGCACGCTCGACGTGCTCGGCGGCAGCACGGTCGAGGGCGATGTGCTGGAGGTCCGCAAGGGCCGCCCGCAGTACCAGCTTTCGGCGCAGATGGGGCGCTACTGGGTGAACTTCGTCCGCCGCGGCGACCCGAACGGCCCCGGCCTGCCCGAATGGCGGCCGGCCGGCGGGGGCGAATACATGCACTTTTCCGCGAACGACGTGAAGAGCGAGCAGACCCGCCGCCCCGCCCGCGTCTCGTTCATCGAAAAGCACAGGCCGGACTGAGCCGGACAGAAAAGCGCCGCACCGGGGAAAGGGTGCGGCGCTTTTTGCGCGGGCCAGGGGCGAAGCGCAAGGCTTGAAAAAACCGCCGCGTTCCTGTATGATACAGATATGTCTGAATTGCCGGCTCGCGGCAGGGGCGGCGGAAGGATGAAAAGAAAAATCAACATCGGGATCCTCGCGCACGTCGACGCGGGCAAGACGAGCCTGACCGAGCAGCTTCTGTTCTGCGGCGGCGCGCTGCGGTCGGCGGGCGCGGTCGACCTCGGCACGGCGCAGACCGACACGCTGCAGGTCGAGCAGGCGCGCGGCATCTCGGTCAAGACGGCGGACGCGGTGCTCGAGACGGAGACGGCCGTCGTCAACCTGATCGACACGCCGGGCCACGCCGATTTCATCAGCGAGGTGGAGCGTGCGCTCTCGGTGCTCGACTGCGCGGTGCTCGTCGTCTCCGCGGTCGAGGGCGTGCAGGCGCAGACCGAGATCCTGCTCGACGCCGTGCAGCGGCTGGCGCTGCCGTGCGTGGTGTTCGTCAACAAGCTGGACCGCGCGGGCAGCGATTTTGCGGGGGCCTGCGCGGCGCTTTCCGATCTGCTTGCGGACCGCACGCTGCTCGTCGTGAACCGCCCCGCGGGGGAGGGCGCGGCGGAGGCGTCCGTCGTGCCGGAAGCGTCCTGCCTCGAAAACGCCGTGATGCTCGCGGCGGACGAAGCGCTGCTCGAGCGGTACCTCGCGGGGGAGGAAGTCGATTTTGCACAGACGGTGTGCGCCGCTGTGGAAAACGGCGCTGTCCCCGTGCTCTGCGGCTCCTCGAAAACGGGCGCGGGCTGCAAGGCGCTGCTCGATTTCCTCTGCGCCTGCGTGCCGGCCGCGCCGCAGAGCGGCGGGGCGCTGCTGGCCCGTGTGTTCCGCGTGGAGCACGACAGGGGCCTCGGCAAGCTCGCGCATGTGCGCGTCTTTTCGGGCAGCATCGAGCCGCGGCAGAGCGTTTACCTGCCCCGGTGCGGCGCGGAGGAAAAGGTCGCGGGCATCCGCAGGCCGCTCGGCCGGAAGCAGGCGGACGTGCCGAAGGCCGAGGCCGGCGACATCGCGGTGCTGTTCGGCCTTAGCGACGTGCGCGCCGGCGACGTCCTCGGGCGCGGCGCGCTGCCGCGCGCGGAGCGCACGCTCGCCGTGCCGCTGCTGACCGTGAAGGCCGAGCCGGAGAACCCCGCCGAGATCACGGCGCTCGCTTCGGCGCTCTCGGCGCTTGCCGACGAGGACCCGACGCTCCGCTTTGCGTGGATCCGCGAGAAGCGCGAGATCCAACTGAGAATCGTCGGCAAGATCCAGCTCGAGATCCTCAGCGCGCTGCTTCTGGAGCGCTACGGCCTGCGGGCGCGCTTTTCCGCGCCGTCCGTCATTTACAGGGAAACGCCGGCGAAGGCGGGCGAGGGCTACGCCGACTATCTCGCGCCGAAGCCCTGCTGGGCGATCCTGCGCTTTCGCATCGAGCCGCTGCCGCGCGGCTCCGGCCTCGTCTACGAATCGAAGGCGTCGCCGGCGCGGCTTCTGTACCGCTACCAGAACCACGTGGAAACCGCGGTGCCCGAGGCGCTGCAGCAGGGCTTACACGGCTGGGAGGTCACCGACCTCAAGGTGACGCTGCTCGACGGCGAGCACCACCACGTCCACACGCACCCGCTCGACTTCTTCGTCTGCACGCCGATGGCGATCATGGACGGCCTCAAAAACTGCGGCACGACGCTGCTCGAGCCGATCCTCCGCGTGCGCGCCGTGTTCGACCCCGCGCTGGCCGGCCGGGTGATCGGCCTGCTGCAGGGCATGCGCGGCGTCTTGCTCGAGCAGGGCGTGCGCGGTGAAAAGCAGGTTCTGAACGCCGAGGTGCCCGCGGCGGAGAGCATGGAGCTGCCCGTCGAATTTGCCAAGCTGACCGGCGGGCGCGGCAGCATCTCCACGGTGTTTTCGCATTACGCGCCCTGCCCGCCGGGCTTTACGGCGGAGCGCGAGCGCATCGGCGCGAACCCGCTGGACCGCGCGAAATACATTCTGGAAAAACGCAACGCGCTCACCGCCGGATAGGCGGCGGGCCTGCGGCTGTGTGGGTGTACGGAAAGGAAACGATTTATGGAATATACCGAAAACAAGATCCTGCCGGAGCGCGCGCTGCTCGTCGCGCTCGACACCGGCGAATACGACGCGGAGAGCTCGCTCGACGAGCTCTGGGAGCTTGCGAAGAGCGGCGGGGCCGAGCCGGTCGCGACGCTGACGCAGAAGCGCCCCGCGCCCGAAACGGCGACGTGCGTCGGCAGCGGCATGGTGCAGGAGATCCGCACCTTCTGCGAGGACAACGCGATCGAGCTGATCATCTTCGACCGCGAGCTGACGCCGACGCAGATCCGCAACCTCGAAAAGGAGACCGACGTGCGCGTCGTCGACCGCACGATGCTGATCCTCGACATTTTCGCCCAGCGCGCGCAGAGCCGCGCCGGCAAGGTGCAGGTGGAGATGGCGCAGCTCAAGTACATGCTGCCCCGCCTTTCGGGCAAGGGCGCGGCGCTCTCCCGGCTCGGCGGCGGCATCGGCACGCGCGGCCCGGGCGAGACGAAGCTCGAGACCGACCGCCGGCACATCCGCCGGCGCATCGAGTCGCTGCGCGAGCAGCTCAAAAAGGTGGAGACCGGCCGCAGGGAGACGCAGCGCCGCCGCGAAAAGGACGGCACGGTGACCGTCGCGCTCGTCGGCTACACGAACGCCGGCAAGTCGACGCTGATGAACCTGCTCACGCAGGCGGGCGTGCTCGCGGAGGACAAGCTCTTCGCGACGCTCGACCCGACGGCCCGCGCGCTGAAGCTGCCCGGCGGCAAGACCGTCATGCTGATCGACACGGTCGGCCTGGTGCGCCGCCTGCCGCACCACCTCGTCGAGGCGTTCAAGTCGACGCTCGAGCAGGCCGCGACCGCGGACATCATCCTCAACGTCTGCGACGCCTCGAGCCCGGAGGCGCGCGTGCACCTCGACGTGACGAACGAGATCCTGCAGAGCCTCGGCTGCGGCGACCGCCCGGTGATCCCGGTGCTGAACAAGTGGGATCTCGTCCGGAACCCGGACGAAGCGGTCCATGTGCCGGGCGCGGTGCGCATCAGCGCGCTGAAAAACGAGGGCATCGAAGCGCTCCTGCAGGCCGTGGAGGACAACCTGCCGGTCAAGGCGGTCGAGGTCACGGCGCTGCTGCCGTTTGCAAAGGCCGGCGTCGCGGCCGAGCTGCGGCGCGCGGGCGCGCTGCTCTCGGAGGAGTACACCGCCGAAGGGCTGCGCGTGCGCGCCCGCGTGGAGCCGCGGGAGCTTGCGCTGCTCGCGCCGTACCGGACCGACGATGCATAAAACAGTGTATGCCAATGTATTTTATACAGCGTATACACCGGAAAATGTATAAAGCGCGTCGGCGCCCGGCCGAAAACTGGATATATTTTCGCCGAATGCCGCGGGAAACACGCGGAAATACGGTCAATCTGCCCAATGTGAATAAATATTCATTTTGGGGGTTGATTTTTCCGGAAAACGGTGTATAATGATAACCATTGAATCAGCAATTTCCCGCCGGCTGCGCCGCGCGGCGACTGTTAAAAGAAAGAGGTTTTGAAAATGGCAAAGGAAATCAAGAAGGTCGTTCTCGCCTATTCCGGCGGCCTCGACACATCGATCATCATCCCGTGGCTCAAGGAAAACTACAACAACTGCGAGGTCATCGCGGTTTCCGGCGACGTGGGCCAGGGCACGGAGCTCGACGGTCTGGAGGAGAAAGCGATCAAGACCGGCGCCTCGAAGCTCTACATCGAAGACCTCAAGCAGGATTACATCGAAAACTACATCTGGCCCTGCCTCAAGGCGGACGCCAAGTATGAGGACTACCTCCTCGGCACCTCGCACGCGCGGCCCTGCATCGCAAAGCGCCTTGTGGAAATCGCGAAGGCCGAGGGCGCGGACGCCATCTGCCACGGCTGCACCGGCAAGGGCAACGACCAGGTCCGCTTCGAGCTGACGATCAAGGCGTTTGCGCCGGATATGAAGATCATCGCGCCGTGGAGAGAGTGGTCCATCAAGTCGAGAGAGGAAGAGATCGAGTACGCGGAGGCGCACAACATCCCGCTGAAGATCAACCGCGAGACGAACTACTCGAAGGACAAGAACATCTGGCACCTTTCGCACGAGGGCCTCGACCTTGAGAACCCGGCGAACGAGCCGCAGTACAACAAGCCCGGCTTCCTCGAGCTCGGCGTTTCCCCGGAGCAGGCGCCCGACGAGCCGACCTACGTGACGATCCACTTCGAAAAGGGCGTTCCCACCGCGATCGACGGCGAGACGCTCGGCGCGGTGGAGCTTGTCTCGAAGCTGAACGCGCTCGGCGGCGCGAACGGCATCGGCCTGCTCGACATCGTCGAGAACCGCCTCGTCGGCATGAAGAGCCGCGGCGTGTATGAGACGCCGGCCGGCACGATCCTCTACAAGGCGCACAACGTGCTCGAGACGATCACGCTCGACAAGGAGACGTTCCACTTCCTGCAGACGCAGGTCGCACCGAAGATGGCGGACCTCACCTACAACGGCCAGTGGTTCACGCCGCTCAGGGAAGCGCTTTCCGCGTTCGTCGACAAGGTCAACGAGAACGTGACCGGCGACGTCAAGCTGAAGCTCTACAAGGGCAACGTCATCAACGCGGGCGTCACCTCCCCGTACACGCTGTATGACGAAGAGATCGCGACCTTCGACGAGGACGAAGTCTACAACCAGAAGGATTCCGCCGGCTTCATCAACCTCTTCGGCCTGCCGATTCAGGTCCAGGCCAAGATGAAGGCGAAGCTCGGGGAGAAATAAGCGAAGCACACAGATGGGGTAGGCGGTTTGCCTGCCCTTTTCTGGCTTCATGCAGATTGCGCGGGAGATATAGGGCGCCGCGCGTCTGGAGAATTATAGGGAAAATTTTTTGAGGTTTATCGGGCAGGCGCAGGCCGGGCCGGAGCAGAAAGGGTGAAAAGCCAGCCATGAAGCTGTGGAAAGGGCGCTTCCAAAAGGAGGCGGACCCGAAGACAAACGATTTCAATTCGTCGATTTCGATCGACAGCCGGATGTATAAAGAGGACATCGAGGGCAGCATCGCGCACGCGACGATGCTCGGCGCCTGCGGCATCATCGCGCAGAGCGAGAGCGACAAGATCTGCGCGGAGCTCGAAAAGATCGCCGCGGACATCGAGAGCGGCGCGCTCTCGATCGACCCCGACGCCGAGGACATCCACACCTTCGTCGAGGGCGAGCTGACCGCGCGCATCGGCGACGCGGGCAAGCGGCTGCACACGGCGCGCAGCCGAAACGATCAGGTCGCGCTCGACGTCCGCCTGACGCTCCGCAAGGCGTGCGCGGGCCTCATCGGCCAGCTCAAAGAGCTGATCGGCGTCCTCTGCGACCAGGCGGAGGAATACGCCGACGCGGTCATGCCCGGCTACACGCACCTGCAGCGCGCGCAGCCGATCACCTTCGGCCACCACCTGATGGCGTACGCCGAGATGTTCCTGCGGGACATCGGCCGCCTGCAGGACGCCGCAAAGCGCATGGACGTCTGCCCGCTCGGCTCCGGCGCGCTGGCCGGCACGACCTACCCGCTCGACCGCGACCTCACGGCGAAGCTGCTCGGCTTCTCGGCGGTCAGCCGCAACAGCCTCGACGGCGTTGCCGACCGCGACTTCTGCGCGGAGATCGCGGCGGCGGTCTCCATCGCGATGGTGCACCTCTCGCGCTTCTCGGAGGAGATCATCCTCTGGTGCTCGTGGGAGTTCAAGTTCATCGAGCTGGACGACGCGTTTTCCACCGGCTCGAGCATCATGCCGCAGAAGAAGAACCCCGACATCACGGAGCTGATCCGCGGCAAGAGCGGGCGCGTATTCGGCGACCTCACGGCGCTGCTCACGATGATGAAGGGCCTGCCGCTCGCCTACAACAAGGACATGCAGGAGGACAAGGAGGCCGTGTTCGACGCGGTCGACACGCTGCGCCTGTGCCTCACGCCGTTCATCCCGATGCTGAAGACGATGCGCGTTTTGAAGGACAACATGCGCAACGCTGCGGCGAAGGGCTTCATCAACGCGACCGACTGCGCCGACTACCTCGTTGCGGCGAAGGGCCTGCCGTTCCGCGACGCGTACAAGATCACGGGCGAGCTCGTCGCGCTGTGCATCGACCGCGGGCTGACGCTCGAGACGCTGCCGCTCGACGAATACAGGAAGGTCTGCGGCGCGTTTGACGAGGGCGTTTATACGGCGATCAATCTCGAAAAGTGCGTGAACGACCGCAAGGTCAAGGGCGCGCCGTGCCCGGAGAACGTCCGCGCGGCGGCAAAGGAAGTCCGGGCGCTGCTGGGCTGAAGAAGGGAAGGTTTTCAAAAATGGAAAAGATAAAAGTCGGCGTTGTCGGCGCGACCGGATACGCCGGGGCGGAGATCTGCCGCCTGATTTACCTGCATCCCGCGGCGGAGCTCGCGGCGATCAGCTCGGTGAGCTTCGAGGGCATGGCGCTTTCGGACGTATACCCCGCTTACCGCGGCCTGTGCGATCTCGTCTGCGGCACGCAGGCGGAGGTCGTCGAAAAGAGCGACGTGATCTTTGCGGCGCTGCCGCACGGTCTTTCGCAGGATCTTGCGGCGGAATGCGACGCGCAGGGCAAGGCGTTCATCGATCTCGGCGCGGATTTCCGTCTCGAGAGCGAAGAGGAGTACAAAGAGTGGTACGGCGGCACGTTTGCGGACAAGGCGCTGCATGAAAAGGCGGTGTACGGCTTGCCGGAGCTGTTCCGCGAGCAGATCAAAAAGACGAAGCTCGTGGCGAATCCGGGCTGCTACACGACGGCGGTGCCGCTGGCGCTCGTTCCGGCGCTCGAGCAGGGATACATCGAGCAGGCCGGCATCATCGCGAACTGCGCGAGCGGCGTGACCGGCGCGGGCCGCAAGCCGGCGCAGAACAACCACTATCCGGAGCTGAACGAGGGCATGTCGGCCTACAAGGTTGCGAGCCACCGCCACACGCCGGAGATCGAGCAGACGCTCTCGAAGGTTGCGGGCGCGCCGGTGCGGATCACCTTTGTGCCGCACCTGCTGCCGGTAAACCGCGGCATCCTCGCGACGTGCTACGCGCGCCTGAAGGACGGCGTGACGGAGGAAATGCTCCGCGCGGCTTACGAAGCGCGCTACGGGGACGAGCCGTTCGTGCGGCTTCTGCCGGCGGGCAAGAGCGCGGACATCCACAACATCAAATACACGAATTTCTGCGACGTTTCGATTTTCGTCGACAAGCGCACGAACACGTTCATCGCGATCAGCGCGATCGACAACATGGTCAAGGGCGCGGCGGGGCAGGCGATCCAGAACATGAACATTCTGTTCGGTCTCGATGAGACGACCGGCCTGCT
>DSLFR04102__coassemble_696_pt1 | contig 26665 bp, 19 predicted proteins | sample DSLFR04102__metabat2_low_PE_023 | metagenome-assembled genome bin DSLFR04102 | reverse complement strand
GGAAGCGTGTAAAATAAGGTGGAAATGTTTGTTCGAGAGCGGCGCAGCGATGCGCTTTGGAGCCGGCGGCGCGAGCCGCTGTGCGGAGGATGGGGGATGTGCGTATGAGCAGTCAGGAGATCGGCGGGACCTTCAAGCTTGTCTCGCCCTATAAGCCGACGGGCGATCAGCCGGAAGCGATCGCGAAGCTGACGGAGGGGATTCAAAAGGGCCTCAAGGAGCAGACGCTGCTCGGCGTCACGGGCTCCGGCAAGACGTTTACGATGGCGAACATCATCGCCAACGTCAACCGGCCGACGCTGGTGCTCGCGCACAACAAGACGCTCGCGGCGCAGCTTTGCTCGGAGTTCCGCGAGTTTTTCCCCGAAAACGCCGTGGAATACTTTGTCTCCTACTACGACTACTACCAGCCGGAAGCGTACATTGCGCAGACGGACACGTATATCGAAAAGGACAGCGCGATCAACGAGGAGATCGACAAGCTGCGCCACAGCGCGACGAGCGCGCTTTCCGAGCGGCGGGACGTCATCATCGTCGCCTCGGTGTCCTGCATCTACAGCCTGGGCGACCCGATCGATTACCGCACGATGGTCATCTCGCTGCGCCCCGGCATGGAGAAAAGCCGCGACGAGCTGCTCAAAAAGCTCGTCGAGATCCAGTATGAGCGCAACGACGTGAACTTCATCCGCAACAAGTTCCGCGTGCGCGGCGACGTCGTCGAGATCTTCCCGGCGCAGTCGAGCGAAAAGGCGATCCGCGTCGAGTTTTTCGGCGACGAGATCGAGCGGATCAGCGAGGTCATTCCGCTGACCGGCGAGATCGTGTCCGACCTGAAGCACGTCGCGATCTACCCGGCCTCGCACTATATCGTGCCGCGCGAAAAAATGCAGCGCGCGCTGCGGGAGATCGAGGCGGAGATGGAGGAGCGCGTGCAGTACTTCAAGGCGCAGGGCAAGCTGCTTGAGGCGCAGCGCATCGAGCAGCGCACGCGCTACGACATCGAGATGCTCGGCGAGATCGGCATGTGCAAGGGCATCGAGAACTATTCGCGCATCATGTCGGGCCGCGCGCCCGGCAGCGAGCCGTGCACGCTCCTCAATTACTTCCCGAAGGATTTTCTGCTGTTCGTCGATGAGTCGCACGTCACGCTGCCGCAGGTGCGCTCGATGTATGCGGGCGACCACGCGCGCAAGGAAAGCCTGATCGACTACGGCTTCCGCCTGCCTTCGGCCTACGACAACCGCCCGCTGAATTTCGATGAATTCTACAAGCACATCAATCAGGCGGTGTTCGTCAGCGCGACGCCCGGCGATCTGGAGCTGCAGAAGTCGGCGGCGGTCGTCGAGCAGGTCATCCGCCCGACCGGCCTTTTGGACCCGAAGATCACGGTGAAGCCGACCGACGGGCAGATCGACGACCTGATTTCCGAGATCAACGAGCGCACGGCGCGCAAGGAGCGCGTGCTCGTGACGACGCTGACGAAGAAGATGGCCGAGGACCTGACCGGCTTCCTCGAAAACTACGGCATCCGCGTGCGCTACATGCACCACGACATCGATACGGTGGAGCGCATGGAGATCATCCGCGACCTGCGCCTCGGCGAGTTCGACGTGCTGGTCGGCATCAACCTGCTGCGCGAGGGCCTCGACATCCCGGAGGTCTCGCTCGTCGCGATCCTCGACGCGGACAAGGAGGGCTTCCTGCGCAGCGGGCGCAGCCTGATCCAGACGATCGGCCGCGCGGCGCGCAACGCGGAGGGCTCGGTCATCATGTACGCCGATTCGGTCACGCCCTCGATGGAGTACGCGATCCGCGAGACGGAGCGCCGCCGCGCGATTCAGGAGCGGTACAATGAGGCGCACGGCATCGTGCCGAAAACGATCATCAAGGGCGTTTCGGAGATCCTCGAGATCTCGACGAAGGCCGACGACGGCAAGTCAAAGAAGAAGCACAAGTATACGGCGGCGGAAAAGCGCCTGATGATCGAAAAGCTGACGAAGGAAATGAAAGCGGCGGCCAAGCTGCTTGAATTCGAGCACGCGGCGTATCTGCGCGACCGCATCAAGGAGCTGGGCGGTTAAAATGATTGACAAGCAAAAATGCTTTACAGATATGATGGCGCAGCTTGCGCTGGAATACAACGCGCAGCCGGCCGATTTCACGGCGGACGGGCTGACGCTGACGGCGCCGCGCCTGCATCCGAAGCGGCGCGTTTACACACACGAAGCGCCGTTTTTCCAGATGGCGACGACGGGCCGCGGCGCCGTTGTGACCGCCGACCCCGTCCTGCACGCCTTTGTGCGGCGCTTTGCCGCCGGGAAAAGCGGGTACGGGCTGTTCGGGCAGCCGAACCTCGCCGGGATCGAAGCCGAGCTGAACCGGCACGGCTTCACGCTGACCTCGACGTTCCACATGTTCCTGCCGGGCGGCGCGATTCCGGAGGCTGTAATGCCGGAAAGCTTTACAGTTTGCTGGTTCGACTCGGAATCGGTTTCGGCGCTGTACCCGAACACGCGCTTTTTAAACGCGCTCAGCGCGCAGGCGAATCCGAACCGTCCGGATGTGATCGCGGTCGCGGCGTGCGCCGGGGAGACGATCGCCGCGCTGGCCGGCGCTTCGGCGGATACGCCGGACTTCTGGCAGGTCGGCATCGACGTGCTGCCGGAATACCGCGGGCGCGGGCTCGGCAAAACGCTCGTGCGCATGCTCAGCGCGCGGATCGCGGCGCTCGGCAAAACGCCGTTTTACGGCACGGGCGCGTCCAACCTGCATTCGCAGCGCATCGCGGTGCAGGGCGGCTTTTACCCGGCGTGGGTTGAAATTTCGAGCCGCAGGCTTTCCGAATAGACGGCGGGGCGGCAGGCTGTGCGTGCAGCCCGCCGCAGACGCGGGAGATTTCCGAGAGACAAGGAATGGTGATTCAGAAATGAGTTCAAAGAATATCGTTGTGACCGGGGCGCGGGAGCACAACCTCAAAAACATCAGCGTGGAGCTGCCGCGCGACAAGCTCGTCGTGCTGACGGGCCTTTCCGGCTCGGGCAAGTCCTCGCTCGCCTTCGATACGATTTACGCGGAGGGGCAGCGGCGGTACGTCGAGTCGCTTTCGAGCTACGCGCGCATGTTCCTCGGCCAGATGGAAAAGCCGGACGTCGACAACATCGACGGGCTTTCCCCGGCGATCTCGATCGACCAGAAGACGACCTCGAAGAACCCGCGCTCGACCGTGGGCACGGTCACGGAGATCTACGACTATCTGCGTCTGCTGTACGCCCGCGTCGGCGTGCCGCACTGCCCGGTCTGCGGCCGGGAGATCCGCCAGCAGACGATCGACCAGATCGTCGACCAGGTGCTCGCGCTGCCGGAGCGTACGAAAATCCAGGTGCTCGCGCCGGTCGTGCGCGGGCGCAAGGGCGAGCACCAGAAGGAGTTTGAGGCGGCCCGCAAGGGCGGCTTTGTGCGCGTGCGTGCGGACGGCCTGATCTACGACCTTTCCGAGACGATCAAGCTCGAGAAAAACAAGAAGCACAACATCGAGATCGTCGTGGACCGTCTCGTCATCAAGCCGGACATCCGCTCGCGCCTTGCCGATTCGCTCGAGACGGCGGCGGGCCTTTCGGGCGGCATCGTGATCGTCAACGTCATCGACGGCGAGGACATCCTGTTTTCGCAGAACTACGCGTGCCCGGAGCACGGCGTCAGCATCGAAGAGCTTTCGCCGCGCATGTTCTCGTTCAACAACCCCGCGGGCGCCTGCCCGAAGTGCACGGGCCTCGGCGTTTTCATGCGCATCGACCCGGCGCTGATCATCCCGGACGACCGGCTCTCGATCAGCAAGGGCGGCCTCAAGGGCGGCGGCTGGGCGATGGAGGGCAGCACGATCGCCGCGATGTACATGCACGCGCTCGCCGAGCACTACCGCTTTTCGCTCGATACGCCGATCCGCGAGCTGCCGCCGGAGATCGTCGACATTCTGCTGTACGGCACGAAGGGCGAGAAGATCACAGTGCGCCGCAGGAGCGAGTACGGCAGCGGCACCTACCAGACGGAGTTCGAGGGCATCATCAACAACCTCGAGCGCCGCTTCCGCGACACGTCCTCCTCGTGGATCAAGGAGGAGATCGAGTCGTACATGAGCGCCGTGCCGTGCGACGCCTGCCACGGCAAGCGCCTTTCGCCGGAAAGCCTCGCGGTGACGGTCGGCGGCAAGAACATCAGCGAGCTGTGCGACATGTCGGTCGTCGACGCGCTCGACTTCATCGAGAACCTCGCGCTTTCCGAGCGGGATCAGGTGATCGCCGAGGCGATTTTGAAGGAGATCCGCTCGCGGCTCGGCTTCCTGCGCAACGTCGGCCTCGAGTACCTGACGCTCTCCCGCGCGGCGGCGACGCTTTCGGGCGGCGAGAGCCAGCGCATCCGCCTCGCGACGAACATCGGCTCGTCGCTGATGGGCGTGCTGTATATCCTCGACGAGCCGAGCATCGGCCTGCACCAGCGCGACAACCACAAGCTGCTCGCCACGCTGAAGCGGCTGCGCGACCTCGGCAATACGGTGATCGTCGTCGAGCACGACGAGGACACGATGCTCGAGGCCGACCACATCGTCGACATCGGCCCCGGCGCGGGCATCCACGGCGGCAATGTGATTTACAGCGGCGACGTGCAGGGGATCCTGCAGTGCAAGGAATCCGTCACGGGCCAGTACCTGAGCGGCGCGCGGACGATCCCCGTGCCGGAAAAGCGCCGGGCAGGCAACGGCAAGAAGATCACGATCGTCGGCGCAAAGCAGAACAACCTGAAGAATGTGACGGTCGACATCCCGCTCGGCAAATTCGTCTGCGTCACCGGCGTGTCCGGCTCGGGCAAGTCGTCGCTGATCAACGAGATCCTGTACAAGAAGCTCGCGGGCGAGCTCAACGGCGCGCGGACGGTGCCGGGCGCGCACCGGGAGATCCGCGGCATCGAAAACCTCGATAAGGTCATCCAGATCAACCAGTCGCCGATCGGCCGCACGCCGCGCTCGAACCCGGCGACCTATACCGGCGTGTTCACCGACATCCGGACGCTGTACGCCAATGTGCCGGAGGCGAAGATGCGCGGCTTCGGGCCGGGCCGCTTCTCGTTCAACATCAAGGGCGGCCGCTGCGAGGCCTGCCAGGGCGACGGCATCATCAAGATCGAGATGCACTTTCTGCCGGACGTCTACGTGGCGTGCGACGTCTGCAAGGGCAAGCGCTACAACCGCGAGACGCTCGAGGTCAAGTACAAGGGCAAGAGCATCTACGACGTGCTCGAAATGACGGTGGAGGAGGGCCTCGAGTTCTTCAAGGACCTGCCGAAGATCGAGCGCAAGCTGCGCACGCTGTACGACGTGGGCCTCGGCTACATCAAGATCGGCCAGCCGGCGACGACGCTTTCGGGCGGCGAGGCGCAGCGCGTGAAGCTCGCGACCGAGCTGAGCCGCAGGCCGACCGGCAAGACGGTCTACATTCTCGACGAGCCGACGACCGGCCTGCACATCGCGGACGTCCACCGGTTGATCGACGTGCTGCAGAAGCTCGTCGATACCGGCAACACGGTAATCGTGATCGAGCACAACCTCGACCTCATCAAGACGGCCGACCACATCATCGACCTCGGCCCCGAGGGCGGCGACAAGGGCGGCACGGTCATCGCCGAGGGCACGCCCGAGCAGGTCGCCGCGACGCCCGGCTCCTACACGGGCGAGTATATCCGGATGATGCTCGAGCGCGACAAAAAGCGCAGGGAACAGGACCGTTGACAGCGCCGCGGCGCGGTGCTACAATAAACCCATGCCGCAAGGCGCAGAATGAAACGGGAGAGTGAAGCAAATGGTGACGCTTCCGCCGAAAAGGAAAATCTGCTCTGTACAATTCCATCCGATGAAACATTGTGCAGAGCTTAACGTTTAATGACACGTTTGGATTTCATCGGGAAGCCGTAAGGCAAGGGCAATTTATGCCTTTGCTCTGGTTTCCTGCACCGATTTTCAGATTTGTCGGGCTGCGGACGATGTTTTGTCCGCGGCCCTTTGTTTTTTCATCGACCGTTCGCCGGGCAGAGGGCGCGATACCGCAGGTGTCGTCCCTCTGCCCGTTTTCATTTTGTTGGATTGAAGAGAGAGGTTCGTGTGAAAAATACTTTTTCACACACGATTTGTGCCTTTGCTGCAACGAGCAAAGCGGCAATCGGCTTCGCCGACCGGCACAAAAATAAGGAATGGTGATTATCATGAGTTTACTGGAAATCACGGGACTGCGCCATGCGTTCGGCGACAACGTCCTGTTTCAAAACGCCGATTTTGCGCTGAACAGGGGCGAGCACGTCGGCGTCGTCGGCCCGAACGGCGCGGGCAAGAGCACGCTGATCCGCATCTGCACGGGAGAGCTCGTGCCGGATGCGGGCCGCGTCGTCTGGCAGCCGCAGGTGCGCGTCGGCTATCTCGATCAGCAGGCCGCCGCGGAGCCGTCGGTGACGATGCGCGATTTTCTGCGCTCGGCCTTCGCGGAGCTTTACGCGGCCGAGGACGAAATGCTCCGGCTCTATGCGCGGAGCGCGCAGGATGCGGCGTGTCTGGAAAAGGCCGCGGCGCTGCAGACGATGCTCGAGCAGCGGGATTTTTACGGGATCGACACGAAAATCGAACAGGTCGCGTCGGGGCTCGGGCTGACGGCGCTCGGCCTTGCGCGCCCGATCGGCGCGATGAGCGGCGGGCAGCGCGCGAAGGTGATCCTGGCCAAACTCCTGCTGGAGGAGCCGGACGTCCTGCTGCTCGACGAGCCGACAAATTTTCTCGACAAGGCGCACGTCGCGTGGCTCGGGGATTATCTCTGCGGCCTGCGCGGCGCGTTCCTCGTCGTGTCGCACGACCGCGCGTTTCTGCAGAAGATCGCGGGCGCGGTCTGCGACGTGGAGCACGGGCGCATCGCGAAGTATTACGGCACCTATGCGGAATTCGTGAAAAAGAAAGAGCTGCTGCACGCCGACTACGTGCGCCAATACGCGGCGCAGCAGAAGAAGATCGAGGAGACGGAGGCCTTCATCCGCAAAAACAGGGCGGGCATCAAGTCCAAAATGGCGCGCGGGCGGCAGAAGCAGCTCGACCGCATGGAGCGGCTCGAAGCGCCGGAGCAGGCCGCCGCGCGGCCGAGCTTCCGCTTTCAGGCGCTGCCGGCGCCGTCCTCGGAGCAGCTTGCGGTGCACCGGCTGTCGGTCGGCTACCATTACCCGGTGCTGTCGGAAATCAGCTTTTCGGTCCGCGGCGGGGAGAAGATCGTCGTCACGGGATTCAACGGCATCGGGAAATCCACGCTGCTCAAAACGCTTGTCGGCGCGCAGCCGGCGCTTGCGGGCAGCTTTGCGTTTTCGCCGCAGACGGTTATCGGCTACTATGCGCAGGACCTCGTCTGGGCAGACCCGGCCCGCACGCCGGCCGCGCTGGTTTCGGACGCTTTCCCGGCCCTCTCCGCCAAAGCGGTGCGCCGCAGCCTCGCGCAGTGCGGCATTTCGGCAAAGCACGCGCTGCAGCCGGTCGGCACGCTTTCCGGCGGCGAGCAGGCGAAGGTGAAGCTCTGCATGCTCGCGCTGCGGCCGTGCAGCTTCCTGATTCTGGACGAGCCGACGAACCACCTCGACGCGCAGGCCAAGGAGGCGCTGCAAACGGCGCTCGCGGCGTTCCCGGGCACGGTGCTGCTTGTGTCGCACGAGGCGGCTTTTTACCGGGATTGGGCGCAGCGGGTGCTCGACATCGGAAAAACGGCGCGTGGCCTACGTTAATATTTACAATCTGTTCAACACATTTTTATGCGAATCGAGTACAATAGGCTTCGGAAAGGAGCGGTTCGGCGATGTTTGGATACGTGCGTCCGTTCAAGGGCGAAATGCTCGTCAAGGAATACGACGCATACAAGGGCGTTTACTGCCAGCTCTGCCGGGCGCTCGGCCGATACTATGGCCCGCTCATGCGGATGACGCTCAGCTATGACTGTACGTTTTACGCGCTCCTCGCGCTGAACCAGCGCGAGGCGAAGCTTAAGGCGGAGCGCAAGCGGTGCACCTGCAACCCGCTGAAAAAGTGCACATACGTCTGCCCGAACAGCGGAGACGGTTACGCGGAGGCATGCTTCCACAAGGCGGCGGCGCTTTCCGTGATCATGACGGCGCACAAGTTTCGCGACAATATCGAAGATGAGAGCGCGGTGAAATCGCTCGGCGCGCGCTTTTTGTATGCCCTGAGCCGGCGCGCGCTGAAAAAGGCGGCGGCGGATTTTCCGTTTATGGCGGAGGCGGCGCAGACGATGATGGATGCGCAGCGGGCTGCGGAGCACGCGGAACACGCTTCGATAGACGCCTGCGCGGCGCCGACGGCGGAAATGCTGCGCACGGTCTGCGGAGAGCTCGGCGGGACAGAGGCCGAAAAGGCCGTTTTGCAGCAGCTCGGGTATTTTCTCGGCCGCTGGGTCTATATTATGGATGCGGCGGATGATCTTCCGGACGACCTGAAGGACGGGAGCTTCAATCCGTTTGTGGAAAAACTCGGGCTTGCGCCGTATGCGGGCGGCGAGATGCCCGAAGCGCAGCGCGATGCGGCGGACCGCGAATGCAACGCCGTGCTCAACGGCTCGCTCGCAATGGTCGTACCCGCGGCGAATCTTCTGCCGCAGGGGCAGTTCACGGGCATTTTGGAAAACATACTGCACAAGGGCCTCCCCGAAATGCAGCGGGAGATCCTGTTTTTACACATAAAGCGCACCTCGAGAAAGGGAAAGGAATTATAGGGTATGACAGATCCGTACAAGGTTCTCGGCGTTTCGCCGTCGGCGAGCGATGAGGAAGTAAAAGACGCTTACAGAAAGCTCGCAAAAAAATATCATCCCGACCAGTATGCGGACAGCCCGCTTTCGGAGCTGGCGAGCGAAAAGATGAAGGAGATCAACGAGGCGTACGACACGATCGTCGCGCAGCGCAAGAACCGCACGACGGGCGGCTATGCGTCCGGCGGCGCGCGCAGCAGCGGCTCGTCGAGCTTCAGCGACGTGCGCAACTACATCATGTCCGGCCGCATTGCGGATGCGGAGCAGCTGCTCAACGGCGTGCCGGTGGAAAGCCGGAATGCCGAGTGGTATTTCCTCAAGGGCACCGTGCTGTTCCGGCGCGGCTGGCTGGAGGAAGCGAAGGAGCACTTCACGCGCGCCTGCCAGATGGACCCGGGAAACGCGGAGTATCAGGCTGCGCTGAACCAGGCGATGAACCAGCGCAGCGGCGTGTACGGCGGGTATAATCCGAATATGAGCACCTCCGGCGTCGGCGGCTGCAATGCCTGCGACATGTGCCAGGGGCTGATCTGCGCCGACTGCTGCTGCGAGTGCATGGGCGGCGACCTGATTTCCTGCTGCTGATCGGAGGCGGAAATGCATCATGCGCAGTAAAACCTCGAAAGTCGCGCTGTGCGGCGTGATCGCCGCGCTGTCCGTCGTCGTCCTGTTCCTGACGGGCGTCGTTCCGGTGGCGACGATCGCGCTGCCGGCGGTCGCCGGCTGCTTTCTGATCGCGGTCGTCGCGGAAACGGATGTGAGATCCGGCGTGGCGGTGTATGCGATTGTCAGCGTGCTCGCGGCGCTGCTTGTGCCGGACCGCGAAGCCACGCTCTTTTATATCGTCTTTTTCGGGTATTACCCGGCGCTGTACGGCACGCTTTCGCGCATCCGGAACAGCGTGGCCCGCTGGGCGGCGAAGCTGCTGGTTTTCAACGCGGCCGCGGTGCTCGAAGCGCTGCTGGCGGTCTGGCTGCTCGGCATCCCGCTCGCGGAGATGCTGCCGTTCGGCTGGCCGTTCATCCCGGTGCTCCTGCTCCTGATGAACGCGGTCTTTATCCTGTACGACCTCGCGCTGAACGGCCTCATCGTTTTTTACATCCGCAGGCTGCATCCGTTTGTGCGCAAATATCTGAAATAAATACGGCATGAAAAAGGGCGCCCGGCGCCGTTCGCTTGGAACGGTACCGGGCGCCTTCGGCGTTACAGACGGGCGGTGTCCTGGCGCGAACAGCCGTCTGCGCTGTAGCGCGCCTTTTCGTAGAGGTCGTGCAGGCGGTCCATATCGCCGCCGGCAAGCCGGGCGTGCGCCTCCGCCTCGGCCGGGGACATCCACGGCTGCGGCGGCTCCTTGGCGGCGCGCAGGATCGTCCTGCGGTAGCGGCGCCGCACGACGGCGTTCGGCGAACGGTCGAAGAAGCGGGGCCGGTCGCGCGCCTGCCGCTTTTCGCGGACCGTCTCGACCTTGTCGTCCTGCAGGTTTTCGACGAGGTCGCCCCGGTCCCGGAAGGACTGCCGGAACATGCGGCTCAGCCGCAGCGCGCCGAAGACGATGCCGAAAACAATGCCGATGCTTGCGGCGGCGAGGACGATGTATTCGAGCAGCCTGAATATAAAGGTCAAGGTCGGATTGGGCTCGGAATTGAGCGCAGAGATCCACGCGTTGTCCTCGAAATTGCTCTGCTGCGTGTCCGAGGGCTGCGGCGTGGCGGCGGTACCCTCCGGGGTGGGCGGCGGCGTGTAGCGGTACTCGCTCTGGTTCAGAAGCAGCGGCGGCAGAAGGATAGCCGCAAAGATCAGGAGGATGATAAGCAGCATGGCCGTCGCGATCAATAAGATGCGCCGCCCCGGCAGATTGCGGATCGTTCGGTTCATCTCGATGTATTCGTCGATCCGCGCGATGCCGCGCTGCGCGAAGCAGAGCAGGAAGTAGAGCGCGGCGCAGAACGGCGCCGTGACCTGATAGATCCGGTCGATAGACGCATAGAAGAAAGAGGCCAGCACCGGGATCAGAAACAGCGGCAGCGCGAGATAGACGGCGAAGTCGAGCAGCGAATGCGTCTCGCCGGTCAGGCGGTTGCGGAAGCGGAAGAAGCAGATGATGATCGCGGGGATAACCATAAACCAGCTGTCGAAAATCTCGACCGTCAGCGCCGATATGGATATGCTCGCGATCAGGTACATGACGATGTTGCGCAGGTAGCGCTCGGCAAACCAGGAAAGCGCGACCGGGACCGCGACCAGCATGCCGCGCAGATGGTAGAGCAGGATATCCGCCTGTGAAAAGTCCGGGTTGAAGAAGTTCACAACGCCCGCGTAAATCGGCGCGAAGATCAGGGCGCCGTGCAGCCAGCCGAGCACGATGCAGACAAAGCGCCGCACCGGGATGCGCCTGCCTTTTATTTTCATACGCTCCACCTCACAATATCGACATGCCTGGATGTTTCGTTCATTTTGTGGCGTTCGGGCATGTTCCGGTCCTCGGGCAGGATCCAGACGGCCTCGTGCCCGCCCGCAAGCGCTTCGAGCGCGGGCAGAAGATGCTGTTTCTGCTCCTTGGAAATCAGCACATACAGGTTGTTTTCCTTCCCGCTGCGCTCCAGCTCGGCGCGCAGCAGCGTCTCCATGGGGAGCAGGCCCTTTCGGCAGACGAGGCGTGCGAGCTGCCGGCGCACGTGCAGCGCGGTGCTGCGGCCGGTCAGCTCGCCGGTGCACAGCGGCTTTTCGGTCAGGACGTCCGCGCCGTTGCTCAGGATCGTGACGGAGATGCCGTCCTGCAGCATGCGCGCGGCGAGGGCGGCCGCGATGGAGATCGAGACCTCGTTCAGCGTGTCCACGGAAGCGCTGCCGGCGCCCTCGCAGTCGAGCAGCAGGACGACCTTCTGCGACAGCGTCGATTCGTGCAGGTTGACGAGCAGGCTGCCGTTTCGCGCCGAGGCCTTCCAGTTGATGTGCTTCATCGGGTCGGTGCGGCGGTAGTCGCGGATGCCGGCGAACTCAAACGGGTCGTCGTACACGCGCCGGCGGCTGACGAGCATGCCCATGATCTTGCTGTAGGGGATGCGGATCTGCTCGGCGGGCAGCCGCGCGGGGAGCACGTAAAACTCCGTCGACTGCGGGATGTGCGTCACGAGCTTGTCCTGCATCAGAAAGTCGAGGGAGCTGACCGTTGTGGAGGCGATGCGGTAGTAGCCGCGCTTTTTGGCCTGAAACGGCAGCGTGCGCGTGATGCGCTGCTTGAACGAGGCCGTGAAGATGTCGCGGCGGTAGGTCATGTCGCTGACCGTGGAGTTGTCCTCCTCGCGGAAGGCGAGAAAGCGGCTCATGTCGAAGCCGACCTCCAGCACGGGGAGGGGCAGGTATTTGTTGTTGACGATGGTTTCGGTGAGGTTTGCGTCCTCGCCGCAGAAGACGTATTCGCGGTCGAACTCGATCCGCACCTCGAGATTCCGGTCCCAGAACCTGCGGAACAGCAGCTTCTGCGCGAAAAAGACAAGCGCGAGCGCCAGCAGAAGAAGGAGGATTGTCAGAATCACTTTGACCAGTCCTCCGTCGGCAGCGGGACGGAAGCGAGCACGTCGGCGATGACCTGCTTCTGTGCGGCGACAAGGCCCGCAGAGCCGCTGAGCTGGATGCGGTGCGCGAGCACCGGCACGGCGACGGCCTTGATGTCCTCGGGAACGACGTACGCGCCGCCGCGCACGAGCGCAAAGGCGCGCACAGCGCGCAGCAGGGCGAGGCTGCCGCGCGGGCTGACGCCCATCTCGACGTTCGGCCAGTCGCGCGTCGCCTGTGTGAGCGAGACGAGGTAGTCGAGCAGAACGGGGTGCACGTAGATTTCGCGCGCGAGCCGCTGCAGCTCGAGAATATCCGCGCCGGTGCAGACGCTGCCGAGCGTCTCCAGCGGCTCGTCCCGCATGAACCGCAGCAGGATGGCCTTTTCCTGTTCCTTGTCCGGCGCTTCCATCGAGATGCGCATCAGGAAGCGGTCGAGCTGGGCCTCCGGCAGCGGGTAGGTGCCGAGCGTCTCGATCGGGTTCTGCGTTGCGATGACGAAGAACGGCGCCTCAAGCTGCATCGTTTCGCCGTCTACGGTGATCTGCCGCTCGCCCATGCACTCGAGCAGGCTGGACTGCGTGCGCGGCGTGGCGCGGTTGATCTCGTCGGCCAGCAGGATGTTGCAGAAGGCCGGGCCGGGGCTGAAGATGAACTCGTTTTCCTTCTGATTAAAATAGTTGAGGCCGGTCACGTCGCTGGGCAGCAGGTCCGGGGTGAACTGGATGCGGCTGAACCTCGCCGAAACGGATTTGGCGAGCGACTTGGCGAGCACGGTCTTGCCCATGCCGGGCACGTCTTCGATCAAAACGTGGCCGTCGGCGATCATGGCGGTCAGGAGCAGGTCGATGACCGAGGCCGAGCCGATCATGACGCGGCCGATGTTTTCCTTGACGGCGGCAATACATTTGGATGCTTCCATGAAAATTTTCCCTGTCCCTGCGCGTCAGGGACGATCCTCTCTGTACAGATTTCCGGCGCGGTGCGGGTGTGCGCGGCAGAAAAGGGATTATGTCCTCCGATCTGCGTGCCAACCGCACAAAATATTTTGCAATGCGCGCCTGTTTCTATGAAATTATACAATGTGTGTCTGCGATTTGCAAGGGCAATGCGGAAAAATCCAGCCGGCGACCCAAAAGAATGCAGCGAAAGAAAAAATCCCTGCAAAAACTGTGCGTTTTCAGCCGGAATCTGCGCAAGAAGCGCTTGATTTTTGCAGGATTATCCGTTATTATAAACATAATGGCGTCTTGTGTGCCTACGCAGAGGCGCAAAACCGGAGCCCCGGCTGCATCGGGCGTTCCGCTTTAAAAGGAAGGAAAGCAAAACATGAACATTCAGCTAACGGATCGGATCAAGCAGAACGCGCGATCGTTTTCCAAGGGCCAGCGGCTGATCGCAAGGTACATCGAGGAGCATTATGACAAAGTGGCCTTTATGACCGCCTCGAAGCTCGGCGCGGTCGTCGGCGTGAGCGAATCCACGGTCGTGCGCTTTGCGACGGAGATCGGCTATTCCGGCTATCCGGCCCTGCAGCAGGCGATGCAGGAGATGATCCGCAACCGCCTGACAAGCGTGCAGCGCTTGGAGATCACCTCGACCAACACGCCGCTCGAGCGTCTGCTGGACGCTTCGCTGGAGCAGGACATCGACATCATCCGGCGCACGAAGGAGACGGTTTCGCACGAGGCGTTTTACAGCGCGGCCGACGCGCTCGTTCAGGCCAAGCGCGTGTACATCATCGGCGCGGGCAGCTCGCTGGCCCTCGCGACGTTCCTCGCGCACTACATGTCGCTCGTATTCGACGCCGTGCAGCTCATCAACGCGACGAGCGAGGCGCAGATCCTGCAGCAGATCGTCCACATCGGTCCGGGCGACGCGCTGATCGGCATCAGTTTCCCGCGCTATTCGAAGAAGGCGGCCAAGGCGCTGCGCTACGCCTCCGACCGCGGCGCGTCTGTCATCGCGATCACGGACAGCACGCTTTCGCCGCTGGCCTCCTGCGCGCAGCAGGTGCTGCTGGCCAAGAGCGACATGGTTTCGTTCGTCGACTCGCTCGTCGGCCCGCTCGCGCTGATCAACGCGCTGATCGTCACCGTGGCGATCAAGAAAAAGGACGAGGTGGCCAAAACGCTCTGCGACCTCGAAAATATCTGGGACGAGTACGGCGTCTACGAAAAGGTGGAAAACAAGAGCGATGACCTCTAACGCATTGGACGCGGTCATTGCAGGCGGCGGCCCCGCCGGCATGATGGCGGCGATCACGGCGGCGGCGCGCGGGCGCCGGGTGCTGCTTGTCGAGAAGAACGACAGGCTCGGCCGGAAGCTGCGCATCACGGGAAAAGGGCGCTGCAACGTGACGAACAACTGCGAGCCGCGCACGGTCATCGAATCCACGCCGGGCAACGGGCGCTTCCTGTACGGCGCCGTGCAGTCGTTTCCGCCACAGGAGACGATGCGCTTCTTTGAAGCGCTCGGCGTGCCGCTCAAAACAGAGCGCGGAAACCGCGTTTTTCCGGTTTCCGACAACGCGCACGACGTGGCCGACGCACTGGCCCGGCGGCTGAAAGCGCTCGACGTGCCGGTGGTGCAGGGGGCGGTGCGCGCCGTCTGCCTGGAGGACGGCGCGGTGTCCGGCGTCGAAACGGACCGCGGCGCGGTCTACCGGGCGAAGGCCGTCGTGCTCGCGTGCGGCGGCGCCTCCTACCCGGGCACGGGCTCCAACGGCGACGGCGCGCGGCTTGCGCGGGCGCTCGGCCACACGGTGGAGCCGCTGCGGCCGTCGCTCGTCGCGCTCGAGTCGCCGGACCCGGACTGCCCGGCGATGCAGGGGCTTTCGCTGCGCAACTGCGGCGTTTCCGTCTGGGAGTGCGGCAAAAAGAAGCCGGTCTATACGGATTTCGGCGAGCTGCTTTTCACGCACTTCGGCCTTTCCGGCCCGACGATCCTGAGCGCCAGCGCGCATATGCGGCGCATGGAGCCGGGGCGGTACACGGTCGAGATCGACCTGAAGCCGGCGCTCGACGACGCGCAGCTCGACCAGCGGCTGCTGCGCGACCTCGCGCAGCACAAAAACCGCAACTTCGGCAACGCGCTCGGCGAGCTGCTGCCGCAGAAGATGATCCCGGTCGTGGTGCGCCGCTCGGGGATCCCGCCGGAGGAAAAGTGCAACGCGGTCACGCGCGAGCAGCGCGCGTCGCTGCGCAATGTGCTCCGGCACTTCCGGGTGGAGGTTTCCGGCTTCGGCCCGCTTTCCGGCGCGATCGTCACGGCGGGCGGCGTGTCCGTCCGCGAGATCGACCCGAAGACCATGCAGCCGAAGCGCGTGCCCGGCCTCTACTTTGCAGGCGAGATCATCGACGTCGACGCCTATACGGGCGGCTTCAACCTGCAGATTGCGTTCTCCACCGGCTTTGCGGCCGGATCAAATCTATAAAAAGGAAGAATCAACATTATGTTTGCTATTGCGATTGACGGCCCCGCCGGTGCGGGCAAGAGCAGCGTCGCGAAGGCTGCGGCCCGGGCGCTCGGCTTCATTTACGTCGACACGGGCGCGCTCTACCGCACGGTGGCGCTGCACATGCTGCGCAGCGGCGTGGAGCCCGCGGACGCCGAGGCGGTCGAAGCGGCGCTCGCCGGCGTTGCGGTCGACCTGCGCCACGCGCCGGACGGCCAGCACGTGCTGCTCTGCGGCGAGGACGTGACCGACGAGATCCGCACGCCGGAGGTTTCGATGGCGGCCTCGGCCGTCTCGGCGATCCCCGCGGTGCGGAAGTTCCTCTTTTCGCTCCAGACCGGTATGGCGGAGCGCTATAACGTGATCATGGACGGCCGGGACATCGGCACGGTCGTGCTGCCCAACGCGCAGGTCAAGGTCTTTCTGACGGCCTCCGCCGAGGAGCGCGCGCGCCGCCGCTGCCTGGAGATGGAGCAGAAGGGCGCGCCGGTCGATTATGAACAGACGCTCCGGGAGATCCGGCAGCGCGACGAGCAGGACATGAACCGGGAGACGGCGCCGCTGAAGCCGGCAGAGGACAGCGTCCTGCTCGACACCTCCGATCTGGACTTCGAGGGCGCCGTGCAGCGCCTGCTCGAAATCGTCCGCGAAAGGAGCTGACACCGTGGCGAAAAAAAAGAACGGAGCGCCCTGGTGGTATTTCCTCGCCAAGCACGTGCTGCTGTTTTTCTTTAAATTCCTGCACCCGTACCGCATCGTCGGCCGGGAAAACATGCCGCTTTCGGGGCGGACGCTCCTCTGCTCGAACCACGTGACGCTCGGCGACCCGATCTACCTCGGCTGCGCGATACCGGGGCGGCAGCTCCACTATATGGCGAAAGCGGAGCTTTTTAAAAACAAGCTGTTCGGCGGCTTCCTCAAGGGCGTCGGCGCCTTCCCGATCGCGCGCGGCACGGGCGGCGCGGAGGGCATCCAGACGGCGATCCGCCTTCTGAAAGAGGAAAAGGTCGTCTGCATGTTCCCCGAGGGGACGCGCTCGAAGACCGGCGAGCCGCTGAACCCGAAAACGGGCGTCGCGATGCTCGCGTACAAGACGCAGTGCACGATCGTGCCGGTTGCGATCATCGGCGAGGGCGGCAAGCCGCCGAAGATCTTCAAACGCATGGTCATCAACATCGGCAAGCCGATCCCGTTTGAAGCGCTCGGGCTCACCGAGGAGTCGAACATGCTGTACCGCCGCGTTTCGCGCGAGGTGTTCGAGCAGGTGAAGGCGCTGCGCGCGGAGAGCCTCGACATCCTCGAGAACAGGTGGAAAAGCGTATGATCCGTGTAGCCAAAACCGCGGGCTTCTGCTTCGGCGTGAACCGCGCAGTCGAAACCGTTTACGACCTGCTGAAGCAGGGGGCGCGCGTCTGCACGCTCGGGCCGATCATCCACAACCCGCAGCTGGTCGAGAGCCTCTCGGCCCGCGGCGTGCGGATCATCCGCAGCCCGGCGGAGGCGCAGCCGGGGGAGACGGTGGTGATCCGCTCGCACGGCGTGCCGCCGTCGGTGACCGAAGCGCTCCGCGCGCGCGGCGTCCCGTTCGTCGACGCGACCTGCCCGTTCGTCCAGAAAATCCACGATCTCGTCTCCGAAAATTCCGCGGCGGGACGGCATCTGCTGTTCGCCGGCGACGCGGAGCACCCGGAGGTGCAGGGCATCCTCGGCTGCTGCAAGGGGCCGTTTGACACCTTCATGACGGCCGAAGCGCTCGAAAAAATGTTTCAGGCGCGCCCCGAACTGGCAAAAATCCCCGTTTTTTTCTGCCAGCAGACCACTTTTAACGTGGAAGAATGGGAAAAATGTTTGTTTTTCATCAAAAAGGTATGTACAAACGCTTCTGTTTTTGATACAATATGTAATGCGACCGCGAATCGTCAGCAAGAGGCGAAGACGCTCTCTGCTGAGAGCGACCTGATGCTTGTCGTCGGCGGCCGGCAAAGCTCGAACACCGCAAAGCTGCGCGATGTGTGCGCGGCGTCGTGTGAGACGTATCTCATCGAGACCGCGGACGAGCTTTACGCGCTGCCCGTTGCGGGCAGACAAAAAATAGGCATCACTGCCGGAGCCTCAACACCGGCAAGCATAATAAAGGAGGTACTTGTTACCATGACAGACATCAATGAAACAAATGAGCTTAATTTTGAGGAGATGCTTGAAGAGTCACTCAAGAGCTTAAATACAGACGAAAAGGTGCACGGTGTTGTAGTTGGCATTTCTCCCACCGAAGTGTATGTTGACGTCGGCAGAAAGCAGGCCGGTTTCATCCCGGCTTCTGAGCTCTCTTCGGATCCGGGCGCAAAGCCGGAGGATCTCGTCAAGATCGGCGACGAGATGGATCTTCTCATCATGAAGACGAACGACCAGGAGGGCACGATCATGCTCTCCAAGAAGCGCATCGACGCGATCAAGGGCTGGGAAGACCTCACCGCCGCTATGGAGGCGGAGGAGATCCTCACCGGCAAGGTCACGGAGATCGTCAAGGGCGGCGTGATCGTCCTGTACAACGGCATCCGCGTCTTCATCCCGGCGTCTCAGGCTGTTGCGAACCGCGGCGACGCGCTCGAGCCCCTGAAGGACACCGAGGTTCAGTTCCGCATCATCGAGGTCAACCGTCAGCGCCGCCGCGCCGTCGGTTCCATCCGCTCCGTGCTCCGCGAGCAGAGAAAGGCTGCGCAGGAGAAGTTCTGGGAGACCGTTGAAGAGGGCCAGGAGTTCACCGGCACCGTCAAGTCCCTCACGAACTTCGGCGCGTTCGTCGATCTCGGCGGCGTGGACGGCATGGTGCATATCTCCGAGCTTTCCTGGACGCGCATCAAGCATCCGAGCGAGGTTGTCTCCGTCGGCGACACCGTCCATGTCTACGTCAAGAGCCTCGACCGCGAGAACGGCAAGATTTCTCTCGGCTACAAGAAGGCGGAGGACAATCCGTGGGAGATCCTCAGAAATCAGTATCCGGTCGGCACCGTGTGCGACGCGACCATCGTCGGCATGACGACGTTCGGCGCATTCGCGAAGATCCTGCCGGGCATCGACGGCCTGATCCACATCTCCCAGATTGCGGACAGAAGAATCGAAAAGCCGCAGGATGTTCTGAAGGTCGGCGAGACGGTCAAGGTCAAGATCACCGACATCGACTTCGAGAAGAAGCGTGTTTCTCTCTCCATCCGCGCGCTCCTCGACGAGCAGGCTTCTGAAGAGTAATCCATAGTCTCATAACACTGCAGGGTGGTTCTTGCCACCCTGCTTTATATGATGGGACGGCTTTCGGAATACATCACGGATGAAGCCGCAGAGGCTTTGTTCACTGGAGGAACATAACAAGATGAAGCGAGTCAAAAAACCTGTGTTTTTTATCATCGCGGCGATCATCCTCGTGTTCACCTATACGGCGGTTTTCGGCGTCTACACGCAGAACGGCGATACGAAGAACACGTGGATCAAGAGCGTTAGCGATATCAGATGGGGCATCGATATCCGCGGCGGCGTTGAGGCGACCTTCTGCCCGGCCTACGGCGTCGATGCAACGGCAGAGCAGCTCGAAGCTGCGAGAACGATCATCGAGAGACGCATGGTCTCGAGAAGCATCACCGACTACGAGATCTACACCGACGCGGCGAACGACCGGATCATCGTCCGGTTCCCGTGGAGAAGCGACGAGTCGACCTTCGACCCGGAAGCGGCCATCGAGGAGATTTCCGCAACGGCGATGCTGACCTTCCGCGAGGGCATGGAGTATGAGACCCAGTCGACCGACGAGAACGGCAACATCGTTTACGAGACGCCGGCGGGCACGACGGCGGAAAACGTCATCCTCGAAGGCAGCGACGTTGTAGAAGCGGTGCCGGTCATGCAGCAGGACCCGACGACCGGCAGCTATACATACGCGGTTTCCCTGACGCTTTCGGACGAGGGCGCCGAGAAGTTTGCCGAGGCGACGGAGCGTCTGCAGGGCGAGACGATCTCGATCTGGATGGACGACACGATGATCTCCTATCCGACGGTCAATTCGGTCATCGACAACGGCCAGGCCTCGATTACCGGCAACTTTACGGCAGAGAGCGCCTCGGAGCTCGCCTCCACGATTCAGGGCGGCGCGCTTCCGTTTGCGCTTGAGACCTCGAACTTCAGCACGGTGAACCCGACGATCGGCATGCAGTCGCTCGATGCGATGATGATCGCAGGCGTGATTGCGTTTGCCGTGATCGCCGTGTTCATGATCATCGTGTTCCGCCTGCCGGGCTTTGTCGCGATGCTGACGCTGCTCGGCCAGCTGGCGATCACCTTTGCCGCGGTTTCCGGTTACTTCCCGTTCCTGAACAGCTTCACGATGACGCTGCCGGGCATTGCGGGCATCATCCTCTCGATCGGCGTCGGCGTCGATGCGAACATCATCACCGCGAGCCGCATCAAGGAGGAGCTGTACAGCGGCAAAACGCTGGACGGCGCGATCCACCGCGGCTGCTCGAACAGCCTCTGGTCGATCGTGGACGGCAACATCACGATCCTGATCGTCGCGGTCATGCTGATCGGCGTGTTCGGCCCGTCCAACATCCTGTCGCAGATCTTCGGCGCGTCCACAACCGGCGCGATCTATTCGTTCGGCTACACGCTGCTCGTCGGCGTGATCGGCAACTTCATCATGGGCGTGTTCTTCTCGCGCCTGATGATCAAATCGCTTTCCGGCTTCAAGCCGCTTCGCAAAAAATGGCTGTTTGGAGGTTCGGATAAGGCATGACAAAGTTTAACATCGATTTCTATAAGAACAAAAAGATTTACTTCGCGCTTTCGATCGCCGTTCTCGTGATCGGCCTTATCTGCACCATCGTCATCGGCCCGAAGCTCGACCTGCAGTTTGCGGGCGGCGCGATGATCCGCTACGCGGTCGACGGCGAAGTCGATTCGAACGAAATCGCCTCTCTCGTGGAGGAGGCCACGGGCAGAACCGTTTCCGTCACGACCAACGAGAGCCTCGACGGCGACGGCTACCAGATGACGGTCTCCTTTGCGGGCAACGATTCGGTTTCGCTCGAGGAGCAGCAGCAGATCGCGCAGGAGCTTTCGGATGCGTATGCGGACCGCACCTTCTCGGTCGTGGAGTCCAGCTCGGTTGACCCGACCATGGGCGCGCGCTTCTTCCAGAAGTGCATCGTCTGCATGGCGATCACCTTCGTGATCCTGCTCGTGTACATCGCGCTGCGCTTCCGCAAGATCGGCGGCCTTTCCGCCGGCGTCACGGCGATCATCGCCCTGCTGCACGACGTGCTGATCGTGTTTTTCGCATTTGTCATCTTCGGCTTCTCGATCAACGACGTGTTCATCGCGGTCGTCCTCACGATCCTCGGCTACTCGCTGAACGATACGATCGTCATCTACGACCGTATCCGTGAGAACCGCAGACTGGAGCCGACAAAGAGCGTCACGGCGCTGCCGGGCATCGTGAACAAGAGCCTGAACCAGACGATGACGCGTTCGATCCTGACGTCGCTCACGACCTTCATGGCGCTGCTCGTCATCTTCATCGTCGCCGTGATCTTCGGCCTGACGACCGTGGAAACCTTCGCGCTGCCGATGATGGTCGGCGTCGTGGTCGGCTGCTATTCGTCGATCTGCATTGCCGCGCCGCTGTACACCGTTTGGACGGTGCACAGAGCCGGCAAGAAGACGGTCAAGAAATAAGAATTACTGTTTCATCAACACCCGAAGTGCTGTATGCGGCGCTTCGGGTGTTTTTTTATCTGGAATGGCCGCGCGCGGTTTTGCGCGGTGCGGGAACAAAAACAGGCGCCGTCCATCCGGACGGCGCCTGCCGAAAATACCTGAGATAAAACAAGGATAAAAACGCCGCAGCCGGCAGGCAAGGGGCGCGCTGTCTTCGCTCAGCGCGCGCCCCTTGACAAATTCTGCCATATTCTGCCTCCCAAAAGATTTCGGGAAATCATTCCTTTCCCGTCAAAAGCCACATGACGTCGACGTCGAGGATCTCGGCGAAAGCGAGCAGTTCGATATCGGTCACGATGCGCAGCTGGCCCTCGAGCTTCGACAGCGCCGAGGCGTTGAGGTCCACGCCGCGCACCTGCAGCTGTGCGAGCAGCTCCTTCTGCTTCATGCCGCGGGTGCGGCGTGCGGCTTCGATGCGCGCTCCGACCAGATTTTTATCGCCGAGTGCTTTTTTTCGGATACGCATTGGGTCGCCGCCTTCCGTTCAAGATATAAATTCATTATACGCGAAGGCAGCAAAAAAATCAATCTGTAATTGCTGAAATCCGTATAAATTCCCCGTTTTCCGGGCAAATTAAGTCAAAGTGTAAAAAATAAGAATTACTATTGATTTTTGGGGATCCCTGTATTATAATGGATATAAAAGGAGCCCGCCGCGTCGGATATGCACGACGGGAAAGCCTGTGACGGCGCCGGCGCCCGCTGCGGCCGGATCTGCCGTCTGCCGCGGGTTTGGATTTTGAAAAAAGGATTGGTGACTGCAATGTATTGTACAAAAAAAGTTCGGGAGGACCTGATCTGGGTCGGCGCAAACGACCGCCGGCTCGCGATGTTTGAGGGCGTCTACAGCGTCCCGCAGGGCGTTTCCTACAACGCCTATCTTCTGCTGGATGAAAAGACCGTCCTGTTCGATACGGTCGACAAGGCCGTGAGCGGCGTGTTCTTCGAGAACGTCGAGCATGCGCTCGGCGGCCGCACGCTCGATTACATCGTCGTGCACCATATGGAGCCCGACCATTCCGCCACGCTGCAGGAGCTCGTCGCGCGCTACCCGCAGGTGAAGGTTGTCTGTAACGCGAAGATCGTCGCGATGATCAAGCAGTTCTTCACGTTCGACATCGAGGCGCACGCCCATGTCGTCGCGGAGGGCGACGTGCTGGAGACGGGCCGCCACAAGCTGACCTTCGTCATGGCGCCGATGGTGCACTGGCCGGAGGTCATGGTGTCGTACGACCTGACCGACAAGATCCTGTTTTCCGCAGACGCGTTCGGCAGCTTCGGCGCGCTGAACGGCGCGATTTTCGCCGACGAGGTCGATTTTGAGCGCGACTACCTCGACGAGGCGCGCCGCTACTACACGAATATCGTCGGCAAGTACGGCACGCAGGTGCAGACGCTGCTGACGAAGGCGGCCGGGCTCGACATCCAGATGATCTGCCCGCTGCACGGCTTCGTCTGGCGGCGCAACATCGGCGATTTCATCGGAAAGTACCTGCTCTGGAGCAGCTATAAGCCGGAGAAGAACGGCGTCATGATCGCGTACGCTTCGGTGTACGGCAACACGGCGATGGCGGCCGAGATCCTCTCCAGCCGCCTGCGCGACCGCGGGGTCGAGACCGTGATGTTCGACGTTTCGGTGACGCCGGCGTCGGAGATCATCGCGGCGGCCTTCCGCTGGAGCCACCTCGTCTTTGCCTCCACAACGTACAACGCGGGCATCTTCGTCACGATGGAAGCGCTGATTTCCGATCTCGTCGCGCACAACATTTCGAACCGCAAGGTGGCGCTGATCGAGAACGGCTCCTGGGCGCCGACGAGCGGCGGCCTGATGCGCAAGCAGCTCGAAAAGTGCGACGGCGTGACCTTCATCGAAAACACGGTCTCGATCCGCTCCTCGGTCAAGGCGGAGAACCTCGAGGCGCTCGAAGCGCTGGCCGAGGCGATCGCCGCGGATATGCCGAAGACCCATGCGGAGCCGGCGGCTGCGGCAACGGGCGGCGAGGTCGACAACAACGCGCTGCTCAAGGTGCCGTACGGCCTCTATGTGCTGACGGCGCGCGACGGGGACCGCGACAACGGCTGCATCATCAATACGGTCATGCAGGTCACGAATACGCCGAACCGCATTTCGATCGCGGTCAACAAGAACAATTACACGCACGACATGATCCTGCACACCGGCGTTTTCAACCTCTCTCTGCTCAGCGAGGAGGCGCAGTTCGACGTGTTCAAGCGCTTCGGCTTTGCGAGCGGCCGCGACACGGACAAGTTTGCGGGCGACGACGCTTCGCCGCGTACGGCGAACGGGCTGCGGTATCTTTCCGAGGCCGTTTGCGCGGTGATTTCCGGCCATGTGCTGCAGACGGTGGACTGCGGCACGCATACGCTGTTTATCGCCGATGTGACCGAGGCCGTCACGCTCTCCGACGTGCCCTGCGTCACCTACCAGTTCTACTTCGACCACATCAAGCCGAAGCCGGTCGTCACGGAGAAGAAGACCGGATACATCTGCAAGATCTGCGGCTACATCTATGAGGGCGATACGCTGCCCGAGGACTTCATCTGCCCGCTCTGCAAGCACGGCGCGGCGGACTTTGAGAAGATCCAGTAAGCCAAATCAACACAACAGAAGCCCTGCTGCGGTATATGCTGCAGCAGGGCTTCCTTTTTTATTCTTACTGTTCTTCCGGACTGTCCGGCTTATCCGCCTGCAGGTTGGACTTTGAACGCCGGTAGGCGAGCGGCGTCATGCCGAATTTCTTTTTGAAGACCGAGTAGAAGTAGTTCGTGTTCAGTATGCCGATGGATTCGCTGATCTGGCTGATCGGCAGCTTGGTCTCCACGAGCAGTGACGCGGCCTTTTTCATGCGCGTGTTCGTCAGGTAGTCGTTGAAGGAATACGTCGTGTACGCGGTGAAGATCTTGCCGAAATACGCGGGGGAGAGGCCGACCATATCGGCGAGCATCCGCAGGGAGAGGTCGGGGTTCGCGTAGTTCTGGTCGATGTACTGGCGCGCCGTCTCCGCCGCCTGCTCGTTGCCGTACTTTTTGCTGAGGCTCAGGTGGCGGATGAGCAGCGAGATGAATTCCATGCACTTGCGGCGCAGCATGTAGACGTTCGGCAGGCTCTGGTTGATCTCATTGAGCTTGTCGATGAGCTGGCGGTAATCCTCGTCGTCGGAGAATGTGGCGGAGAAGCTGTCCAGCAGCGTCATCATCACATGGTTGAAGTAGGTGATCGCGGTCACGAAGCTCACGTTCGTCATGTAGGAGAGCGCGAGGTCGAATTCCTGCGAGCAGGCGTCGAGATCCTCGTTGCGGATGTGCTCCGCGAGCTTGATGTGCAGCTTGTTGTGGTACTGGTTGAGGTTCATCGTCTGGGTGACCTCGTCTGCGAAAAACACCTTGCCGCGGTTGCGGATGGCCGAGGAGGCGAGCGCAATCGTGGTCGCCTCATAACACATGTTGATGTTGGCGGCGGTTTCCACGATGTTGCCGATGCAGATCGTCGTCTCCATGTCGAACTCCTTCGCCATCACGTCCACGATTCGGTGGAGCTCCGCGTCCATGCGCTTCGGGTATTCATTCCGGCGCAGGGGGAGGAGTACGGCCAGCATGTTTTTCGAATTGCGGTAGGTGGAGATGCTGCCGAAGTGCCCGGCGACCTCGCTGACGATGTTCTCGAGCGCATAGCTGCAGATGAAGTAGTTGGAATCGTCCGGCCCGAGCGTATTCTCGCGCGAGACGCAGTTGACCATGATGATGCAGTAGTAGGGGGCCAGCAGGTTGATGCCGAATTTCTGGTAGACCTCGAGATAATTCGGTACCTGGGTGGATTCGCCGTGCAGCAGACGCTGCAAAATGCGCTTCTTGGAATCCGAATAGGAGGCGATCAGCCCCTGCTCGAGCTTGTCGGCCTTTGCGTACATTTCGGAAAACGCCTGGCTGAGCTGGTCGAGCTCGTTGCCCGCGCGGCGGTCCGTCGAGGGCTTTTTGACGTAGTTGCGGTAGAGCACCTCGATCGGGGCGGAGAGGCGCGCGCTCGTCCGGTAGGAGATGACGATGCCGACGGCGAGGACGATCAGGCCGGCAAGCGCCGTCAGCACGGCGATCTGCGGCAGGCCGCTGAAAATATTCGAGTAGGGGACGATGTTGAGAATCGTGAAGCCGGAAATATCCGAGCGCGCGTAAGTCACGAGCGCGCTTGTCCCGTCGCCGAGCGTCTGGGAAAAGGAGCCGGAGGCGCCGGTCAGCTCCGGCATCTGCTTGAGGTCGAGGCTGATATAGGTCGACTGCGTGAATTCCTGCGCGTCGTCGTAAACGGTGTTGGAGGAAAAGACGTTGCCGTCCCGGTCGAGCAGCAGAACCTGCTGGAAGCCGTTGGTCGTGCGCAGGTTGCCGATTGCCTGAGAGAGGTACCCCTCGTCCACGTCGATAATGGCGAGGTCGGCGTCGCCGGAGTTGCGCACGCGCAGCTCGAAGATGAACGAATAGACGTATTTCGTTTTCAATTGCTGTGTCGCGTAGTTGGCGCCGATCAGACGCAGCGTGCAGGTGTCGCTGTATGTATCGGAAAGCAGGTCGTAATAGTATTCGATGTCCGCGTCGGTCAGGAAATCCGCCGTGGAGCTGGAAACAAAGCGGTTCGAAGCCGAATTGTAAAAGCTGACGTAGCGCACATACGGGTTGGCCGTCTGCATTTCGCGCAGCTTGATGGCGGCGGACGTCTCCTTCAGGCGGTCGAAAGAGGTGGTGGAGAGGCAGCTGTTTGTCGCCGCGCTCTGCAGGATCTGGTTGCTGACCGAGCGCATCTGTTCGTAGAGCAGGTTGGTCATCTCGCAGACCTGTTCAAGCTGGCCGATGGAATATGCCTTGGAGGCGCTAATCTGCATGTTGGAGTACAGGGAGAAGACAATGACGACAATGAGCGCGATCGTCAGGGAGACGACGCAGAAAATATTGATCAGATAGCGCTTGAAAAGCTTGTTTGCAGATATGGATTTCAAAAAAATCGTCCTCCCGATCGGACCAGCGCAGCGCCCGCTGCCGAAAAATGAAA
>DSLFR04102__coassemble_520_pt1 | contig 38624 bp, 36 predicted proteins | sample DSLFR04102__metabat2_low_PE_023 | metagenome-assembled genome bin DSLFR04102 | reverse complement strand
TCCGTGTAGGCGCCGGCATACAGCCGATATTCTTTCATCTCAGCTTCCTCCAATTTACAGTTTTCCGCCCGGACGCGCCGGGCGGCGCGCCCCTTACAGGCGGATCCCGATCAGGTCGTACACGACGGCGGAGGCCAGCACAAGCCCCGCGGCGGCGGGCACGAACGGCAGACTTCCCGGCGTTTGCCGGCGCGTCTCAAAGACCGCGTCCGTCTCCACCTCGCCGCGCGGCGCCGTCGGCTCCTCTTTGGAATAGACCACCTTCACGCCCGAAATGCCGCGCTTTTTCAGCTCCCGCCGCATGACGCGGGCCAGCGGGCAGACGCTCGTCTTTTCGAGCGCCGCCACCTCGAAGCGGGTGGGGTCGAGCTTGTTGCCGGCGCCCATCGCGCAGATGACCGGCACGCCGGCCTCCCGCGCCGACACCGTGATCTGGATCTTGCCCGAAACCGTGTCGATCGCGTCGACGACATAGTCGAACCGGGTGAAGTCGAAATCGCCGGCCGTCTCCGGCGTGAAAAACGTGTTGTAGGTGAAAACGCGGCAGTCGGGGTTGATGTCGAGCACGCGCTCGCGCATGACGTCGACCTTGGCGCGGCCCACCGTGCTGTGCAGCGCAATGATCTGCCGGTTGATGTTCGTCAGCGAAACCGTGTCGTTGTCGACCAGATGCAGCTCGCCGACGCCGCTGCGCGCCAGCGCCTCCACCGCGTAGCCGCCGACGCCGCCGACGCCGAACACCGCAACGCGCGACCGGCGCAGCGTCTCCAGCGCCTCTGTGCCGAGCAGAAGCTCGGACCGGGAAAATGCATGAATCATGAAACCACCGCGCCCCGTACAGGGGCTGTTCCTTTCTTTCCAGATTGTGCGGCGCCTGAAACGGCGCCTATGAAAAAGGTCCCGCGGCGCGGGACCTGATTTATTCGGCGAGCGCAAAAAACGCCTCGCTGTATTTTTCCGCGTTCTCCGCCACGACCAGCAAAACGAGATCGCCGGCACTTTCGACGCACATATCCTGTACGCCGCTGTGCTCCACGCAGGATGCGGCCGCATCGAACAGCTCCGTTTTGAACGCCTCGACGTCCGTGCCGCCCGGCATACGCAGCAGGCACGCGAAAAACGGGACGCCCTCCGCCGTCGGCTCGCTCGCCACAACGTCCGCCTTCGGCATCTCTTCGATCCCGAGGCCCTCGCCCAGCGCTTCGGGCGGCAGGTCCGTCGTCACGAGGCCGGTTTTCAGAAAATCGCGCGTTTCGTCGTCGACCTGCGCCGTGTCGTATATGCGGTCGAGGATCTCCGGCAGCGCCCCGGAAATGGCCGTGCCGCTTTCCTCTGCGGCGCAGGCGGCGAACAGAAGCAGCATGGAAGCCGCCAGAAGCCACGCAACCAGTTTTTTCATAAGCGCCCGTCCTCCACCCGTGCCTTCAGTATTTCGTATTGTAATATTCGATCGCCGCATCGATGTCTCCGTCGAACACGATGCGCCCGGCCTTCATGACGACACCGCGCTTGCAGAACGCCCGCGCCGTCTCGACCGCATGCGTGACGAACAGCATCGTGATGTCGCCCTGCATGATGGCCTTGATCTTTTTGATGCACTTGTCGCGGAACGCGCGGTCGCCGACCGAGAGCGCCTCGTCGACGATCAGGATCTCGGGGTGGATGTTCACGCAGATCGAAAAGCCGAGGCGCGCCTTCATACCGCTCGAGTACGTGCGCACGGGCTGGTCGATGTATTCCTCCAGCTCGGCAAACTCCACGATCTCCGGCTCGAGCTTCGCGATCTCCTCATCCCGCAGGCCGAGGATGCGGCCCTTGAGGTAGATGTTCTCCCGCCCGGTGAACTCCTGGTCGAAGCCGCTCGTCAGCTCGAGCAGCGCGCTGACGATGCCGTTGACCTCGATCTCGCCGTCCGTCGGGAACGTGACGCCCGTGATCATCTTCAGCAGCGTCGATTTGCCCGCGCCGTTGCGCCCGAGCACCGCCACGGATTCGCCGCGGCGGATCGTGAGGTTCATATCGACGACGGCCTTTTTCACCTTGTGCGGCACGCGTTTGAAGAAGATCCCGAGGAGCCGGCGGCGGCTGCTCGAATACAGCTTGTAAATTTTGGATACATCCGTAAACCGGATTGCAATATCGTCCATATCGTTCCCCTTAAAGCACGTCGGCCATTTCGCTGCGCGTGCGGCGGTAGCTCCAGAAGCCGAGCGCATAGATCAGCACGAGGGCGACCGCAAAGTACAGCAGCCGCTTCGGCTGCTCGAAAAACCACGTTTCATAGATGAAGCAGTTGCGGTAGCCGTTGCAGATAAACGTGACCGGGTTCAGCATCAGAAGCTGGTGGGCAAGCTTGTCGTGCATCGAGTCGACCTCCCACAGGATGCCCGAAAGCCAGAACACCGCCGTGACGAACGACTTGACCAGATTCGAAAAGTCCGTGCTGATCGCCGCGATCGGCGCGGCAAACAGCGCCCAGCCCGTAAAAAACAGGAAGTTGCACAGCATGTAAAACGGAAGCTGCAGCATGTACACCGTCGGCATGTGGCCGGTCAGTATGAAAATCAGCATCGTCAGCACCAGAAGAATCAGGTGCACGAAAAACTTCGAGATGCTCGTAAACGTCGGGATCGTCGAGACCGGGTACTTCATTTTCGTGACGAGGTACCGGTTGCGCAGGATGCATTCCGTGCCGAGCGTCAGCATTTCGCTCATGTAAAACCACGGCACAATGCCGCTGATCAGCCAGAGCACAAACGGGTAGCCGGCGATGTCGCCGCCCTTGCGCAGGCCGACCGAAAAGGCGAACCAGTAAACGAAGATCGTCACGAGCGGCTTGATGACCGCCCACGCCCAGCCGAGCGCCGAGGCGCGGTAGGTGCGGCGCAGATCGGAACCCGCGAGCTTGATGATCTGCTTGCGGTAGACGATGTGGTCGCGCAGGATCGTCGCGATCGTCTGCCCCATGCCGACCTTCTTCTTTGCGGATGTGACGGCCAAGTCCCATCCCTCCTTTCCCTGCGCAAAACGGAAAACGATTCGCACAGTCTCCTGCTATTATACACGTTTTCTGTAAAAAATCAATCTTTTCTCGCCGGAACCGTGATGCGCACGGCGCTTTTCACGCACGCGATCTCCACCGCCGTGCCGCCGGCGGCGCGCTCGCCGTCCACGGACCAGTCGAAGCCCTGCTCCGTTTTCAGGTGAAACGCCGAGGACGCGGCGAAGTCGAAGAGCGGGTCGTCGAAGTCGCTGCTGCCGAGCGCATGGACGAGCCTGCGCACCTCGCCGAGATTCTCCGGCTTGCGGATCAGCAGCATCTCGAGCTTTCCGTCGTTCATGTCGACGAGCGCGCTGTCGTAGTGCAGCATGCCGCCGATCGACACCGTGTTGCTGAACGCGCCGAACACGTACTCGCCGGTATACGTGCAGTCGTCCGCCTCCACGGTCATCGGGCGCGCCTCGAGCGCCGTAATGTCGCGGATGCCCTCCAGCACGTAGGCGAGGTGCCCGAGCAGCCGCTTCATGCTGCGCGGCGTCGCATACGAGCACTTCGTGAACGCGCCGAACGAGGCGACGTACGAGAAGTAGCCGTCGTTGAAGCGCCCGGCGTCGATTGCCACGTCGCGGCCCGACGCCAGCACGCGGCGCATGTCGCCGATACGGCGCGGCAGCTTCAGCGTGCGCGCGAAATCGTTCGTCGTGCCCGCCGGGATATAGGTGATCGGCAGGTTCGCCCCGGCGCCGAGCATGCCGTTGATGACGGCGTTCAGCGTGCCGTCGCCGCCGATGCAGAAGATCCGCCGGCACCCGGCCAGCGCGGCCGACGCAGCGTAGTTCGCGCCGTTCTCCTCGGCCGTCGTCTCGCACCGGATGACCGGCACGCCGGCATTGTGCAGATGCGTTTCCAGCAGGTCGGCGTACAGCCGCCCCTTCGTGCGGCCCGCGCAGGGGTTGACCACCAGCAGGGCGCGGCCCTTGCCCGCAAGGATTTTGCTTTCACTGCGCATCGATGTGCATCCCCCTTCGCACCGGGCCGGAAAGCAGGCCCGGGTTTGCATAAAATACCATTTTTATTATAAGTTCCGCCTGCGGAAAAACTGTGAACGATGCGTTAAATTTCTTTAAACGCACAAAAGGAGCCGGCGCACAGGCTTGCTGTACGCCGGCTCCCCATCAGGCAAACGCCGCTCAGCCCTTGAGCTCGACGCGGCGGATCTTGCCGCTGATCGTCTTGGGCAGCTCGTCGCGGAATTCGACGATGCGCGGGTATTTATACGGTGCCGTATTCGTTTTTACGTAGGTCTGGATCTCCTTCTTGAGCGCCTCGGTGCCCTCGGTGCCCTTCGTCAGGACGATCGAGGCCTTGACGACCTGGCCGCGGATCGGGTCCGGCGCGCTTGTGACGGCGCACTCGAGCACGTACGGCAGCTCCATGATGACCGATTCGATCTCGAACGGCCCGATGCGGTAGCCGGAGGACTTGATGACGTCGTCCGTGCGGCCGACATACCAGAAGTAGCCGTCCTCATCGCGCCACGCGGTGTCGCCCGTGTGGTACACGCCGTCGCTCCACGACTCGCGCGTCTTCTCCTCGTCGCGGTAGTAGCCCATGAACAGGCCGCAGGGCGTGTGCTTGTCGGTGCGGATGACGATCTCGCCCGTCTCGCCGACCGGCGCGGGCGTGCCGTCCGGCAGGATCAGGTCCACGTCGTAGAGCGGGCTCGGGATGCCCATGGAGCCCGACTTCGGGACCGAGCCGACCGGGTTGTAGATCGAAAGCGTCGTTTCGGTCTGGCCGAAGCCCTCGTAGATCGAGAGGCCCGTCGCGCGCTTCCACTGCTCGAAGACCTCGGGGTTCAGCGCCTCGCCGGCCGTCGTGCTGTATTCGATCGAGGAGAGGTCGTACTTTGAAAGGTCCTCCTTGATGAAGAAGCGGTACATCGTCGGCGGCGCGCAGAAGGTCGTGATGTTGTAGCGCTTGAACATCGGCAGGATGTCGTGCGCGTCGAACTTGTCGAAGTCGTAGGTGAAAATCGCGGCCTCGCACATCCACTGGCCGTACAGCTTGCCCCAGAGCGCCTTGCCCCAGCCGGTGTCGGAGATCGTGAAGTGCAGCCCCTCGGGGTTCACGTTGTGCCAGTACTTCGCCGTGATGTAGTGGCCGAGCGCGTACTTGTAGTTGTGCTCGGCGATCTTCGGGTAGCCGGTCGTGCCCGAGGTGAAGAACATCAGCATCGGGTCGCTGCCGCAGGCCGTGTCCGCCGTGCGCTCGAAAACGTCGCTCTGCGCCTCGACGCCGGCGTCGAAGTCGAGCCAGCCCTCGCGCGCGCCGTTCGCCATCATCAGGTGCTCGACGGTATCGCAGTTCTTCGCCGCGCGCATCGCCTCATCGGCGACCTGGCCGTCCGGCGTGCAGACGAGCGCCTTGACGCCCGCCGCCTTGAAGCGGTAGTCGAAGTCGTGCTCCATCAGCAGGTTCGTCGCCGGGATGACGACTGCGCCGAGCTTGTGCAGCGCGAGGATCGCGAACCAGAACTGGTAGTGGCGCTTGAGCACGAGCATGACGCGGTCGCCGCGGCCGATGCCGAGCGACTTGAAGTAATTCGCCGTCTTGTTCGACATGCGCTTCATGTCGCCGAAGGTGAAGCGCCGCTCCTCGTGGTGCTTCGAGACCCAGAGCATCGCGAGCTTGTCCGGGTCCTTCTCGGCGATCCGGTCGACGATGTCGAACGCGAAGTTGAACTTCTCCTCATCCGTGAATTTGATCGACTTGAGGATGCCGTTCTCGTCGAGCGTCGTGTGCACGAACGGGCTCGAGACCGTCTCGCGCTCCGTGCGGGCGAGCTTCGCCTTGATGAGGCCCTCGAATTTGTCCTTCTCCGGCTCGAGCGCCTGGCCGGGCCGCATGACGATCGCGTAAAACTCGCAGTCCTCGCCGCCGATGGCGATCATGCCGTGCGGCGTTCCGCTGTTGTAGTAGATCGTGTCGCCCGCGCCGAGCTCCTCGATATGCGAGCCGACCTGCACGCGCATCCGGCCCTTGACAATGATGTCGAGCTCCTGCCCCTGATGGGTGGAGAGCTTGATCGCGACATTCTGCTCCGCCTCATTGTACGGCATCGTGACGTAGAACGGCTCGGCGGTCTTCTGCTTGAACAGCGGCGCGAGGTTCAGGTACTTGAAGCCGTGGCGGCGCGTGATCGGCAATCCCTCGCCGCGGCGGGAAATCGTGTAGGTGGAAAGCGTCGGGCTGACGCCCTTGATGAGGTCGGTCGGGTCGATGCCGAAGCGCTCCGCACATTTGTAGATGAACGTGAAGCTGAAATCGCTCTCGCCGTTTTCACACCGGCGGTACTCCTCGACGGTCACGCCGGTCCGCTGCGCCATCTCCTCCTCGGAAAGGCCCATGATGTCGCGCATGGTGCGGATTCGCTCCGCCACCTCCGCGAGCTGCGTTTTGAGGTCCGTCTTTTCAGATCTCGCCGTCTGTGTTTCGTTTGCCAATTCAATCATTCCTTTCCTGAATTTTCCAAAGGCGAAGCGGTTGATCCCGAATAAAAAAACTCCGTCTCAAATTGCTTTGAGACGGAGAAAAATCCGCGGTACCACTCAAATTGCTCCCGAACGGGAACCACTCTTCGGACTCGCATGAAGCCCTATGCACTGACGCAGCACAACTCGGAAAGCATCTACTCGCCTTGCGGCTTTTGGGCTTTCAGCTCGGAAGGGATGGGCACTCGCTCCTTTTGTATCGGCTCGCAGCAGCCGCCGACTCTCTGAAACAAACCGGACCGCGCCGTCTTCGTCATCGCTTTTGGAATATGAAATTTTCCGGATTAAATTTACTATACCCGGTTTTTGCCGCGTTGTCAACTGTTTTTTTGAATTTTACGCGTCCTTGTGCGCGGCCTCCGCAGCGTCCGCCGCTTCCTCCAGCCAGTCGCCCTCGAACAGCTCGATGACGCCGCGGTCGCACAGCGAAGCGATCTGCGGGTCGAGCGGGATGCGCCCGAGCACCTTGAGGCCGTACTTCGCCGCCACCTCATCGATGTGGCTCTCGCCGAACACCTTGATCGGCTCGCCGCAGTGCGGGCACTGGACGTAGCTGTAATTCTCGATCAGGCCGAGCACCGGCACGTTCATCATCTGCGCCATTTCGACCGCCTTCGAGACGATCATGGAGACGAGCTCCTGCGGCGAGGTGACGATGATGATGCCGTCGAGCGGGATGGACTGGAACACCGTCAGCGGCGCGTCGCCGGTTCCGGGAGGCAGGTCGACGAACATGCAGTCCACCTCGTTCCAGATCACGTCGCTCCAGAACTGCTTGATGACGCCGGCGATCACCGGGCCGCGCCAGACGACCGGCGAAGTCTCGTCTTCGAGCAGGAGGTTGATGCTCATGACCTCGATGCCGCTCTTCGTGTTGACCGGGAAAAGGCCGTCCTCGCAGCCCTGCGCCTTCTCGTGCATGCCGAAGCACTTCGGGATCGACGGGCCGGTCACGTCCGCGTCGAGGATCGCGGTCTTGAGGCCGCGGCGCTGCATCGTGACAGCCAGCATGGAGGTGACGAGGCTCTTGCCGACGCCGCCCTTGCCGCTGACGACGCCGATGACCTTTTTCACCTTACTCATCTTATTCATTGGCGCGAGAAAGCTCTCCGGCTGCTGGCGGGAGGGGCAGTCCTCGCCGCAGCTCGAGCAGTCGTGCGTGCAGTTTTCGCTCATATTCTCTACAACTTCTTTCTCAAAAAATTCGGATAAGCTCCATACGATTTATGATAGTCTTTTCGAACAGTTTTGTCAAGATGCGGGCCCTTTATACGCCCTTTCCGCCGTCGTTTTCGCCGCCCGGCGCCCCGGAAAGGAACATCAGGCCGAAGCCGGCGGCCAGGAACACGCAGGAGCACCAGATCGCCGGCGCGCCCCACGCGAGCGATGCAACGCTTCCAAGGCCGGCACCGGCCGCAAAGGTCAGCAGGATGCCGCCGTACCGCAGGGCGTCGCGCAGCAGGTTCTTCTCGTGCGTGCGGAAAAAGGCGCAGAGCAGCTCCGTGCCGCTGCGCAGGTTGCCGACGCACATCGTGCTCGCGTAGGTGTTGCCGCGCATCTTCCGGAACGACTGCACCTGCATCGCGCAGACAAACGAGATCAGCGCGTTTGCAATGTTGTCGACCGGGATAAACGCGACGAAAAACAGCGTGAGGATCTCGAGCAGCAGGATGGTCTGCCGCCAGTGCAGCCGCCGGGCATAGCGAAACGCACCGCGGATCAGCTCGGCAAAGCAGGTGCCCGCGACGAACGCGCCGAGCGGGATCAGGTAGTGCAGCGCGTTCCCCCAGCTGCCGCGCAGCAGATGCACGCTGAGCAGAACGATGTTGCCCGTCTGCGCGTTTGCAAACACCTGCCCGCGGAAGCAGTACGAATAGGCGTCCTGAAAGCCGCCCGAAAGCGTCAGGAGCAGCGCCGTAAGGTACGCGTCGGACATCTGTCCCGTAGGTCTGAAGCGTTTCACGCCGCATCCCCTCCGATCCGCCGCGCCGTGCGCCGCTGTACGGTCCGTCCGTTCATTCGAATCCCTCAAATCTCTCCGCCGTTTCCAGCAATTTTCGGCCGTGCGCCTGCACCGCCACCTCTAGTATATCCGGAATTCTAAAATATGTAAAATGTATATTTAATATTATTGATATATGCAAAAGATATTCTTTGTCGGATCCCCGCGCAGCGCCCTTGCGCGATACGTTAACCGCCCAGCCCATGCGTCAGCGCGGGACGGCTTCGCCGGAATAGTGGACGTGCGCGAGCCTCCAGCCGTCCGGCTCCCGGACGTAGACCTGCGTTTCCATGCCCGAAGGCCGTGCGGCTCCCCGGTTTCCCGCCGGATACACGCCGTGCGGTAGGCGAAGACCGCCGCAGCCCCCACACGCAAAAAAGGGCGGAAAACTGCAAGCTTCCCGCCCCTTGTTGATTTGCCGTTTTGCCGGCGCGTTTCCGGTGCGCCGTTTACTTGTTCTCCGCGGCGTCTCTCTCCTTATCGAGCTTGACATTGCGGAAGTAGAGGACCATATCGATCGTGATCTCCACGAAGTTCAGCACGTAGAAAACCCAGCCCAGATAGAAGATCGGGCCGTCCTTGCCCAGCGCGAAGCACTGGATGAACTTCATCGCGATGCCCGCAATGTAGCCGAGCCAGATGAAGAACTCGAACTGCAGGCTCTTGCCCTTGGCGGTTCTGGACTTGACCGACTTGTAGATGGACAGCGGCCAGGAAAGGCCGAATGCGAGAATCATGATGGTTTCCAGAATCTCAGCAATCATTTCAGGTGTCATTTCGCTTCATTCCCCTTTTATTCTGTCAGAATTGATATGCACAAACAAGAGGCGGAGCAATTCCGCCTCCTGCTGCAAAGACAATTTATTTGTGCTGTGCGAGATATGCCGCGCGGCCTTCCTCGTAGAGGTTGTTGCCCTCGCTGTCGATGATGACGACGAGCGGCATCTCCTCCACGTACAGCTTGCGCAGCGCCTCGGCGCCGAGATCCTCATACGCGATGAGCTCCGCGCTCTTGATGCACTTGGCGAGCAGCGCGCCGGCGCCGCCGATCGCGCCGAAATACACGCCGCTGTACTTCTTCATCGCCTCGACGACTTCCGGCAGGCGCGCGCCCTTGCCGATCATGCCGCGGGCGCCGACCGACATCATCGTCGGCGCATAAGCGTCCATGCGGCCGCTCGTCGTGGGGCCGGCGGAGCCGATGACCTGGCCCGGCTTCGCGGGCGTCGGGCCGACGTAGTAGATCGTCGCGTCCGTCGGGTCGAACGGCAGCTTTTCACCCTTTGCCAGCGCCTCGCACATTCTCTTGTGTCCGGCGTCGCGGGAGGTATAGATCGTGCCGGTGAGGTAGACCGTATCGCCGGCGTGGAGCGTCTTCGCGAGCTCCGCGGTCAGGGGCAGCTTGATATGCTTTTCCATTTTAGAGCACCTCCGTCTTGTGACGCGTCACGTGGCAGTTGATGTTGACGGCGCACGGCATGCCGGCGATGTGCGTCGGCATCGTCTCGATGTTGAGGCCGATCGCCGTCGTCTTGCCGCCGAAGCCCTGCGGGCCGATGCCGAGCTGGTTGACCTTCTCGAGCATCTCCTTTTCGAGGTCCGCGTAGAACGGGTCGGGATTCTCGGAATCGAGCGGGCGCATCAGCGCCTTCTTCGCGAGCAGCGCCGCCTTGTCGAACGTGCCGCCGATGCCGACGCCGACGACCATCGGCGGGCAGGGGTTCGGACCGGCCGTCTCAACGACTTCGAGGATGAAATCCTTGATGCCCTGCAGGCCGGCGGACGGCTTGAACATGCGGATCTGGCTCATATTCTCACTGCCGAAGCCCTTCGGGCCGACCGTGATCTTGATGTTTTCGCCCGGGACGATCTCGGTGTAGAGCATCGCCGGGGTGTTGTCGCCGGTGTTGCCGCGGCGAACCGGGTCCTTGACGACCGACTTGCGCAGATAGCCCTTGTCGTAGCCGCGGCGCACACCTTCGTTGACGGCCTCGGTGAGGTCGCCGCCGACGAGGTGCACGTCCTGGCCGATCTCGAGGAACACGCAGGCCATGCCGGTATCCTGGCAGATCGGGACACACTCGCTGTCCGCAATTTCAAAGTTTTCGATGATGTTGTCGAGAACGCCCTGGGCGATCTCGCCGTCCTCGCAGGCGCGGCAGGAGCGGATGGCGCACTTCACGTCCTCCGGCAGGTGCTCGTTCGCCTCGATGCACAGCTTCTCAACGACGTCTGTGATCTGGCTGACTTCAATTTCACGCATAGCTGGAAACAACTTCCTTTCCTTGATCAGACAGGGCCGGCCGCACAGCGCGCAGCGCACGCCGGACGCCCCGGTGGGCAGTCCGGCGGCGCACCCGGCGCCGTGCGGCGGCACGGTCTGTGCTTATCTCTCGTGGCGGGCGTACTTCGGCAGCAGCAGCGGGGAAACGTCGTCCGACTCGATGCCGGCGTTCTTCAGCTCCTCTGCATAGCGCTCGATGTGCTCGAGCGTCATGGTGCCGAGCTCGGTCTCCTTCGCCCGTGCAGCCGCAGCCTTACCGGCGTTGCGGCCGAAGACGATGATGTCGAGCAGGGAGTTGCCCATCAGGCGGTTGCGGCCGTGGATGCCGCCGACGGCCTCGCCCGCAACCAGCAGGTTGCTGATGACCTTCGTGAAGCCGTCTCCACCGATCTCGAGGCCGCCGTTCTGGTAGTGCAGCGTCGGGTAGACGAGGATCGGCAGCTTTCTCATATCGATGTCGTAGTTCATGTACATGCGCAGCATGGCCGGGATGCGCTTTTCGATCGTGCCCTCGCCGCCGATGCGCTCGATCATCGGCGTGTCGAGCCAGACGCCCGTGCCGAGCGGCGTCGTGACGCCCTTGTGGCGGTCGGTGCACTCGCGGATGATGGAAGCCGCCGCGACGTCGCGCGTCTCAAGCGGATGCATGAAGGCTTCGCCGTCCACGTTGACGAGCATCGCGCCGAGGGAGCGGACCTTCTCGGTGACGAGCGCGCCGAAGATCTGCGACGGGAACGCAACGCCCGTCGGGTGGTACTGGATCGTATCCTGATACAGGAGCGGAGCGCCCGCGCGGTAGCCGAGGATCAGGCCGTCCGCGGTTGCGCCGTAGTGGTTCGAGGTGGGGAAGTTCTGGTAGTGGAGCCGGCCCGCACCGCCCGTGGCGATGATGACCGTCTTGGCGCGCGCGACCATGTAGTCGTCGGTCTCCATGTTGAGTAGCACCGCGCCCGCGACCTGGCCCTTATCGTCCTTGATCAGCTCGACGGCCGAGGTGAACTCGACGACCGGGATCTTGCGGTTGAGCACTTCGTCGCGCAGCGTGCGCATGATCTCCGCACCGGAGTAGTCCTTGCAGGCGTGCATTCTCTTTCTGGAGGTGCCGCCGCCGTGGGTCGTGATCATGTTGCCCTCGGCGTCCTTGTCGAACATGACGCCGAGCTCGTTCAGCCACTTGATCGCGTCCGGCGCTTCCATGACGAGGCGGCGAAGCAGCTCCGGACGGGCCGCAAAGTGGCCGCCGCCGAAGGCGTCGAGATAGTGCTGAACCGGGGAGTCGTTTTCCTTATCGGCAGCCTGAATGCCGCCCTCCGCCATCATCGTGTTCGCGTCGCCGATGCGCAGCTTCGTGACGATCATGACGTTCGCGCCCGCGTTGTGGGCTTCGATGGCCGCCGAAGCGCCGGCGCCGCCGCCGCCGATGACGAGCACGTCCACATCGTAATCGATCTTGTTGAGGTCGACCGGGTGGTCCAGCAGGCGGCTGTTGGAGTGCAGCAGATGGCCGAGCTCCTTCGGCACCTTCTGGCCCTTGTTCGGCCCGATCTTGATCGTATCAAAGCCGTCTTCTCTGTAGTCCGGGTGATACGCCTTCAGAAGGGCGTCCTTTTCCTCTGCGGTCATGCGTCTGGGCTCCATGCCCATGCGCGCGTCTCTGGTTGCCTCTACCTTTTTGACAGAGGCAAGCATTTCCGGTGTAAACATGGCTGACCCTCCTTATTTCTCAATCTCTCTCGTGTTGTACAGCTCCTGCATTTCGGTGATCGGCTTCTGCATGATCTGCTCGATCAGCTCGTCGTACGCGCCGCTGTGGATCTCCTCCACGCGCTTTTCGAGGTGCTTGGACTCCGGCGCGATGTACTTGCCGGTGAGGCGTCTTGCGAGCAGGCCGACCATCGGGTGCGAGATGCCCGCCGGGCAGCGGACCGAGCAGCAGCCGCAGCTGACGCAGTCGAAGGATTCCTCCGCGCACTTCTCCAGCTCGCCGCGCTGCGCGTACGCGATGTACTGCATGACGTTGAGGTTCTGCGTACATGCCTTCGTGCAGGCGTTGCAGCCGATGCAGCTGTAGATCTCCGGGTAGAGCTCCATCATGATCTGCTGGTTCGGCTTAATCTCGTTGATGTCGTACAGGCGCTTATCCGTCGGGAAGAAGGGGATGCTCGCAACGTACATGCCCTCCTGAACCTGCGTCTGGCAGGCGAGGCAGGTCTTCAGCTCGTTATCGCCCTTGATGCGGTAAATCGTCGCGCAGGCGCCGCAGAAGCCGTGGCGGCAGCCGCAGCCTCTCTTCAGCGTATAACCGGCATATTCCATGGCGGTCATGATCGTGAGATCCGCAGGGACGCTGTAGCGTTTACCGAAAAAATATACATTTACCATATTTTCCATGTTAGCAACTCCCTTTCTTAATATTCGTTCGGCAGCTCGTCGATCTCGTCGCAGCGGAAGACCGGGCCGTCCTTGCAGACATATTTGGAGCCGATGTTGCAGCGGCCGCACTTGCCGACGCCGCACTTCATGCGCAGCTCGAGCGTCGTGTAGACCTGCTCCTTCGAGAAGCCCATCTTCACAAGCGAAGCGAGACAGAACTTGATCATGATCGGGGGGCCGCACAGGAGCGCCGTCTTGTTCGTATCGAAGCCGAGCTCCTCGAGGTAGGCGGGCACGAAGCCGACGTGGCCGTCCCAGCCCTCCTGCTCGCGGTCGATCGTGAGGTACACGTTGACGCCCTCGGTCTTCATCCAGACCTCCTGGATCTCCTTGAGCTGCACGAGGTCATCCTTCGAGCGGGAGCCGTACAGGATGTCGATCGTACCGTAATCGCTGCGGTTGTCGAGCACGTAGTTGATGACCGAGCGCAGCGGCGCAAGGCCGATGCCGCCGGCGATGAAGAGCAGGTTCTTGCCCTTGAGCTCCGTTTCCACGGGGAAATGGTTGCCGTACGGGCCGCGGACCGTGATCTCGTCGCCGACTTCGAGGCTGTGCAGGTAGTCGGTCAGCATGCCGCACTTCTTGATGCTGAATTCCTGGTATTCCTTGTTCGTCGGCGAAGAGGTGATCGAGAACATACCCTCGCTGACGCCCGGGGCGCAGAGCATCGCGCACTGGCCGGGCATATGCTCGAAGAGCTTGCCGCCCTCCGGCGCATTGACGCGGAACGTCTTGACGTCCGGCGTCTCCTCGCGGATGTCGGTGATCACGCCGACCTGCGGGATCAGGACGTCCTTCACATAATTATCGTGGCAATGGCACGTACATTCACTCATTGATCGACTGCCTCCTTTTCAAAGGCTTTGATGACCTTTACTATATTCAGTGAAGCCGGGCACTTCTCCACGCAGCGGCCGCAGCCGACGCAGGAGTACATGCCGTCGTTGTTTGCCGGGAAGTAGACGAGCTTGTGCATGAAGCGCTGGCGGAAGCGCTGCATCTGGCTCGTTCTGTTGTTGCCGTGCGCCATCATCGTGAAATCCGAGTACATGCAGGAGTCCCAGCAGCGGTAGCGCTGGACGCCGTGGCCCGTATCGTAGTCCTTGATGTCGTAGCACTGGCAGGTCGGGCACACAAAGGTGCAGGTGCCGCACGCAAGGCACGGCTTGTAGAGCTTCTCCCAAACCGGGGAGTCGAATTTCTCGGCGGTCGCGTCGCCGTTCCAGCCCTCGAGCGAGAGGTTCGTGTACGGCAGCTTTTCGACGATCGCGCGGATCTTCGCCTGCTCGTCGGCGACGGCCTGCGCATCGGCCGCATCGGCGTTTTCGAGCACCGCGGAAACGGAGTCGGTGAGCGCCTGGCCCTTTTCCGTCACGGGCTTCCAGCAGTAGTCCTCGCCGACCGCCCACATCACGACGTCCGCATCCGGCTCGGCGCAGTCGACGCCGAACACCTTGCAGAAGCAGGTCTCCTCCGGCTCGTGGCACGCGAGCGCCACGATGGTGCCGTGCTCGCGGCGGGCTCTGTAGAACGTGTCGACCGGCTCCGCAAGGAAGACCTTGTCGAGCACCTTGATGCCCTGGATGTCGCACGCCTTCATGCCGAACGCCACGAATTTCTGGCTCCTCAGCGCCTCGGGCTCAATCGAGAGCTTCTTGTGGTCTCTTCTGACCGTGTAGAGCGTTTCGCTCTGCGGGAAGAACATATCCTTCGGAGACTTGACCGTCTTGAGCGTGTCGAGATCCGCCTCGGTCCCCTCGGTCCAGACCGCAAAATTCGTCTGGCCGCTGATGTTCACCGGCAGGTAAAGCTCCTGCTGCGCCGCGATCGCTTTGAGCAGCTCGGGCAGATTACGCTTTGCAATCTTGAACATGGCTTATCTCCTTCCCCCGGTGACACCCGGCTCGACGTCGTTGAACGTGAAGCTCGTCAGCGGGCCCTTCGACTCCGCATCGGCGCCGGCCTGGTATTCGCCGTAAAATTCGTCTATATCCTTGATGAACTTGCGGTTGAACAGGTGCAGCGGAATGCCCTGCGGACATACGCGGCTGCATTCGCCGCAGTCCGTGCAGCGGCCCGCCACATGGAACGCGCGGATGATGTGGAACATCTTCTCCTCGAAGGAGTCGACGTTCGCCTTCTGCGCGCTGTCGAACTTCGTGCTGTCGAACACGCACTTGCGGCAGCTGCACGCCGGGCACACGTTGCGGCAGGCGTTGCAGCGGATGCACTTACTGAGCTCGGACTGGAAGTACGCGAACTTCTCCTCCGGGCTCATGGCCTCGATCCTGCGGACCTCCTCAAAGCGGTCCGCATCCTTCGTATCGGTGCTTTCGCCGAGCAGCTCGTCGTAGATCATGTGGTCCTTGCCCTTGCAGACGTGGCAGCGCTCGAGCATCGCGTCCTTGTACGGGACGGTCTTTTCGCCGTAGAGCGTCTCCACGGTCAGCGTATCGGCGGGGCCGTCGTACTCCGCGCCGCGGATATTGAGAATGCCCTTGATGCCCTGCGCCTTGATCTTCTCGACGTCGAGCTTGCCCTTGCAGCCGATGCCGATGATGTACGCCTTGTCGCGCACGACGCGGTTTTCCTTGATGAGCTGGTTGAAGCTGTATGTATCGCACGGCTTTAAGAAGACGAGCGTCTTGCCCTCGAGCTTCGAGCCCTCGATCATGTACTTGCTGAGGTTCGCGCCGCAGAAGCCGTTGTACACGAAATTCGCTTCCAGGTCCTCCGCCGTCTCAAAGTAGGAGGGCTCCGGATTGTACGGCAGGTCGCCGATTCTCCAGCCGAGGACCCGCACGACGGTTCCGTCCGCCAGAAGCTCTTTTGCGCGGTTGATTATTTCCTGCATCTCAAATCCTCCAGTCTGACGTTCTTGCCGAGCGAAGTGATCTTCGCCACAAACTCATTCATGGTCTGGGAGAACTTCACGCCCTCAGCCGCCGAGACCCACTCCACGCGGGTGCGGCCGTGTTCGACGCCGATGTAGTCGAGCATGGAGAACAGCAGCGCCATTCTTCTTCTCGCATAGTAGTTGCCGGTGCTGTAGTGGCAGTCGCCCGGGTGGCAGCCGCACAGAATCACGCCGTCCGCGCCCTTTTCAAAAGCGCGCAGGATGAACATGGGGTTCACGCGGCAGGAGCACGGCACGCGGATGATCTTGACGTCCGCCGGGTAGGTGAGGCGGCTGCTGCCCGCGAGGTCCGCGCCGGCGTAGCTGCACCAGTTGCAGCAGAACGCCACGATCTTCGGTCTGAATTCTTCGTTCGCTGTTATCGACATATTGCATCCACCTCCGCAAGAATCTGTCTGTTCGAGAAGCCCTGCAGATCCATCGCGCCGGACGGGCAGGTGACGGTGCACGCGCCGCAGCCCTGGCACAGCGCGTTGTTGACGACCGCAATGCGGCGCTCCTCGCGGACGCCGTGGTCGTTGATGAGCTTCGTCTCATAGCTGATCGCGCCGTAGGGGCAAACGTTCTCGCACTGCGAGCAGCCGTTGCACAGCAGCTCGTCGGCCTTCGCGGTGCACGGGTTCGTCATCAGCTTGTCTTTTGCAAGCAGGCCGATGGCCTTGACCGCCGCCGCGCCGGCCTGCGCGACCGTCTCGGGGATATCCTTCGGGCCCTGGCACACGCCGGAGAGGAACACGCCGGCCGTCGGGGACTCGACCGGGCGGAGCTTCGCGTGCGCCTCGGTGAGGAAGTTGTTCGTATCAATGCTTGCGGTGAGCATCGTCGCGATGCCGCGGACCGACGGGTCCGGCTCAATGGCGGTCGCGAGGACGACCATGTCCGCATTCATGAGGATCTGCTTGTTGTCGATCAGGTCGACGCCCTGCACGAGCAGCGTGCCGTCCGGCTGCGGAGCAACCTTGCCGACCTGGCCCTTGATGTAGTTGACGCCGTAATCCTCGACCGCGCGGCGGTAGAACTCGTCGAAGTTCTTGCCGGGGGTGCGCACGTCGATGTAGAAGACCGTCACGTTGACGTCCGGGTACTTGTCGCGGATCAGCATCGCGTGCTTCGCGGTGTACATGCAGCAGATCTTCGAGCAGTAGCTCTTGCCGCGCTTGTCGGAGCAGCGGCTGCCGACGCACTGGATGAACACCATGTTCTTCGGCGGCTTGCCGTCGGAAAGGCGCTCCAGGTGGCCCTGCGTGGGGCCTGCGGCGTTCATGATGCGCTCGAGCTCGAGCGAGGTGATGACGTCCTTGCTCTGGTTGTACGCGTACTCGTCGTACTTGTCGAGCTTGATCGTGTCGAAGCCGGTCGCGACGACGATCGCGCCGTACTTCTCGGTGATGATCTCGTCCTTCTGCGTGTAGTCGATCGCGCCCGCCTGGCAGACCTTTTCACACAGGCCGCACTTGCCGGTCTTGAACTTGATGCAGTGCTCGCGGTCGATGACCGGGACGTTCGGGATCGCCTGTGCGAACGGCGTGTAGATCGCGCTTCTCGTGTTCAGGCCGCGGTTGAACTCGCTGGGCGCCTTCTTCGAAGGACACTTCTCCTGGCACAGGCCGCAGCCGGTGCACTTCGTCATGTCGACGCTTCTCGCCTTCTTGCGGATGTCGACCGTAAAATCACCGACGAAGCCGGAAACCTTCTCGACCTCGCTGTAGGTGTAGATGTTGATCTTCTCGTGCGCGGAAGCCTCCACCATTTTCGGCGTGAGGATACATGCGGAGCAGTCGAGCGTCGGGAACGTCTTGTCGAGCTGGGACATTCTGCCGCCGATGCTCGGCGTCTTTTCGACGATGTCGACCTCGTAGCCCGCGTCCGCAATGTCGAGCGCGGTCTGGATGCCGGCGATGCCGCCGCCGATAACGAGCGCGCGCTTCGTGACGCGGCTTTCGCCCGCGACGAGCGGCGCGTCGAGATTGACCTTTGCGATCGCCGCACGGGCGAGGATCACGGCCTTCTCGGTGGCTTCCTCAATATTCTTGTGGATCCACGAGCAGTGCTCGCGGATGTTGGCGATTTCCACCATGTAGGGGTTGAGGCCGGCCTTTTCGGCGGCCTTGCGGAAGGTCGTCTCATGCATGCGCGGGGAGCAGGAACACACCACGACGCCGGTCAGGTGCTTCTCGCGGATCGCCGCGGCGATCTTCGCCTGGCCGACCTCGGAGCACATGTACTGGTAATCTTCCGCGTGCACGACGCCCGGCTCGAGCCGGACCATCTCCACGACCTTCTTCACGTCGACCGTGGCTGCGATGTTGCTGCCGCAGTGGCAGACAAAAACTCCTATTCTTTGCACGCTATCACCTCCTGTATCTTCTGAACGCGCTGACTAAGAGCTGCTGCGGGAGGTCCGGATCCAGAAGCTCCGGCACCTCGTCCGGCGAGAGGTACGTCTCGCCGCGCTGGCGCACCACAAGCTGACGCGCCGCATCGATGAGCTTGCCGGGCTTCACGTCGCGCGGGCAGCGCTCCACACAGGCAAAGCAGGAGAGGCACTTCCAGAGCGATTCGGACTGCATGAGCGCCTCGATCTCATCGTTCAGCACATACGATACGAACTGGTGCGGCTTGATGTCCATCTCGTTGAACGACGGGCAGGAAGCGGAGCATTTGCCGCACTTCATGCACTTGTACGGGTTGACGCCGCTGATCTCGCGGATCTGTTCCGCCTGTTTCTTTGCGTTGTTCACTTCGTTGCCGCCTCCTCCTTGACGCCGAGCGCCTCTGCGAGAAGCTCGGTGAAATAGTAGACCGGGATGGCCCCGCTGCCGCTCTTGTTGAGGTTGTACATGCAGAGGGGACATGCCGTGATGAGCATTTCAGCGCCCATGCCGGCCGCGCTTTCCATGATCGTCGCGCTCATGCGCTTCGACATATCCTTTTCCTTCAGGGAAATGTAGCCGCCGCAGCACTCGTTGCGGTACGGGTAAACGACCGGCTCCGCGCCGATGGCACGGATGAAATCCTCGATGATCGTCGGGTTTTCCGGGTCGTCGAACTCGAGAAGCGCGCTGGGGCGCAGCAGCAGGCAGCCGTAATAGGCGCCGATCTTTCTGCCCGTCAGGGGGTTCGTGACCTTCTTTCGGATCTCGTCGAAGCCGACGCGGTCGCGCAGCACCTCCAAGAAATGCAGCACGGTCGTCTCGCCCGCATAGGGCTCGTCGAGCTGCATGTAGTTGTTGGCTCTGGTGCGGATATCCTCCACATTCTTCATGTCATCGTTGACGCGCTTGATGACGTGATGACATGCGGAGCAGAGCGTCACGAGGTCCTGCCCCTTCTCCTTCGCCTCATTCAGGGCGCGCACCGAAGAGAGCTTTGTCGCGATCTCGTCGGAGCCGAGCGGGTAGACGCCGCCGCAGCACTGCCAGTTTTCGATTTCCTCGAGCTCAAACCCCAGTGCCTTCGCCGAAGCTCTGGCATAGGCGTCGAGATCCTTTGCCTTCGTCTTCAGGGTGCACCCCGGATAATAGCTGTACTTCATAGCTACTCCTGTCATCCTTTCTATAATTTATTTTGGATTGTTGAATCTGCCCGATGGCTTCCCCGGGTTTCCTCGCGCATCGGCCCGCCGCAGCGCCGTCTTCGGAGGGGCTGCTCCGAAAACTCCGTGTTATGTAAACACACACCGCCGCAAAGCACGCGCCGACGCCCGGATGCGCAGCGTCCGCCGCCATCCGAAAAACTCAGTTCAATAAATTTTATCATATCGATATTCCTTTATCAAGCGTTTTCGAGATTTTTCTCGATGAAAATATAGGATTTTCAGGAATCTCTTTTCTGTGCTTTCGGTCAGAAACGCGCCTGCGCCGCGGCGGGGGCGCAAAAAAGCCGCCCGGCGCGGCAGGTCTGCCTTCCGGACGGCTGCTTGTCGGCCGCAGCTTCGGCGCGCGCTGCGGCACGGCGGCATTTTACCGCGCAAAAGCAGCGCAACGCGCCGCTTTCCGCGCGCGGCGCCGTGCGGTTCAGTTCTCCGCCTGCGCGGGCGGCGCGGGCGTGTACTCCGGCAGCTCGAACCAGAAGGTGCTGCCCTGCCCCACCATGCTCGTGACGCCGTAGCGCCCGCCGTGCATATCGAGGATATTTTTTACAATCGAAAGCCCGAGCCCGGTGCCGACCTGCGCCCGGCGGTGGTCCTTGTCGACCTTGTAGTACCGGTCCCAGATATACGGCAGCTTGTCCGCCGGGATGCCCTCGCCCGTGTCGCGGATCTCCACGCGCACGACGCCGTTTGCGGCGACCTGGCGCAGCGAAACGGTCTTGTCCGCCCCGGCGTAGTTGATCGCGTTGTTCACGAGATTGTACACCACCTGGGAAATGCGCAGGCGGTCGGCGCAGACGAACACCTCGCGGTCAAACGTGAACGGGAAGCTGTAGTCGGCCAGCTTGTCGTAGCGGCGCAGCGTCTCCCGGATGTCCCCGGTCAGGCAGAACACCTCGGGCTTGAGCGCCTGCGTGCCGCTTTCCAGCTTGGAGAGGTCGAGCAGGTCGTTGACGAGGTCGGCCAGACGGTTCGACTCGTCCACGATCACCTGCACGTTTTCGGGCGTGTTCTCCCCCGGGATGTCGCGCATGACCTCGGCATAGCCCGAGATCATGGTCAGCGGCGTGCGCAGGTCGTGCGAGACGTTCGCGATCAGCTCGCGCCGCAGGTCCTCGACCTTCGAAAGCTCCTGCGCCGCGTAGTTCAGCGTGCCCGCGAGCTCCGAGACCTCGCGCGTGCCGCTGTCCGGGAAGCGGATCGCATAGTTGCCCTGCGCGAGCCGCTTGGCCGAATCGTTGATCCGCTCGATCGGCTTCGAGAGCCGCGCGGCGATGAACAGCGCCAGCACAAGGGCGAGCACGAGCATCACGCCCGTGAGGCACCACAGCTGCACCTTCAGCGTCTCCACCGTGGAATCGACGGGCACGACGCCGCTCAAAAGCAGCACGAGGTACTCCTCGCCGTCCGAAAGCGTGACGGTGCGCGCGTAAATGATGCTCGCGTCCATGCCGCCCGGCGTCTCCTCGATGTTGTCCTGCATCACGCTGCCGCCCGCCGCCTTGACCTCGAGGAACAGCCGGCTGCAGTCGAAGTTGCCGAACCGCTCCAGCACGCTGCCGCGCGCATTCGGGGACATGGAGATGTTCGTGCCGTTTTTGTCGGACAGCAGGATCGAGACGTTCGAATTGTATGTGATTTCGATGAAGTCGGACATCGAGGCGCCGCCGTCGAGCATCGCGACGACGCGGTCCGAAACCGCGCGGATCTCATTCGTTTTGATCGCCTTGTAAAACGTGTTGAGCAGGCCGATCTGGAAAAACCAGAGCAGCGCGACGATCAGCGCGGTGAACACCGTAAAGCCGAGCAGCACCTGCGCGCGGATGCCGGGCTTTTTCAGCTGCCGGCCGAATACGGGCCGCTTCATGACCCGGTCTCGAAGCGGTAGCCGACGCCGCGCAGCGTGACGATGAACTTGCTGTACGGACCGAGGCTGCGGCGCAGCAGCTTGATGTGCGTGTCGAGCGTGCGGTCGTCCCCGTAAAAGTCATAGCCCCACACGTTTGTGATCAGCATCTCGCGCGTCAGCGCGATGCCGCGGTTGTTGACGAGGTAGAAGAGCAGGTCGTACTCCTTCGGCGAAAGATCGACCCGCGCGCCGTCCACCTTGACGGTCCGCGCGGTGAAGTCCACCTCGAGCCCCTCCGCGCGGAAGATCTCGCGCCGCTGCCCGCCCGTGCGGTTGACGCGGTTCATCACGGCGTTGACGCGCATCATCAGCTCCTTGGGCGAAAACGGCTTCACGACGTAGTCGTCCACGCCGAGCTCAAAGCCGTGGATCTTGTCGTATTCCTCGCCGCGCGCCGAAAGCATGATGACCGCGGGCGACGCGATCTTCCGGATCTCCGCGACGGCCGAAAAGCCGTCGAGCTCCGGCATCATGACGTCCATGATGATGATGTCGAACTTGTCGGGGTTCTGCCGGCAGAGGTTGACGGCCTCCATGCCGTTTTCCGCCTCGGTGACCGCATGGCCCTCAAACTCCGCGTATTTCCGGATGAGGAGCCGGATTTTCGCCTCGTCGTCCACAACGAGAATTCTGTACATACCGCGATTCCCTCCCTTTCTGTCGGTACTGCTTCTGTTTGTTCAGTATACAGGCAAAATGTGAAATTATTGTGAAGAACCGACGAAGAGTTTCGGCTGTTCTCCGCCGGATCATGTGTCAAGTGCACAAATCTACCCTCTGTTTTTCAAGTATTTTAACGATTTGCACTTTTTTGAAATAAAAAAATGCATCTGCCTGTTGACAATCCGGGGAATTTGGAGTAGGATTACTTATAGAAAATACACATAATTTTATATATCCTACATGGATATTCCGCGTGTTTTCAACAATCTTTCCGCGCCGCAGCGCACGGAAAAATCACCGAGGAGGAGTGCATATGTTACCGATTATTACGATTTCCCGCCAATACGGCAGCGGCGGCCACGAAGTCGGAGAGCGGCTGGCCGAAAAGCTGAACATCCCCCTTCTCGATAAGGAACTGATCGCGTTGGCTGCAAAAAAGAGCGGTCTGAGCGAAGAAGTCTTTGAGAAGGCGGACGAAAAGGCCGGCAGCAGCCTGCTGTATTCCATGGTGATGGGCAACTATACCTTCGGCAGCCGCATCACGGGAATCAACGATATGCCGATCAACGACAAGCTGTTCATCCTGCAGAGCGACATCATCAAGAAAGCCGCGGACAACGGGCCGTGCGTCATCATCGGGCGCTGCGGCGACTACATCCTGCGCGACTACAAGAACGTGTTCCACGTCTTTGTCCATGCGAACAAGGAAGCGCGCATCGCGCGGATCCTGCGCAAGGGGCTCTGCGATGAGAAAAAGGTTTCCGATTTCATTGCAAAGCGCGACAAGCAGCGCGCCAATTACTATAACTTCTATTCGAACAAGCGCTGGGACGATCTCTCGAACTACCACCTGACGATCGATTCCTCGCAGTTCGAAATCGACGACATCGCGGACATCATCATCGCCGCGATCGGCCGCGTCAAAGCGTAAGGCCGCCAAATTCAGAGTTTATCGACCTTTTATATTTTTCATTTTTTATCCCTTCAGGAGAAGAGGCGTGCCGCCCGGCACGTCTCTTTTCCTATTCTCCGGTGCCGGGCAGCGCCGTCTGCACCGGGTCGGCCGTCATCAGGTGGATGATTTCCAGCCCGGCCGCGCGCGCCCGGCGCACCGTATACGCCGTGCCGCCGCGGTCGCGCTGCAGGTAGCAGACGCAGTGCCCCGCAGCCGCCACCAGCGCGTCGTTCCGGCGGCGCATGCAGTCCGCGGTGTACGCATCCGCCACATAGCGGACGGAATCGGCGCGGCTGAGGATCGCGTCGTAGCGCATCCGCTCCGCGAGCGGCCAGCCGCGGCACTGGTCGCGGCACGGCAGAATCAGGTGCAGCGCGACGGGCAGCGTTTCGCGCGCCTCGAGGACCGCCTCGGCGGCGAGCATGTCGAAGCCGCGCGCGCCGCCCGCGTAAAACGCGGTCACGCCGCGTTCGCAGAGCGCCCGGATCTCCGCCCGCAGCGCCGTCTGCAGCGGCACGCGGTCCTCGGGCGCGATCGCCCGGTGCCCGGTAAAACAGCAGGCATTTCGCCGCATGGAACTCCCCCTTCCTGTGCGCCGGCGGGCATTCTGCCGCATGGGCACGGCCCTGCCCGCCGCATGTAAAACAGCCTTCTGCACGCGGCCGTTCACAGTAATTTTACCTTGTTTCCGGCCGCATGTAAAGCGCCCGGCTGGACTTTCCCCGCGCTTTATGATAAAATGGCAGGCAAAGAAAGGACCGATGCCCATGAAAGCACGACCGACCAAGATGAAACTGCGGAATATGTCCGAACAGACGGCCAAGCGGCTGGCGCTGGTCCTCGGCGCCGTGCTGCTTGTGCTCATCCTCGTCATCGCCCTGTTTCCGCTGCTCGACAGCGTCGGCAAGCCGTATGAGGTCACGACGTACGCGATGGGCAGCTATGTGCAGCAGAGCGTCTACGGCGACAACAGCGAGGAAGCCGCCGTGGCCGCCGCCGACGCGATTCAGGCGCTGGAAAACGAGATCTCCTGGCGCGTTTCCGGCAGCGACGTGCAGAAGCTGAACAACGCCGCCGGAAAGGACTGGGTAGGGCTTAACAGCGACACGATGGAGATCCTCGAGATCGCGCAGGATGTGGCCGAGCGAAGCGGCGGCGCCTTTGACGTGACGATCGCGCCGATCTCCCGCCTGTGGGACTTCGACAGCGAGCGGCAGGAGGTGCCGGACATCGACACCATCGACGCGCTGCTGCCGAACGTCGGCTATGAATTCCTCCGCCTCGACACGGAGGAGAACACGGCCTCGCTGAAAAACCTCGACAACGCGGTGGACCTCGGCGGCGTCGGCAAGGGCGCCGCCTGCGATGCGGCGATTGAAGCCTATGCGGAGACCGGCGCGGAGGCCGCGATCGTTTCCGTGGGCGGCAGCGTCGGCGTCTGGGGGCAGAAGGACTCGGGCGCGGACTGGAGCATCGCGGTGCGCGACCCGAATTCGGACGGCGCGCTCGGCGCGCTCTCGATCGAATCCGGCTTTCTCGCCACCTCGGGCAGCTATGAGAAATGCTTCACGCAGAACGGAAAAACCTACCACCACCTGCTCGACCCCGAAACCGGCTACCCCGCCGAAACCGGCCTCGTCTCGGTGACGGTGCTGTGCGACAACGGCGCCCGCGCCGACGCGCTCGCAACGGCCTGCTTCGTGCTCGGGCTCGAGGAGGGGCAGGCGCTGCTCGAAAGCTATGACGCCGAGGGCATTTTCATCAGTACCGACAACGTCATCACCGTGACGGACGGCCTGCAGGACCGCTTCACGCTTACGGCGGACGGCTACACGATTGCAGAATAATTCCGGGAAGAAGGAAACGTCATGAAAAAGTATATTGCAGCGCTGGCCTGCGCGCTGGCGCTTCTCGTTCCGTGCAGCGGATGCGCAACGCTGGCCTCGGTCGGCGGCGCGGAAGAATCCTCCGCCGCGGAAACCGCGCAGCCGACCGAAGCGCCGACTGCCGCACCGACGCCGACAGCGGAGCCCACGCCGACCACAGCGCCGACACCGACCGCAGAACCCACGCCCGACCCCGCCGCGGCCCTGCAGGGCTGCACCTGGGTCGCCTATGCGGAGACCAGCGGCGTCGAGCACTTCATCTTCAAGCTGAATTTCAACGACGACGGCACCATGTCGTACATGGCCGGCTGGTACATGAGCGAGGTGGCCTACCAGGGCGCCGGCACCTATACGGCCGACGGCGAGCGGATCACCTACACGCTCTCGAGCGACAGCTTCGAGCCGGCGCAGATGAGCGGCTCCATCGCCTACACCCTGTCGGACGGACAGCTTACGCTTTCGGCTTCGGAGGGCGACGCGCTCACCTACCTGCTCGAATCCGGCTCGCTGACCTTCGCCGTTGAGGGCTCCGCGCAGGACGTCCCGCCCACACTCTGATGGAAAAGCGCCGAATTACGTTTAAGGAAATCCTCTGCCTGCTCGTCCTGCTGACGCTGGCCGCCGGCGCGTATTTATGGAGCCTTATGCAGCCGGACGGCGGCACGGTCGTGATCGAACAGGACGGCGAGGAACTGTACCGCATCGACTTCACCGCGCGCACCGAAACGGAGACGCTCACGGTCAACGGGACCGTCATCGAGGTCGGCCCCGCGGGCGCTGCCTTCGCCTCCAGCCCCTGCCCGGACCAGGTCTGCGTGGAAGCGGGGCTCTGCGACCGGGTCGGGGAAACCGCCGTATGCCTGCCGCAGCGCGTCAGCATCCGCATCGTCGGCGACGGCGGGGACGGCGCGGTGGACGCCATGACCGGCTGACCGCGCAAACGCACCGTGGAAAGGGGAAACACGCCATGTCGGGAAAATCCAGAAAAATCGCCGTCTGCGGCCTGCTCGGCGCGCTGGCGCTCGTGCTCACCCTGCTGGAGGGCATGCTGCCGCCGATCCCCGGCCTGCCGCCCGGCGCAAGGCCCGGGCTTTCGAACATCGTGACGATGTTCGCGGCCGGTTCGCTCGGCCTGCCGTACGCGCTCGCGATCGCGCTGATCAAGGGCGTTTTCGCGTTTCTCACGCGCGGCGTGACCGCGGGCCTGATGAGCCTTTCCGGCGGCCTGATGAGCACGCTCGCGATGTGGGTCGTCTGGAAAAAGACGCGCTTTTCCCTGCTCTTCACCGGCGTTTGCGGCGCGCTGGCGCACAACGCCGCGCAGCTCTGCATCGCGGTTTTCCTCACCGGCCGCGCCGCGCTGTTCTATATTCCCGCGATGCTGCTGCTCTCCATCGTCTGCGGCCTCTGCACCGGCCTTGTGCTGCGCCTGCTCCTGCCGCTGCTCGAAAAACTGCATTTGACCGGATAAACGCCGAAAGCCTCCGCCGCCCGATCGGGCCGGCAGAGGCTTTTTCTTTTTGCATTTTTATTATTGAATTTCCGGCGCGGCCGCCATGAAAGCGGCGGAACCGGGCGGCGCATCCGGTTTACAGCAGGCAGAGATCCGCCTGCCCGACGTCGGGCGTGCCCGAGAGGCGCAGCCGCCAGGCGACCGACCGCGGCGGCTCGAAGTAGAGCGCGGAGGCCGCCGCGCGCTCCGCCTCCTCTTTAGGCTGCAGCAGGCAGACCGCCGCCGCTCCGCCGATCACCACGCTGCCCTTTGCCTTTCCCGGCCGCCGGGGCGGGTCCCCCTGGCTCCGGTCCGCGGGCTGCAGCTGGATTTCCCCGGGCAGCGCGGGCGTCACCGTGTAGCGCAGCACGCAGAATTCGCGCGGCCAGAGAGATGCTTCGTCGCGGATCGGCTCGGCAAGGCGATCCGGCGCGCAGCCGAGCACGTGCAGCGTGTGCTCGGCGCCCGAGGGCAGCGCAAACTTCACGTCGAACGGCGCGCAGTCCGGCGACGTCTCGAACACCGCCGGGCACGGCAGCGTCACGGGGTCGGGCTTCAGCGTCACCGAGAGGCTGCGCAGCCTTTCCGGCCTGCGCTTCGTCGCCCAGGGCAGCTGCACGCGCATGCACCGCCACGCCCGCCCCGGGTGCGCCTGCGCAAGGCCGTAATGCGCGAGCAGCGCCGCCGTCTTTTCGTTCTCCGACAGGCCCGGCACCCACACCGCGCCGCTTTCCGAATAACGTTCCGCTTCCCGCCCGTTGATCCGCACGGTATAGACGATCGGCTTTGCGAGCGGGTTTTCGGCCTCGGCCTGCTCGGCTTCCATTCTGTCGAGTTCTTCGGCCCGCGCGGCCCACCGGTCGTAAAACGCGCGGAATTCCTCTTCCGGGACGGCCGAAAACAGATGGAACACCATGCCCTGCGCGCAGGCGTAAACCGCGGGCAGATACCAGTTCGCGCCGTACCAGTGCACCTGCTGCGGACGGATTTCGAGCGGCGCGCACGGGTAGTCGTGGCGCGCCTTCCCCCATTTTCCGTGATACACGATCTCCAATTCCTGTCGCTCCTTTCCCCCGGCGCGCGCTGCGCGCCTGCAAAAAACGCGCGCCGAAAGCGCGCGTTTCCCTTTATGCTTCTGCCTCTGCGCTCTCCATGTTTTCCTTTGCCACGGCGAGCATCAGCTTGATGCGGTTTTCCTGGTTGACCTTCGTCGCGCCCGGGTCGTAGTCGATCGGGACGATGTTCGACTTCGGATACAGGTTCTTGAGGTTGCGGATCATGCCCTTGCCGACGATGTGGTTCGGCAGGCAGCCGAACGGCTGGGCGCAGATGATGTTCGGGTAGCCGCTTTCGATCAGCTCCATCATCTCAGCGGTCAACAGCCAGCCCTCGCCCATCTTGCAGCCGTAGCCGATGACGCCGTCGATCAGCTTTTTCAGGTGCGCATACGAGGAAGGCACCGTGAAGCGGTTCGAGATCGTGTTCGCGTGCTCGACCGCGTGGATCACGTGCTGCTCGATGCCGACGAGATAGTCGAACATGATCTTGACGACCTCGAACTTTGCGCGGCTGCCGCCGTACAGCTTGATGTCCTCCATGCGGTTGTCCACCTTGAAGAGCATGAAGCCGATGACGCCCGGCACCATCGTCTCGCAGCCCTGCGAGAACAGGAACTCCTCGAGGTCGTTGTTGCCGATCGGCGAATACTTGACGTAGATCTCGCCGACCACGCCGACGCGCACCTTCTTTTCCCCGGTGATCGGCACGCGGGCAAAGTCCGCGGCGATCTGCGGCAGGTAGCGCTCCATCTCCTTCGCGGCATAGCCCTTGTCCTCTGCGAACATCGCGGTCAGCTTTTCGACCCAGCGGTCGACCAGCGCGCCGCTCGCGCCCTGCTCCTGCTCATAGGGGCGCGTCTGGTTGTGCATCAGCATCAGAAGGTCGCCGTACGCCAGCACCGCGAGCGCCTTGCGGATCATCGGCAGCGTCAGCTTGAAGCCGCTGTTCTTTTCGAGGCCCGAAAGGTTCAGCGAGATGACCGGAATGTGCGAAAGGCCGTCCTTTTCGAGCGCCTTGCGCAGCAGGTGGATGTAGTTCGAAGCGCGGCAGCCGCCGCCCGTCTGGGTGATGATCAGCGCCGTCTTGTTCAGGTCGTACTTGCCGCTGTGCAGCGCGTCCATCATCTGGCCGATCGTCAGAAGCGCCGGGTAGCAGGTGTCGTTGTGCACGTACTTGAGGCCCTCGTCCACGATCTGCCGGCCGCGCGTCTGCAGGATCTCCACCTTGTAGCCGTACGCCTTGAACAGGTTTTCAAACAGCTTGAAGTGGATCGGCAGCATGTTCGGCGCGAGGATCGTGTAGTCCTTTTTCATTTCCTTGGTGAATTCCACGCGTTTTGCAGCATCCATATTGATAACCGCGGCTTTCGCACAGCAAAAGCCTATCCTTTCTTTCGAAGTCCCGGAAAACGGCCCCGTTTTCACAGAGCCGGGCGCCCCGCCGCAGCCAGCGGACGCCGCGCGGGAGAGCCCGCGCGTTTCCCGTATTTACAGTAGATCGAGCGCGGCAAACAGGCTGCGCAGACGAATGCGCACCGCGCCGAGGTTCGTGATCTCATCGATTTTGAGCTGGGTGTAGATCTTGCCGCCGTTGTGCAGGATCGAGCGCACCTCGTCGGTCGTGATCGCGTCGACGCCGCAGCCGAACGAGACGAGCTGGATCAGGTTGACGCGCTTGTCGTTCCGGTCGACGACGTATTTCGCCGCCGCGTACAGGCGGGAGTGGTACGTCCACTGGTTCAGCACGCCGGTCGGGAATTTCTCGACCTTCGCGGAGACGGCGTCCTCGGTGACGACGACGGCGCCGCAGTCGCAGATCAGGCTGTCGATGCCGTGGTTGATCTCGGGGTCGATGTGGTACGGCCGCCCCGCAAGCACGATGACCGGCTTGTTCTGCTCGTCGGCGAGCTTCAGGAACTTGTCGCCGATCGCGCGGCAGGCGCGCATGTAGAGGTCGTACTCCGCGTAGGCGGCGTCCGCGGCCTTCTTCACATCCTGCTTCGTGAAGTCCTCCTTCAGGTGGCGGCGCAGGATCTCATACATCTTGCCCGGGAAGTCGCGGCGGCGGTGCAGGCCCACGTAGTCGCCGATGAAAACGGTCTCCTTCAGCTTCGGGATGTTTGAGGAGATGACCTCCGGGTAATAGGCGACGACCGGGCAGTTGTAGTGGTTGTCGCCGAGGCCCTCGTCGAAGTTATACGACATGCAGGGGTAGAAGATCGCGTCCACGCCGCTGTCGAGCAGCGCCTCGACATGGCCGTGCATCAGCTTGGCCGGGAAGCACGCCGTGTCGGACGGGATCGTGTGCTGGCCCTTGAGGTACAGCGCGCGGTTCGAGGCCGGCGAGGTCATCACGTCGTAGCCGAGCGTCGTGAAGAACTTGTACCAGAACGGCAGCAGCTCGTACATGTTGAGGCCCATCGGGATGCCGATGACGGGCTTGCCCGTGTCCTTGTATGTATAGCGGGCCAGAAGCCTGCGCTTTTCTTCGAACATATTGTATTTCGTCTCGGTGGACTTCACGCCCGTGACCGGCTTTTCGCAGCGGTTGCCGCTGATGAACTTCCGGCCGCCCGAGAAGGTGTTGACGGTCAGCTTGCAGTTGTTGGAGCAGCCGTGGCACGTGATCGCCTTGACGCTGTGCGTGAACTCATCGAGCGCCTCGGCCGAAAGCAGCGTGGACGTCGGCAGCTCGCCGCCCTTTGCGCGCGTCTTTTCGCGCGCGTACAGCGCCGCGCCGTAGGCGCCCATCAGGCCCGCGATCGTCGGGCGGACCACGTCGCGCCCGATCTCCTGCTCGAAGGCGCGCAGCACCGCGTCGTTGAGGAACGTGCCGCCCTGTACGACGATCTCCTTGCCGATGGCCGAGGAATCGACCGCGCGGATGACCTTGTACAGCGCGTTTTTGACGACGCTGATCGAAAGGCCGGCGGAGATGTTCTCGACGGTCGCGCCGTCCTTCTGCGCCTGCTTGACCGAGGAGTTCATGAACACCGTGCAGCGCGAGCCGAGGTCGACCGGGCGGTCGGCGAAGAGGCCGAGCTTCGCGAACTCCTCGATCGTGTAGCCGAGCGCGCCCGCAAAGGTCTGCAGGAACGAGCCGCAGCCCGAGGAGCACGCCTCGTTGAGGAAAATATCGTCGATGACGCCGTTGCCGATCTTAAAGCACTTGATGTCCTGGCCGCCGATGTCGATGATGAAATCGACCTTCGGGTTGAACGCGCGCGCCGCGTAGAAATGCGCCATCGTCTCGACGATGCCGTAATCGACCGAGAACGCGTTCTTGATGATGTCCTCGCCGTAGCCCGTGGCCGCCGCGGCGCAGATCTTCGCTTTCGGGAAACGGCTGTAGACCTCCTGCAGGAACTCGCGGATCAGCGGGACCGGGTTGCCGCTGTTCGGCATGTACTTCGTGCAGACGATGCCGCCGTCCATGTCCGCCACGACCGCCTTGACCGTCGTGGAGCCGGCGTCGATGCCGATGAATACCGGCTCGCCGTCCCGGACGCCGTCGCGGATCTTGACGCCCGCCCTGTTGTGGCGCTCGATGAACGCGTCGTATTCCGCCTGATCCTTGAAAAGCGGCGGGCAGGCGCGGTACTCCTCCTTCGCCGTGTAGTGGGCGATGCTGTTGATCAGCGTCTTGAGGGGGACCGCCGGATCGTTCGAGGCGAACGCCGCGCCGAGCGCGACGAAATAGAGCGAATTTTCCGGACAGATGCCCGTGATGCCGAGCGTGTCGTCGAACGCGGCGCGCAGCTCGGAGAGGAACGTCATCGGGCCGCCGAGGTAGACGACCTTGCCCGCGATCTCGCGGCCCTGCGCGAGGCCCGCGACCGTCTGGTTCACGACGGCGTACAGGATGCTCGCGGCGACGTCCTTTTTCAGCGCGCCCTGGTTCAGAAGCGGCTGGATGTCGCTCTTTGCGAAAACGCCGCAGCGCGAGGCGATCGTGTAGATCTTCTCGTGCTCCTTCGCAAGCTCGTTGAGCTCGTCCGGCGTGATGTTCAGAAGCGTGGCCATCTGGTCGATGAACGCGCCCGTGCCGCCGGCGCAGGAGCCGTTCATGCGCACCTCAAGGCCGGCGGCGTTGTTGCCGTCGGTCAGAAAGAGGATCTTCGCGTCCTCGCCGCCGAGCTCGATGACCGCGTCCGTGCCCGGCACGAGCCGGTTCACCGCGATGCGCGTGGCGTAGACCTCCTGCACAAACGGGATGTTGCTGCGCTCCGCAAGGCCCATGCCCGCAGAGCCGGAGATGCTCAGCTGCACCTTTGCATCCGGGAACTGCGCCTCCACCTCGCGCAGCATTTCGACAGATTTCTCGACAATGCGCGAAAGGTGGCGCTCATATTTGGAAAATAAAATCTCATTCTGGTCGTTCAGAACAACACACTTCAGTGTTGTCGAGCCGACATCCAGTCCGACTCTCATGCGTAACCCATCCTTTCCACGGCGCAGACGCGCGCCGATTCGGAATCCATTCGTTCATCCTGCCGCGCGCCGAAAAGCGCGCCGCTTCTTTTGAAACATTTATACTATGATAACACACACAGCAGAACAATTCAATACGAGCGCCCGTGCGGAAAACGTAAAAAATTCTGGATAAACTGTGCGTATTTTCCGCGCAAAACGGTGGAATCGGTCTATCATCGCAGCACAAGGCGCCGCATATATTGTGTTGAATACGCTGAAAGGACGGTTCCGTACCATGACCAAGAAATACTTTCCCGGCGCCAACACCGGGCGCGGCTTCATCGGGCACTTTGAAAGCATCGTGCCGCCGTGGGAAAAGCCGCACTACACGTACATCCTCAAAGGCGGGCCGGGCGTCGGCAAGAACACGCTGATGAAAAAGGTCTCGTGCCTCGCGCGGGCGAACGGCTATGCCGTGGAGGAGTTCCGCTGCGCGAGCGACCCCGAAAGCCTCGACGCCGTGCGCATCCCCAAAAAGGGGATCGTGCTGCTGGACGGCACCGCCCCGCACACGATCGACCCGGATATTCCCGGCATCGAGGGCGAGATCCTGAACCTCGGGCACTTTCTGCACCGCGAGGCCTTCGCGCGGCGGCGCGGCGAGCTGCAGCTTCTGCTTTCGGAAAACCGCGCGCACTACAACGCGGCCTTCGCGTGCCTCGGCGCGGCGGGCGCCCTGCGCCGCGCCGCCGTGGCAGACGCATCGAAATCCGCCGACCTGCCGATGATCCGCGCCTTCCTGCGCGAGAGCTTCTCCCTTTCCGCGCCCGGCGGCACGCGCACGCTGTTCCTGCGCACGCCGACGCCCGGCGGCGTCCTCGACCTGCGCGAAACGCTCGGCGCGGAGAACACGGTCCTGCTGCCCGGCATTCTCGGCGCCGTCTTTCTGCGGGAGGCCGCGGCGCTCGCAAATGGCACGCGCGCGGAGGTCTTTCCCGACTTCCTCACGCCGGAGCTGCCCCAGTGCATCCGCCTGCCCGACAGCGGCACGATGCTCTGCGCCGTGGACGACACGCACACCACGCTGAACGAGTTCCTGCTCAGCCCGATCCCGGAGTTCGTCTCCTTCGCGCTGCACGAGGCCGACCTGCTCACCGCGCGCGCCGTCGAGGAGCTGCGGCTGTGCAAGCGCACGCACGACGCGGTCGAAACGCTGTACCGCCCCTACGTCGATTACGACCGCGTCGACCGGGAAACGGGCGTGCTGCTCGAAAAGCTCGACCTGTAAAAAACAGGAAAAGCCGCAGGGCTCCTGCCGGATGCTGCCGGATGCCCCGCGGCCTTTTTCAGGCTGTTCAGTTTTCGCAGAGGATGACCGTGACGTTCCGGTGCAGCTGCAGCACGGAGGCCGGGACCTCCGGCGTGACCGGGCCGTAGAACGCCTTTTCGACGATCTCCTTCTTGTCCGCGCCGGCGATCAGGAGGATCTTGTCCGCCTTCATGATCGTGCCGATGCCCATCGTGATCGCCTGCGTCGGAACGTCCTCGCGGCGCTCGAAAAGGCGCGCGTTCGCGTTGATCGTGCTCTCGGTCAGCGCGACCGTGTGCACCGTCGTCGGGAAATGATCCGTCGGCTCGTTGAAGCCGATGTGGCCGTTGTGGCCGATGCCGAGCAGCTGCAGGTCCACGCCGCCGAGCGATTCGATGAACGCTTCATAGCGTGCGGCTTCCGCCTCGAGGTCCTCCGCAAAGCCGTTCGGCACATGCGTGTTCGCCTTGTCGATGTTGACGTGGTCGAACAGGTTGTCGTTCATGAAATAGCGGTAGCTGTTCGGGTTGTCGCCGGAAAGCCCGCAGTATTCGTCGAGATTGACCGTCCGCACGCCGGAGAAGTCGAGGATCCCCTTTTCGCAGCTCTCAACCAGCTTTTTGTACGTGCCGATGGGCGACGAGCCCGTCGCAAGGCCGAGCACGCAGTCGGGCTTCAAGATCACCTGCGCGCCGATCATGCTCGCGGCAAGCGCGCTCATCTCCTCGTAGGTTTTGACCCTCATCATGCGCATCGAAGACATTTTCAATACCAATCCTTTCATTTTGCCGCCCGTTTTCCGGGGCGGCCGCCTTTACCTACACTATAACACAGCTTTTCGGAAAAAGGAAGCCCCTGCGGGCTTTTATGCGCGTTTTTTCGCGGCGCTGCGGCCGTGCAGCGCGTCGAACGGGATCTGCGCCAGAACGACCGCGGCAAAGACGAGCGCGCAGCCGACCGCCTCCCGGCCCGTCATGCCCTGGCCGAGCAGCAGCCAGCCGGAGAGCGCCGCAAAGACGGACTCGAGGCTCATGATCAGCGAGGCGACCGCAGGCGGCGTGTCCTTCTGGCCGAGGATCTGGAGCGTATAGCCGACGCCGCTCGAGATCAGGCCCGTGTAGAGGATCGGCCCCCAGCTGCGCAGGATGTCCTGCACGTTCGGCGTTTCCACAAGAAAAGCCACGATTGTGGAAAACACGCCGGCCACGAGGAACTGGATGCAGGAGAGCTCGACGCCGTTCACCGATGGGGAGAAACGGTCCACGAGCAGGATATGTACGGAGAAGCAGACCGCGCACAGGATCACGAACAGGTCGCCGGCGGCGATCGTGAAATCCTCCTGGATGCTCAGCAGATAGGTGCCGGCCGCCGCGATCACGACGCTGACCCAGACCGGCAGCGCGACGCGCTTTTTAAGCAGCAGGCCGAGCAGCGGCACAATCACGATATACAGCGCCGTGAGGAAGCCCGCCTTGCCGACCGTCGTGAACTGGATGCCGATCTGCTGCAAACTCGACGCCACGCCGAGCGCGAGGCCGCACAGCACGCCGCCGACCCAAAGCGTTTTCCGGCTGTTTGCCGCCGCGCCGCGCGCTTCAGCTTTCCCCTGCCTGCGCCGCAGAAACGCGATGACCGGCAGCAGGCCGACCGCCGCGACGAAGTTGCGCACGCCGTTGAAGGTAAACGGGCCGAGATAGTCCATCCCGAGGCTCTGCGCGACAAACGCCGTGCCCCAGATCAGCGCGGTCAGCGTCAAAAGCAGCGCACCCCTGAATTGTTTCAAATCGATCACCACTCCATGCTTCGCAGATTTTCATGCCGGCCGGGCGCCCCGCTTCCGGAAGGGCCGCCGGCCCTGCGCCCGAAGATCAGGCCTCCGTTTCGGTGCTGTCGTGCGTCAGGTTCTTCATCCAGTTGTACCGGTTGATCTTGACGACGGCGACAAAGCACTTCAGGATCTGGTCCGACTTCAGGCACGCAAAGACCACCCAGGGCGGCGCGCCGAGATACGAGGCCAGAATCGCGGAAGGCAGCACGACGAGAAAGACGAAAATCGTATCGTTCTTAAAGACAAACGCGATGTCGCCGCCCGACTTCACGAGGCCGAACAGGCAGGCCGCCTGATAGCAGGTGCCGACGATCGTGATCGAGATCACGTTGATGAACTGGCGCGAATACTCGACCGCGGCCGGGCTCGCGTTGTACATGCTGATGAACGGGTCGCGCAGCAGGAACACCGCGATGCCCGAAAGCACGCCGATGCCGAGGAAAATGACCTGCGTCGTGCGCGAATACTCGCGGATCTTGTCGATGCGCCCCGCGCCGACCGTCTTGCCCGTGATGATGCCGACGGCGCTCGAGAAGCCGTTCATCGCGATATACATCATGTTGTGCAGCATGCCGGCGATGCTCGTCGCCGCGATGACGCCCGCGTCGAAGCGGCCGAGGATCATCGTCTGCCCCATCATGTTGACCGACCACACGATCTGCCCGCCGACGATCGGCATGCCGTAGCGCAGAAAGTCGCGCGTCAGGCGGCGGTCGCTTTTGAGCAGGTCCTTAAACCGCAGGCAGAGCTTGCGGTCGATCAGGCGGACGTAAACGACCATGACCGTCGACTCCACGATGCGGGAGATCAGCGTCGCGATCGCGGCGCCGGTGACGCCGAGCGCCGGGAAGCCGAGCTTGCCGAAGATCAGCACATAGTTCAGCGAGACGTTGACGATCAGCGCGACGCACGAGACGAACAGGCCGATCTTCGCGGTCTCCACCGCGCGCATCGAGGCGATCAGGACCTGTGAAATGCAGAAAAACAGGTAGGAAAGGCTGACGACGCGCACGTACGGCGTGCCCATTTCGATGACCGACGCGTCGCTCGTAAAGATCCGCATGATCTGCGACGGGAACAAAAACGCCACGAGCGTGATCAGAACGCCGACCAGCACCGCGAACCGCACGCCGATCGACGCGATTTTCCGGATGCTGCCGGTGTCGCGCTTTCCCCAGTACTGGGCGGCCAGAATCAGGATCGCGCCCTCGATGCCGGCGACGAACATCTGCAGCACCGTCTGCAGCTGGTTTCCGACGTATACGCCGGAAATCGCGCTGTCGCCGAGCGTGCCGACCATCAGGTTATCGGCAAAATTCACGGCGAAGGTCACCGCGTTCTGCAGCGCGATCGGGATGGCGAGCCGCACAAGCGTCTTGTAAAAGTCCCTGTCTCTCGTAAAGAACATATTTTCCACTTCCTTCTCAATACAACCGCTCCAAATTGCGTGTTTGGTCTGATTATAATGAACCCCACGGCAAATGTCAATATAAGGCGAAGGCTAAAGAAAGTATGCGGCGCACGCGCCGCCCGTATTCCGGCAAAGCGCAAAATAAAGCGCAAAAAAGGCTCCCGGCGGGTGTTCCCCGCTGGAAGCCTTTTGCATTGTTCATCACTCAGAATCGTGCGTCGTGACCTGGCCCACGTCGCCCGCAGCACCGGTCGGCGCCGCGTCGTCCGTCGCCGAGGAGGTCTCTGCATCCTGCGCGCTGCTCTCCGTATCGCTGCCCTCCGGCGCCGGTGACGGCGTCGGCTCGGAAGAGGCCGGCGCTACCGCTTCGCCCTCCGTGTTCAGCGCCTCTGCCGAGAACAGCAGTGCGAGCGTCTCCACATCCGCTTCGCCGGTCTCCTCCAGGCCGTTGCCCGCCTGGAACGCCGAAACGGCCGCTGCCGTCGTCTCGCCGTATGTACCGCCGTACTCCTCGGTCAGGTAGCCGAGCTCTGCGAGGCGCTCCTGCATGGCGAGCACCGCGTCGCCTTCATCGCCCTGCGCCAGCGCCGTGTACTCCGGCGCCGGGGTCGCCGAAGGCTCCGCCGTGCCGAGCTCCATCGTCACCGAAGGCTCGCTCGACTCCGTCAGCTCCGGATACGCGAGGCCCATCATATCGATGGCGGCGTTGTACACCGTGTTGCCCTGCCATTCCATATAATGCGGATCAATCGCATAAACGCGCCCGTTCTGCACCGCCGAAAGCTCGGCGTACTGCGCATCCGCAAGGATCTGCGTGCGCACTTCCTCCGTGCAGAAGATCATCGTCGGGTCGCTGAGTTTCAGGTCTTCATACGTAAAGGTGCCGTCCGTACGGCCCTTGAACACATTGGTCAGGCCGATGTAGGACATCATCACGCTGCCGAGCTCGTTGCCCGTGACCGCCTTTCCGCTCAGGTCGGAAATGTAGCAGGCCGTCACGACCGTCGAGCTTTCCGGGACAAGGCGGGCGAGGTCGTCCAGCGAAGAGAAGATCTTCTGCGCCGCCTGAATGCCCGCGGTCGAACCGGTGGAAGCGCCGTTCAGCGCGGAGCCCACCTCGGAATACAGCCGCTCAAAATCCTCGCGGTTCGTCGCGCGGTTCACAACCAGCACCGTGATGCCGGCCTCCTCCAGCGCCGTGCGCGTCGCGTCGTCCATCGACTCGGCGAGCACGAGGTCGACGCCGCTGCTGATGATGGACGCCGAATCCGTCGCCGAAACCTTCGTCAGCACTTCGAGCTCCGACTGGGTGCAGTCCTCGCTCGCGAGCGCCAGGCTCGTTTCATAGCCCATCGCAAGCACCACATCCGCAAGGCTGCCCGAGAGGACCGCCACTTTCTGCGGCTTCGCGTCGATCGTCACTTCGTTGATTGTAACCGGGTAATCGGGCGTCATCGCGCCGGACTCCACGTTCACCGGCTGCGAGCACGCCGCCGTGGAAAGCACCAAAAGCGCACACAGCGCGACGGCCGCCGCACGGCGGATCCATTTCGAGATTTTCATAAGCCATCTGCCGCCGAAACGGCAATCCTCACTTTCCGAGACAATGTCGCGCAGCACACGCCGCCGAGCTGCACCGCTGCCGCACAGAGATAATACACAATATATTCTAACCGTTTATCCCCGCAGTTGTCAACCTTTTTGACAGAAAACGCTTGACTTTTCCCCCGAAACCCGGTAAAATAATATGCGCCGCAGGAAAATTCCCCATACGGTGCACACAGTTTAAATACGGAAGCGTATCGAAGTGGTCATAACGGGCCTGACTCGAAATTTTCCTAGATTTTGGGAAGCCGGGCTTTCAAGAATGGCTCTAGACTGCGGGTTTTCGGGTTTGGGGTGGTTCTAAGGCGGCCC